>Ga0208644_1000328_pt1 | contig 38057 bp, 46 predicted proteins | sample VirMetDEL_Nov_18_FD_184517 | JGI IMG/M metagenome (GOLD analysis project Ga0208644, IMG submission 184517) | Aqueous microbial communities from the Delaware River and Bay under freshwater to marine salinity gradient to study organic matter... | ecosystem: Environmental > Aquatic > Marine >...
TGAGGAACGTTCATTTTACCTGGAGTTTCTCTCAATATTCTACCAACAGACTGTTTTATGTCAGATTTGGGGGTGGCCAATATAACAGTATCCAAAGAGGGTATATCTAAACCTTCATGGGCTTGACTAAATGTCGCAAAAATAATACTTTTACGACTTGATTCATCCAATTTTTCTTGTTTCATACCACCCATATATAATCCAGAACTCTTTGGGAATTTATTGTGTAAATATTCACAATGAAAACGACGATCACTCAATACCAAAAGTTTTCTATTTTCACTTTTGATTTTACGAACCAAATCAATAATCATCTTATTTCTTCCTGTATGTTCAACAAGTTCTGTAATCATATTCACCAATGATAATTTACCATTACGAAGAAGAGGTGGCATCTGACGATACATGTCACAATCGTATTTTATAGGAAATACCTCCACCTGTTTTTGGTTTTCACGAAATGCTGAAAAAAATGTTGAACCCATAAACCAATGTAAAACTTTTGTCAAACCATCTTTTCTCTCTGGGGTTGCCGATAATCCATAAATATGTTTAGGACATAATTTAAATAAACTTTGACTAAATACTTTTGCACATATGTGATGTGCCTCATCAACAATTAAAGTTCCAATACCGTCAAAATCAGTGGGTTCGTATTCTTTTGTAGAGAGGGATTGAAGCATTGCAACAACAAAATCACAATCAACTTGTAATTTATTTTGTTGAACTCGTCCAATAGTGGCATTAGGACAAAATTGTTTTATCTTTTCTTCCCATTGATTTGCCAAAAATTCTTTATGAACAACAATCATTGTTCTATATCCTAATTGACAAGCCATAGCAATCGCTGTAACAGTTTTACCAAAACCACAATCCAAAGATAATATACCGTGTCCCGCTTCTATACCTTTACGAAGTGCTTCGTTTTGAAATGTCTCATCTCTCAATTTTCCAGTAAATGATACACAAGAACGCATTTTTTCTGGCTCAGGTCTTCTATCTTGTGTGGGCTGACCAAATTTTTCCTCACCATAAAATCTTGGAACACATAATCCTTTTTTAGATTTTCTAAAAACTTTAAATGGTGGAGGTGGAAAACCAAATTCCGTATTCACTATAGCACGAACTGTCAATTCCTTTTTTATCTCTGGGAGATCATCAACAATGTATCCCGAACGAATCAACATATATAAATATAGAAAAATTCTTTTAAATTAATAAATGATTAAAGGAATAAAATTATTTAATTGTAATGAAACCAATTGTTAAGTGGTCAGGAGGGAAAAAGGGTGAAATAAAAAATTTTGAAGAACTAATTCCTTCTGATATAAATACTTACGCAGAACCATTTTTTGGTGGGGGAGCAGTATTCTTTCATTTGGAACCTAAAAAATCTATCGTTTCTGATCTTCATAAAGAACTCATTGACTTTTATAGGTCTTTAAAAGATGGAAAGGCTGAAGACATTTATTCATTCATGAAAGAAAATAAAAATGAAGAAAGTCAATATTATAAAGTTAGGGATGATATGGAAATAAATACACCGTTAGATAATGCCAAAAGATTTTTCTATTTAAGAAAAACATGTTTTAGAGGAATGTTAAGATACAATAAAAATGGTAAATTCAATATACCATTTGGAAGATATAAGACATATAATTTTGAAGAACTAAAAAATGAAAAGTATAAAAATATTTTTCAAAATACAGAAATATTGAATGAAAGTTTCGAAAAAGTTTTTGAAAAATGTAATGATCCCAAGGATTTTATATTCTTAGATCCACCATATGATAGTGAATTTACTGACTACGGATATTGTTCTTTTGGAAAAGAAGAACATAAAAAACTAGCAGAATGTTTTAAAAAATCAAATGCAAGGTGTATGATGGTTATAGGAAAAACACCATTTATTGAAAAACTTTATGAAGGATACATAAAAAAAGAATACTTCAAAAAGTATGCATTCAAAATACACTCAAATAGAGTTGGGGACGAAATAAATACAACACATATTGTAATTACAAACTATTAAATTAAAAAATTTACTTATAGTAATGAGTTATGACGTGGAAAAGGCACTCACTGGCGACGAGGCTCGTAGATCAGATGCTTGTAGTTGTTGTCTCGTTTCTACTATATTATTAACAATTTCTACTTCTATATATATAAAGATCAATTATTTTTAACTTTTACAATAATTACAGGTCTTTCAGTTCTTATAATGAAAAGTGCTGTTCTTAAAACATTTTTTATAAAATTACTCTTTACTAAAATTTGACTGTGATCAATAAACTTCTTTGAGTTTTTACGATGTTTATTGAGAACAGATTTCATTCGTAGTGCTCGTCTTAAAGATATATTAGAACATTGGATTGTATCAAAAACAAGCACCATTTTTTTATTGTGACGCCATATTTGAGTAAAATATTTATCCATATCTTCAGGTGTTGTATCATCAGTTATACCTATTCTTACATGTATCATGTTTTTTTATAGACATATATTTTTAATATTATTTTCATGACTTTCTTCTATTTTCTGACATATTTCTTCAAGGTTTATTTTTTCACTTTTAGGAACAAGACCAATAAATCTATCCGAAAAATGAACCGATTTTTTTATTTGTGTCTTTTTTGTTTTTGTGTCATATAATATAAATTTTCTATTGAATGTTTTTTCAAATGTATACATATCTTTTATATCATACCAACTGTTCCAATTTTCAAACTTTATCATCATTAAATCCGCTTTATGTTTTTCCAAGTGTTCATTAAAATATGGGATACAACAAGGATACTCCGGTGTAAATATGTATCTTTCTATTTTATCAGGGGCTGTTATAACATAATAATTCCCTTTCTCATGTTTGAATAATTTATCTTTGGAACATACAAATCCTTTATAGATGTGAAATAAATCTTTTATTTTAAAACCTTCGAAACTATTTTTTGTTAGAGAAACTTTGTCATCAAATATATTTAAATACATTTCTTCATCATTCACTAGAACCTTTTCAGTTTGTGATTTATTCTTTTGAAATGTAAAAATAATTCTTTCTTCATTCATATCAAAATGTGTAAAACATCCATCGCGATGCAATTTTAATATAGGTTTCACCAATTTTTTAAAATCCGGAGGACACGTCACCTCTAATGTACCGTGTAATAGCAATTTACATAAATATGTTTCAATTTTTGATAAAGTGGGTTTTTTTAAAACTAATTTATCAAAATATGAATCGTTCATTTATTCAATATAGGTTGTTTCTTTTAATATCCAAGTCATACCTGTGTGTTCATCATCGAGTTTCCATTGACCCCTAAATTCTATCAACATTTCTACTTTATCACCCAAAACAAATGATGATACACCCTTTGCTCCTTTCATATTGACCATAACTCTTTTGTATCTATATGGAACTTTTATAGTCAGGACATTTCCATCTAATGGGTTAAAACGACAATCGGGATATTTTTTATGAAAATATCTCACTTTTTCAGAAACATCTGGGGGGATTAATATTTTTATATATTTTCTATTGTTATAATCATATAAAGGTTCATATATCTCAGTCGTTATTCTCATCTGAATTTAATAATTAATATGATAAAAACTATAAGTATTAATAAATATGTAACCTTGAAAGGTTTCGATGGTCGCCTTGTATTAAATTGTTGATGACAAAATGAACGACCGACCTCTATCGCAGCCTCTATGCTGGCATATGGTGTTTCTCTAGGGGACATCATTCCACATAGAGCCACTTGAGGGTTCTTTCCAATAAATGGAACTTGACCGTATTTATTCAAAACACCTGAACTTTGAACCATTTTCCAACGACCATTTTCCCAATAATTTCCAGATGCGGTGCGACTACTTTTAGGTTCGGGTAGGTTCAATTGATGAATTATTTGTTCATGTAATTCTTTGGGGGGTGTTGTTAATATCTCTTCATTTAAATTACATAAGACACATGAAACAGTGTGACCATCTGGGAGAACAGATGCTAATATGTTCCAACGCGTTTTAGAAGCGATTTCGACTTCATTTTCAATTTTTATGGGTTCCTCATAATCCAATAAAACATGTAAACAAGTGTATGAACTATACAATAAATATTTGGAAGTATCTGTACCCCAATTATCTTGAACAAAATAAGATGCTGGGAAATTATCTATACATAATACCAATAAACCATCTGAAATTATTTGTTCATTTGACAAATGTGCTTCAAAACCATTTTCAAAGTAGTCGAGTTTTTGAAGTTCGGTATTAAAATAAAACTTTACACCCTTTTCTTCCAAAGCCTTTTGCATATCGAGGGACATTTTTCTCCCCGAGACTTTTTGTTCCCATTGTGAAGATAACCCAACTTGATTAAATGATTCAACAAATTCATAAGCAGTCATGACATCCCAACCAACACCATCTATGCTATACGTTATGTTTCCTAAAATTTGTTTACCGCGTGGGGATAATCCATCTATAGAATCTTCCAAAGACTGTGTTTTATAATACGTTGGATTGAAAAGAACTCGGAGAGCCAAAGAAGTTAGAGCGATGTAATCTCCAAATTCAAAATTTTTATATAAAAATGTATATAAATCATTCGCATTTCTTTTTATGAAATAATCTTCCCAACGCATATTCATTTCTTTGAAAAGACTATTTGTATTGACAAAAGCATTCTTGAAAAGCATACGGGGTGCGTGAAAGTCTCGCAATTCACCCTGGGGTTCATGCCAAGAACCACCGACCGTATCCTTTTTTTCGTATATAATAACTTCGTGGTCTGTATTATTTAAAATTTCCCACGCGATAGACATGCCAGTTGGCCCAGCACCGACTATATGAATTTTCATTCTACTATAACTATACATTTATTTCAGCGTGATATACATCTTTAGTCAAATCTTTGTATACGGTGACATTGTCATTCACAACCGATTTCAAATAACAAATTTTACCTTCTTCATCAGCGGTGAAAAAATTACAAGCAGATTCAGTGTTACATCGTTCTTTACATTCACTGATGAGGTCTCCGTTTTCAACCGTAACTGTTGTAATATCGTCAGCATCACCTGTAACTAAATTAAAACCTTCGACTTTTGTAAATGTTTTATTCTGAGCACTCGCGGGAACGACAGTAATATTTTTCTGTTCATCATCGGGTATAGAGGGGGGAGTTACCTCTTTAACATAATCATGTTTCTTAGATTTCATGTATGAATCAATCTTTGTATCATATTCAAATGAAATTGGGTCTAAGTAATCTGGAATACTGTGATATTCACACATCTTACCATTTGTCAAAGTAAATAAATCACACTTTTCATTTTCATCGCATTTTTGTTTGCAGTCTTTATATGTAGAATTATCTTCGGAACCAATTTTGGATGTTCCTTTTAATGAACCTCTCGCAAAAACATCATATTCACAATTTGTGTTGTTACATCTTTTTCTTTCTACGGCGCCATTTGTGGCTTCACACTTTTGACCCAAAACATTTCCTTCTTTTTTTACTGTGTAAATTCTTTTGGATGGAACACACTGTCCTTCACAAGCACTCCATTCTGACCACTCACCTTGACAATCTTCGGGACCTTTATCACACACCTTTTTTATCGTTCTGATTGATTTTTGCATTGATTTTTCAAAATCTTTAACATCTTTGCCATTTATTTTTTCACAATACTTTTTAATCTTCTTATGTTCACTTCTTTTGTTATTCTCAACTAAATATAATATTTGTGAAACTTCATTACCATTTTTATTCTTGGACTTCATTATAAAATAATATATCAATACTACGACTAACAGTAATGTAACACCACCCACAAATCTTGGGTCTTTTATAAACTCCATTTAATATGTATATATATTTTTAATTGTCCTGAATTTCATTTATAAGTTCATCTATTGAACTATAGTATCTTTTCAAATCTTTTATAAATCTTTTATCTTTGATACAATCTTCTTTACCGTGGTTCTTTATAAACCAGGCTAAATTTGATCTTGAATATTTTGATTCTTTTTGATTTTGATTAGGTTTTCTTGGTTTGACCGTATTTTTTTTCTTTTTCTTTTCTATTTTTACATCCTTTGTTGGAATAAAACTCAACGCTTGCATGACAACATCTGCTAAATCATCTTTCTTTTTATGGGATTTGAAAAAATCTACTAGATGACTATTTACATCATTCTTTTCTAAAAACAAAAGACATCTTTCTATGGCAGCCTTTTTTCTTTTATTATATTGCACTTTACCTGAACCAACTATATCAGGAATTTTAAATTTAGCATCATATATAATAACTTCTGCTTTGGGACATCTACACAAAAAGTATGTGTGAAGCATGTGTTCCACCGATTTCATTTTTTTATTTTTCCCTGGTTGTTTTTCAATCAATATTATATTTGATTTAAGAATCCAAGGAAGTGAATCTAGATATTCAACCATATTCTTGAAAAGTCCTTCAGATGATTCCATGGGAACACCGCCAACAGACCATTCAACAATCTTATTATTTGTTTCATTTAATAAAACCATTGCTAGATTAACAATACCAACGTCTATGGAGAGTATCATTATATTTAAAGACCTTTATATCTTTAAATATTTAACGCTTCATAGCCCCTCCTTTACCACCACTTTCAATAGCCTTTTGACCAGCTGGGGACAAAGCAACCTTCAAGAGTACTATGAGTAAAATACATACAAGACAACCAACAACCGCTATAAGCCACCAAGCATCACCTATCATACTGCCAATACTCTCAAATGGACCCCTTTGTGTATTTTCAACCTTTGTGTTCATTTCTGCCACAATTTTATTTAATTGTGTATCATTCACAATGTTTTCGGTTAAACTCTCTATCATAGCTTCAGCAACTGATTGTGCGACAACATCTTGTTGGACATTTATGGGGGCATTACAATTTTTGATCGTGAGAACACCATTCGCAATTGATACAGCCGATGCACCAACTGTCTGAACATTTTCAGAACTAAACGTTCTCTTTGTAATATTTTCAAGGGCTGTATTCATATCATTTTGAAGTGATGTTCTGTCTCCACCAGATAAGGCCAACCATCCCTTTGTATTTTCAAGTTCGGTTGCGGCAGCATTTTGTATATCAGTTGTTACATTACTTATGACTTGTGTCATGCTTTCCAAAACCTGTTCTACTTTAGAAATTGTTTCAGCTTTGACTGTTTGTATTATATTGACAGGGCATCCAGCGTTCACATTTTCAATTTCAATCTTAAATGTCGCGGCAGCAGTAGCGGAAGCCGAAACTTTTTGTGAATTTTTTGAAGTTTGTTCAAAAATGTTTTGTTGAACCATGGACATATTAAATTTATTTTTTACTTCAGTTGTAGTTCCACAATTTCCCATACCAAGAATACAAACCATGCTGTATATATATATATTCAACAAATAAAAAAAAATATATATTTACATTATAAAATGAAACAACGAAACCGAAATTTGATGCTCACTGTCTTAATTATCGCCATCTTATTGTGGTTATTCAGGAAGAATATTAAAAGGAGTTTCCTGGATGTCGATGATGCGAAGAAGGAAAGCGTGAAGGCCTACATTGCCGAAAACAAAGGGACATTCAAAGGGAAGCCATTTGCGGTTTATGGACGATTTAAAGATTTGACCACTGATGATGCTAAACTTAAGAATGTATTAAAAGCGGCACAGGCCAATGACGACACTGAACTTTTAAAGATATTAAATTCTTTATAATAAGTAAGAATGGGAAACAGAACTGTTCCACCTTCGGAGACAGGGACTTATTTCAGGCCAAAATCAAAACGTAAACTTACATGTAGCGCTGTACCCGGGGATTGTAAAAGTAGTGGAATTCCATCATCTGGTAGAGAAGACTGTGCTCAGAAATGTATAAATAACACAGAAGAAGTCAGAGAGGCATTGGGTGGAAATAGATGTCTTGGATTTTCATTTGGTGATCCAGATAGTTATTGTGAAGTTCAAGATAGAGGATGGTGGTCTGGTCAATTACATGGTTGGGGGAGTAGATGGTCCGTTTGGAAAGAGGATGAAAACGTTAACAGAGAAGCACCAGCGCCCAAGGATCCAAATGCTTGTCATGTAGAAGTATATGAATATAGAAATGGTGAACACTGGTCTAGAACATACACAGAAACACAAGATTTCAAAGATATTGATCATAATAGAAATGGTTCTATAAAAGTTAAAAATTGTTTAAGCAATAACACATTTGTTACATTTTATGAAAATACTGGTTCAGATACAGGACCCGCTTTTATGGCAAAAGAAGGTGATACAATGAACCTTGATACACACGACGCGTCAGATAGAATTAAACGTGTTAAATTTACTACTTTCCCAACTGCTAAAGAAAATGAAATTTCGTATGATATGACACTTTTGGGTGTTGCGGATGTCAATTCATTTAATAACACAGATGTAGATGTTATGATAGATAAATCTCGAAAAGATAGAATTATTTTAACAGGGACTGGAGACCAAGCCTATTCAGGTAATCCATGTCCTGAGGGTGAAATGCATTGGATGACCCCAGGGTCTGTTAGATGTATATATGACAACAGTAATGGTGATGCCATGGCTGCTAAATTAAGAGCACTCCACTCTATAGTCAATGCGAATGGTGAGCCAGCGGCCAGTCCTCGCCGTATATTATATGATTCTCTGGTTACCAGTTTTTGTAGTAATTATGACAATATACCCAAAATAGTTACAAGTGATAACGCATCTTGTTTTAATAGAAGTGGTGACGGTGATCCAGGGTTGGCTCGTGGATATTGTGAGTTGGAAATAGACCGAATCAGAAACGACGAATTTTGTACTTTGGACAATTTAGGTAATTCAAATTATAACGTTCTCGGTATGGCATACTGTGCCGGTCATGCTGAGGATGAGTGGTGTAAATGTTATAACGCGAGCAAACCTGGTTTATGCGATCAAAAACCTACCGCGGCTGGGTGTGCCGAAGCATTGGAATACATAAAAGATGAAATTGAAACAACAGGTGAGGCAGCAAGAAATAGTATCAAATCGCGAAAACATTGTCACATTTGCCCCACCGCGGATTTTGTTCCTCTTAATGCCTTTGCTACCTGTCCATTACAACTTTCATATTGTAATATTGAAGGGACTTTTGGTAGAGTAACGGGTTCTAATGTTGTCAATACTTGCAATCAACAAGCGAACAATATTATTAATAATCCCGCTGACTCAACCAGTGATACAAGCCCCCTTGATGAGGCTGGTTCCCCATCCCCTTCAGGTTCCCCAAGACCCCCAGGTTCCCCATCCCCCCCAGGTTCCCCATCCCCTCCAGGTTCCCCCTCCACTCCTACTGTTTCCACGACAACTTCAGATGGTATGAGCACAGGTGCTAAAGTTGGTATTGGTATAGGTATTTTACTAATTATAATAGTAATCGCTGTCTTATTGATGAATAAAAAATAAAGTAGTTTAAAGGGCTTTAAATAAATATAATTATGATAAGTGTATGTTGGTGGTGTTGTCATTCAATAGAAGGTACGCCATTACAGATGCCTTACAGTTATGATAATTTACGAAATAGATTTGCAACGGCAGGATATTTCTGTTCTTGGAGTTGTGTGAAAGCATACGCTGTAGATAAATATGGAACAGGTGAAATATGTGGAAATATAGGATTAATGCGAAAGAAGATGTTTGGTGTGAACATATCACAAACGATCAAAAAGGCACCAAATAGACAAAGATTACAAATGTTTGGTGGTGATATGACTATAGAAGAATTTAGGGCAAATTGTTCAAATGAAACATATCAATACATTAAAGAAGTTGAGACGGTTGATATTCCTACGAGAGTTATACCCCTTATTTCAAACAATAAAAAGTTGGATGAAATAAAGAATGCGAGTGGTTCAAATGACACATTGCGTCTAAAAAGGACAAAACCTCTTAAACGAGATCAGAATAATTTAGAAACCGCTTTGGGACTTATTGTTAAAAGTAAATCCTAATTTACGAATTTGTTTCGCAGTTGGCTTAGAAATAGGTGTTTTGTCTTTATCACTAAAGACCCATTTCTCACCATCATACGCAACCCATTGAATATTATATTTTTCTATTTCGCGACGACAAAGAACACAAGGAATAGATATACCAGCAGTTCCGTCTGCCCTAGGTCTAAATATTATCATCTTTCCATGTTTTCTGTGAATCCACTCGGAAAATTTATGATTATTTTTATTTTTTTTACTGTACTCATGATGAAGCATCTTTAACAATCGTCTTTCTGCGCAACAGTGACAAGTGCTATGAACCGCATCATGAGATGGCCCCTTTCAACTGCGGTTGGGACTTGCACATAAAACTCGTAACATAACAATAACGCATTTTTTATCTATGAGTGTAGTTATTTTTTTAAATAACAATTATCACAGGATAGTTTGCACCCTTCATAAACATAACAACACTTAGGGCACTCTTTGTCTAAAATTTCATTTTTAACGGTATGCTCCGCAAACAAATCCTTGACTGAATAAATGCCGTGGGTTGCCATATATTTTAAGGAGGGGAATCTCATTATATTGTTATATAGAATATTATCCTTATTTAATTTTTTGAACAACACAATAGTTTTTTCAAAGCACCGACAGAGTTTATAGTGATAAAAACACTATCGACGAGATTAGGGACGAGGGATATTAAAAGAACTTCCAAATCACTGTCCGTTTCACCTTCATCAATTTTACGAATAACACTGTTTGTTATGGCAATTATTATTTCTTTTCGTTCATCCTGTGTCAATTTTTTGTATTTATTGACTTCTGAAAAGATTGTCATAACCAGGGAACATAAGTTTTCTTTTGTTATACCTTCCGCTGAATATTGATTTTCAATCTTTTTAACGGTTTCCATCAATGTTTTTGTATTCATTTTATCTCCTTTATCAAGAAGTAATGCCTCCATGTTGCTCATGTATAATACCCTAATAAAATAATTCTCAGCACATATAAAATGGAAAGTGATGATACATTATTTTTCATCGCATTTTTTTTGAGTTCACTAAAAGCCATTGATCATTATAAACATATTTTATATACACGCGATGTCTCAAACCTATCTATCTTGTATACACTCATTACAATAATTACAAGTTTTATATGGCTACTTTTGAGTGTAAAAAATAAATCAAACTTATCTGCGGGGTTTATTTCTGTAACCTTAGCCATGGAAATGTATGTTCTTTACATTCTCGTGGATAGGGAGTTATTTTCTCATTCTATTAAATCTAAAGATTTGAATGGTGAAAACGAAGAAGAAGATTAATAATTATTATTTGGTGGTGTAAACCGATTATAAGCAGCAACGCTCATGAGGAATAATAAACTAAATCCTCCCATGTAGAAATAAGACATCTTTTTTTCTAGGTCATCTCCTTCACATTTTTTGAGTGTGTCAAAATAAAGTCCAGAACCTATGACTGATACCAAGGATATAAGTCCAATAAATATTGGACCATTCGCTTGAACAAACTTGAGAAGAAGCATTGTCAACGCCACGGAGCAAGCAAAAATTAAGGATGTAACCCAATACTGTTTGTATATTTCACCCTTCTTTTCTTCCTTCAAAGCATCACAAGAATTTAATTTTGCTAAAGCAACACCGTTCATATAAAAATATGCAAGAGCCAACATGAATAGTAATCCAATGGATATATAAGACGTTTCCATTGACGCCATTTTATATTATATATTCTGAAAATATTTTAATTTTCACCATCTATCATATCTTGAATAAGAGTATGAATATCATGTTTTGGAGACCATCCAATGTTTTTGATTTTTTGGGCATCACCCACCAACAAATCAACTTCACACGGTCTGTAAAACTCCGGTGAAACTTTAACGATAACCTTTCCATCAACAATACCCTTTTCATGGTCACCCTCACCTTCCCAAGTGATTTCTTTACCCATCTTCTCCAATGTCATTTGAACAAATTCTCTCACCGAATATATTTTACCTGTGGCGACAACATAATCATCTGGTTCATCTTGTTGAAGCATCATCCACATCGCTTCAATGTAATCTCGTGCGTGTCCCCAATCTCGCTTCGCAGAGAGATTTCCAAGTTCGAGAACTTCTGTTTCGCCCTTAAAAATACTCTTCAAAGTTTCAACAACCTTTTTTGTAACGAAGTCTCCCCCGCGTCTGGGACTCTCGTGATTAAATAAGATTCCCGCAGATGCGTGAATACCATAGGATTCACGGTAGTTTTTCACCAACCAGTGGGCTGCCATCTTTGAAACACCATAGACAGAGCGTGGGTAAAATGGTGTCGTTTCCTTTTGTGGGATTTCTTGAACTTTACCAAACATTTCAGAAGTAGAGGCTTGATACACTCTAAACTTTTCAGGGGTTTTGCTTTGACGAACAGATTCCAAAATATTTAAAATACCCAATGTATTGGCTTCAAATGTATATTTTGGGCAGTTGAAAGAAACACCGACGTGACTTTGAGCAGCCAAATTGTAAATCTCAACACGGTCATATCGCTCACAATCATTCACCATTTTGTTAATAATCGGTTGATCCAATATATCACCTTCATACAACTTCAAGGCATCATGTTTTATCTTGAGATTGCTACTCTTCAAAGGATACGTACAACGTCTAATTAAACATTTCACATCATAACCCTTTTCCAACAAAAATTCGGTTAAATATGATCCATCTTGACCTGTTGGACCTGTTATTATGGCAGCGCGGGAAGCCATTTAAAGAATATGTGTCTTTATTCTTTAAATATGCTTGTTGAAATATCTAAGGCTGAACTCATTGATAAGATTACAATTCTTGAAATTAAAATGGATAAAATTAAAAATGAAGAAAGGTTGGTCAATGTCAAAAAGGAACTAGACATTCTTCGGGAACTTGAATTTGAAACACCTCTCAAAAAAGACCTTAAAAAAGTCAATGATCTTTTGTGGGAAGTAGAAGATAGATTGAGGATTTTAGAAAAAGATAAAAACTTTAACCATGAATTTATTACAAAAGCAAGAATGGTATATATTTTAAATGATATGAGAGCAGATATCAAGAAAACAATTAATCTTGAAACACAATCAAATATTATTGAAGAAAAAAGTTATTGAACCACCAACGTCCATAAATCTTGAGTGCACAATGTTCGTGTATTATGATTAGGGAAATAGTCATGGGCTCCAATATTTAAATGAAAAAAATTATTCGTCTTGTCCCCAATTTCCATTATCTCAACAAGCCAGTTGTAAGAAGAATTCATCATATGACGCTCACTCGCATTTTCAATTATAGTCAAATAATCGAAAATGTTAAAATCGTCAAATTCATAACTACCGTCAGAATTTACTTTTGATACAGTGGGTCTATATATTTCTTTGTCCGTTTCAACTTTTATGTTTCTCCCCCTTTGTGCATCATCATGAATAAATATATAAGGCTTTGTAGGTGATAAAAGTTCCCTCGACTTATCTCGAACAACTTTAAATTTTTTATACATTGTGTTTGGGTGAAGACCCGCTTGAATATACAACATACTTGGCCAGTTCGTATAAGAACAATATTTGCCAGCGATTAACTTTGAAAATGTTATTGGATCCATTGAATGCACTCCTAATGGAAGTATTTTCCCACTGGCATGTTGTATCATATCAGTCGTAGTAGGGCTTCCATCAAGGCCAATAATGCGGACTTTTTCTGATATGTCCCTGTACATAAAACTAACGGATGGGACATGCGATCTTTTTGCAAAGATGATAACATAATCCTCAGTCTCTGCGAAATGACGAACAAGCCCATTGAGAACGATCTGGTCTCCCAAACCAAGGTGTCCCAAAATTGTTATCATTACTTGTAAAATGTTTTAATTTTTTAAGTTATCACTTAAAAAATTAAATCTTATTATAAACATGAAACCTTTCCTTAAGTGGGTTGGTGGAAAAACGCAAATTTTGGATACCATATTAGATAGTTTTCCTAAAAAAATAAATGATTATCACGAGATATTCGTTGGTGGAGGAAGTGTTTTATTTGCGGTTTTAGAAAAGTGTCATGTTATGGGTAATATATACGCATATGACCTCAATGAAACACTCATAAATGTGTACAAAGACGTACAATTGCGTCCAAAAGAATTACATAGAGAAGTCATGAACCTCTTCAATGTGTATGATGAATTATCAGGGACAGAAATTATTAGAAAACCTACAAACGAACAAGAAGCAATGACATCTAAGGAAAGTTATTATTATTGGATTAGATATAAGTTCAATTCAAAAATTGGTGACATATCGGCAATGTTCATTTTTTTGAATAAAACATGTTTTAGGGGTATTTTTAGAGAAGGACCACAGGGGTTCAATGTACCATATGGTCATTACAAGACGACACCACAGTTCATACCACTCATTGAATTTGAAAAAATATCAACAATTCTACAACGAGTTATATTCAAACATTGTGATTTTAGAGATGCCATTAAACAGGTTAAACCAGGTGATTTCATGTACCTTGATCCACCTTATGTACCAGAAACAAAAACATCTTTTGTGGGATACACAAAAGATGGATTTGGAATAAAAAACCATGAAGAATTATTTAAAATGACGAAAGCGAATGGAGCACATTTTGTTATGAGTAACTCGGATGTGGATTTAGTTAGAAAGGCATTTTATGAATATAACATATCTATTGTTAAGGCAAGAAGGGCTATAAACAGTAAAAACCCTGAAGCCACTACGAATGAAGTGGTCGTTCGGTCTTTCATCTAACAAAAAATACTTTTATTCCGTATTTTTTGTTAAATTTTATAGGTACCAATACCAACCATGACTTACATTTATCTTCTTTGTTCATGGCGAATTAGGATTTTCGTTATACCGTTTATATCTAGTTGTAGAACTAGTGCTACCAAATAAAGCACGATAACGGTTTGCTCGCTTTTTTAATCTATTATTTATATTTTGTTGTATATTACGTTTCGTATTTTTAACATTCTCGATGCGTTCTTTTCTAATAGGGGTTAAATTAAGTTTTGATATATCTGAAATTACATTTTTATATTTGGTATTGAAATTTTTTAATTCATTTTTTTGTTTACTTGGAGACTCAATTTTAGATATATCTTTCAAATTTTTTTTCATATTACTAATTTCTTTTGACATGCTACTTTTATCGTTTCGTAATATCGTGACGGGCTTTACATTATTCCAAGTTAATTTTGTAAGTTTTGTTGATATATATGGGGCATTTTTGTAAAATAATTTTTTTTTATTAATTCTATGTAACCTATGTGACTTATCTATCTCGTTGAGGTTGCTTAACTTAGTGTAATATTCAAATTCTTTTAATCCCATTAAAAATCTACCATTCACTAAAAAGGCTTTATCACCTGTCTCTAAGAGTGCGTATGAAATTGGATCTCTTGTATTTTTATTTATGAGATGTTTTTCAACCTTATTCCATTTAATAGATTTTGAAGCTTTCTCCATATTTTCCCAACTCGGTATATTCATCTTAATTATTAACAATATATTTATTCTTCTTTGTCTACAAAAGTCCAAACTTCATCTGAAAATACTTGCTTGACAATTTCTGGTTTATAGTATTTGTGTGCCACCGTGGTGTGAAAGAAGTTTGTTTCCTTCTTACCTAATTTCATGAGTTCAATGAACCAATTATAAGAAGAATTCATACAATGCACTTCCTTAGCATTTTCAATGATTGAGATGTAATCAAAAATATTTGGAACATTTGATTCAAAATATTCTTCCTTGAGATTGGTCACTTTACTGTGTGGTTTAAAAATATTATACTCACTCTGCCTCTGAACATTGATGAAACGATTTCTTTCTGGGTCGTCATGAACAAAAATATAAGGTTCTTCTGGTGGCTTGAGTTCTCTCTCTGGTTCTCTTACGAGTTTGAATTTAGAACGCATGTATTCGTATGGAACTCCTGCCTGTTCATATACAATACGAGACCAGTTAGACTTTCCAATTTTTTGGGTCATGTCTGCCCAACTTGCATCATCAATTCCGTATGTAGAGAGTGGAATAATCTGACAACTGGAAACGTTATTTCGGTATTCCATAACTTTTTGCCAAACATATTGAGGTTGTGTTGTTTCCACAAAAATAAAATCAATTTTTGAACCCAAATCTCTATACATAAAACGCATTAAAATTTCGTGACAACTTTTGGCGACAACGACAACCTTATCGTTCTCAGCAAAGTGTCTCACCATACCATTGAGCATAATGGCATCCCCAATTCCCATATGATTCACTAAAATTTTCACCATTTATTATTAATTGTTTCTAAAACTTTATGTATCATTTCCTTTGATACAAATTGACTATTACCAACATATAATCCACACGCATTTAATTGCGTTGCGTTAGGAACTTCAACACTGTCTTTCCACTTTTCAAGGAAGGGGTGAATAAGTAAATTACCTGCGACGACTGGACGAGTTTCAACTTCTAACTCATCAAGTATTTTTGAAAGTTTTTGTTTATCTTCTGGACACTGACAAATAAATGGGAAACAGAAACTACTATTTCCCTCGTCATATGGTGGAACATAAAATTTATTTTTATCCAAGTTTTCAATAAAATATTTATAATTGTCGCGACGAATTTCGATATGATTATCAAGACGCTTCAATTGTTCCAAACCCAAAACAGCGTTTAATTCAGTATTTCTAAAATTATATCCATCTGTCAAAAACATAAATCTTGGATCTATGTGCGGATACATTTTTTTATTGTATTCATAATTATGTGGAGAGAGATTTCTTGCCATACCGTGGCTTCTCTTCAATTTCATTAATTCGTATAAATTATCATCATCTGTGCATACCATACCACCTTCAATAGTTGTCATGTGGTGCCCATAGTAAAAACTAAATGTGCTCCCAGTTTCAAAACCTCTCTTACGACCATCTGGGCCTACAACTCCATGGGATTCACATATGTCTTCAATAAACAAAGCATTGGGATATTTTTCTTTTAATTTTTCAACGGGTGCGTTAAGACCAAGCAAGTGTGTAATAAAAACAATAGATATGTCTTCTTCATCCGGTAATTTAGAAATATCAAAACTAAAAGTATTGAAATCAATATCAACAAATACTGGTTCTAAACCAAGTTGGAAAACAGGTGCTACATTAGTTACCCAAGTACATGCGGGAACCAAAACCTTTGCTCCATTTGGGATATTATATAATTCTTTGATAGATGCCAACAAAAGAAAGTTAGCAGTGCTGCCAGATGTGACATATAAAGAGTTTTTACAGCCCAACCAGTTCGACCACGCGTCTTCAAATTCTTTGACCTTCTTACCATTTGTGTAATGATCGGTGGATTTAATAAATTCGATGAGTTTTGTTTTATCCTCGTCGGTAATGGCATTATTCATCAAAGGCCACCACATCTTTAAGTATTTAGGAATTCAAGTCTTTAACCCAATTGCTTGTAGAATTCGTCTTGCTTTGTTTGGCGCTCAACACTTTTAATATGCCACAATGCAATGAGTGGATTTTGATCCAAACCAATAGGTTTCTTAGCACCCATGACTTTTTCGTGGAGCCCACTTTCCCAACGAATACTGGGATCATTCTTGAAAATACGACCTTGGAAATCTGGCCAGTTAATCCACCCAGCCTCGTTTATGTTAAAATTACACTTTTGCAACCATTCTTCGGTATAACCAGGGCAGATGTTCATACGTGGAATGAAAATCAAATCAGAACCTGTATCAGCAATTACTTTTTTAATGTTTTTAGTCAAATTTTCTTGTGGCATTTCATCGGCATCAATCATGAAAATGTAATCACCCTTACATTTTTCAATATGAAAATTACGGTGTTTGGAAAAATCTCCATCAAAAATACGACGATGCACGGTGATTGTATCCTTAAATTGTTCTAAAACCTTTGAAACTTCCGTTGTTTCTTTTCCAGCATCTACAAGAACATTAATATCATCCTGTTGTTCTTTAGTTTTTACCAAAAAAGATAAAAGAGAATAAAGTTCGCGGTCTTCATTACACACTTCAACTGCATATGTCAATGTTGGAACTTCTGAGATAATCATTATAAATGGTATGGTATTAAAGACTTTAAGTTAGTTATAGTATATGACCGAAATCGAAAAAAAATTTATTCATGTTATGAAAAGATTTAAGCAACTTGTCTTTCCACATAAAACAAATCTCAAAAAAATAAGACTCGGTGAAAAAAGAGATGGTGGGTATGTCATCGCTCAACTTGAAAATGATGATTATGACGCACTTTATTCATATGGTTGTGATGATAATATAACATTTGAAAATGCTTTTCATGATAGGTATAAAAAAAAGTGTTATGTATATGACCCATTCAAAGGTATAACAAACAAACCAGAATTCATTGAATTTTTTGATGAGGGTATAAGTCATGTTAATGGGAAAAATGGTGATAAAAAGTTTGGAACATTGGATGAACACATTGTAAAAAATGGACACACAGATTCAAAAAATCTTTTTATGCAAATAGATGTTGAAGGAAGTGAATGGGGTATTTTTTCAAACAAACAAACAATCAAATATTTGACAAATTTTTCACAGGTAGTTATTGAATTTCATTTACCATTGTCTGCGAGTGCATTATTACAAATGGAACCTTATTATGAAATGGTTTTTAGAAATTTAAATGAAAACTTTGTGTGTGTGCATTTCCACGGAAATAATGCCCTTCTTCAACCTTGGGCAGATGGATACATTCCACGAGCATTTGAAGTGACATATGTTCGTAAAGATTTGATAAAAGAATATGAAAAAGAAACACAGCCTTGTCCCGTTCCTGGTTTAGATTTTGCTTGTGCAACAGATAGACCAGATATTAAAGTTGATTATTGGTTAGAGAAATCATTTTATGAATAATAAATATGTTTGGTCAAGTTATTGGAAGATTTTTCCTTGGACCCCATTGTGGTATAACTGGTGATGATGACCCAGATACAGTTACAGTTTCTGAACTCGTTGAAACATTTCCACATTGGCCACAAATAGTGAAAGAACTCCCTCACAAAAATAAATATTTATATACAATGTTTGAAACATCTGATGTTCATCCTGATATTATTGAAAAAATGAAAGTATTTGATAAGGTTATTGTTCCATTTGATTATTTGAAAAATATATTGGTAAAACATGGCGTTCGCTGTGATTCAATGAATTGGTATACTTCTGATTTGATTAGGTTGCAACCCAAAGTCATCCAAAAAGAAATGAATCCAAAATCTAAAATTTTTCTTTACGTGGGGACGAATGATAAAAGAAAAAATGTTACAACTTTGACAAAAGTTTTTGCAAAAGTATCTGAAGGGACGGATCATATATTAATAGTGAAGACAAATAAACCTGATGGTTTGACCGTGTCCCCAAATATTAAAATAATGACTGATAAAATATCATTAGAAAAATTGGCGGCTCTTTACAACCTTTGTGATTATGTCATCTCATTTACTCGTGGTGAAGGTGTTGGACTACCTATGCTTGAAGCAGATTACTTTGGTAAGCCTATTATTTCTCAAGATAGGGGTGTATTTGAAGATATTAAAAAATTTGTAAAAGTTCCTTGGCATGTTCTCCCAAGCGAAGAAATAAAAATTTCTTTAGAAGGAGTGCCTAAGTTCCTCCACGAAGTATTTTATGGAACTTGGTTTGATGTGAAGGAAGACGAAGCATTTAAAGTTTTACAACAAGTATTAAAAAATGGATGAACTCCGTAAAAATCATAATTTAGAAAAAAGAACCCTCATCGAGCATGTCACACGAAGAAACGATGCCATCCTCGATGTTGGCGCAGGATTTGGTGGGGATTTACAAAAATGGAGAGATCGCGGTGCGAGAATACACATGTGTGATCCTGAACCAGAGGCACTCCAAGAAGCGAAAAGACGAGCACAAAATTTAAAAATACACGCAAATTTTTATGAAGGAGATATATGTAATTGTCCTAATAGAAGATTTGATATAATTTGTTATAATTTTTCAATGCATTATATTTTTAAAACACAGGATTTGTTTGAAAAGTCTTTATACGAGATACGAAAAAGAATGAAATACGGGGGTAAGTTAATTGGTATTATTCCAGATAGTGAACAAATATTATTCAGGACACCTTATGAGGATGATATTGGAAATTATTTTTTATTAGAAAAATCTGCGGGATATGGTGGTTTTGGTGAAAGACTTGTGGTGCATTTAGAAGATACACCTTTTTATGGAGATGACGCAAAAGTGGAGCCCATTGCTTACAAAGACCTACTCATTACAGAATTGGAGAGAATGGGATTTCGTTTAGATGTATGGTGTAGTCTTCAGGGGCACCCTATATCAACTTTGTATAGCAAATTTATCTTTACATATACTAGAAGATGATAGTAGCAATTATTTTGTTAATTATAAATATTTTCATTTTCATAAATACAAAACAACCCCACAATTTTAAAATTGTCAAGGAAAAATATAGAATTCTCAGAGAACATATAGAACAAAATGGTGATGAAGAATTGAAAGTTTTGGTGAATGAAATTCCTTTGACAGCCCACAATGATATATATTTAAATTCACTTGGATACAATACAAACAAAGGCTATGAAATTGGTTTATGTATAGACGGAACACCAAATCAAATATTCCATGTACTTTTACATGAACTCGCACATTCTACAGTAAAAGAATATGATCACAGTAACAACTTTTGGGATAAAACTAAAAAATTAAAAGACATGTCTCAAGAACTTGGTATATATGAACCAATAAATGAAAAGACCCGTTTCTGTTCCAGTTATATTCAGGATAAATAAAATATAAATATATTATAATAAAGAATGAATTCTCAAATTTTTAAAATGGCCTCGGCTTGGGCTCTTCTATATGCCGTCATTTTAGGTCATACATTATATGATGGTGCGGCTTTTAATATTCCATATTTAACTATGCTAATTCCATTGGTTTTGCGTTCAATCATAGTGAATTTCCCATCTCTTGCAATTGATTACAAATATTTGTTTGCCACTTCTTTCCTCACTGCTATAACTGTCGGTGCGTTTATGTTTATAACACCAGACCTTCGCAATGGTGTGGAAGAATACGGTAAAGACAAAAATCAAACTCGCAAAGCGACTGCGTTGATGGTTGGTGTATTTATGTTTTATTTGGTTATGGTTTCCTTTATTATGAAAAACCCATATAGTTCTTTTAATTAAGCAAATTTGAAAAACTTGTATTTTTCAAACATACTGAATATGTTTTTAAATTTTAAATTTTATTTATTTTTTTAAAACATACCTTTGGAGGATGAAGTAAACAACAGCAGCAAAGAGACCTGTAGAGGCAAGACCAATGGCTGAGCGACCTCCCATATCATTTGTAAATCGTGGAATGGATGTAGAAAGTTTTTCTTGAACTGGTTTGCTTATGGCAATGGCGGCACACACACCCACAATGAGGGCTTCCATTTGGTCGTCAGTCAAGTTAAATGGATTGTTGTTTTGTTGTTTAGGTGGTTGTTCTGTGCGTTCTTGCATGACTGGTTGAACTGGTTGTGGTGCAGTCATGATCATGCTTTGCATTCGTGGCTGTTCTGACATCGCAGGTGGTTCCATCATCATACTCATTCCGCCTGGAGTTTCGTTTCCCATTAAATCAGCAATTGGTGTAGAATCCATCTCTATTTGTTGTTTATTTATATTTTTTTCTGATAATTTATCATCCACCGGGGGCGAAAGTGGGGGGGGAATGTTCACATTATTTTTTGATTTAGGTGGGACATATGGATTAAGAGGAACCATCCCATCATCATTATTAGTATTTAGATGCATTGAATCCACTTCAAAACTCATTTAATATCTACTGATGTTTTATGAGACCATAGATGACGCAATCATTTTCAATTTCTTTTTGTCACAGTAAAAGATGTCTTTTTATCAGCCTTTTTTATACCTTTATCTGAAGTTGATACGGTGTATTTGGGATTATACATTTTTTTATGAGCCGCCCAAAATTGCGGAGAACCAACTTTAAAAGTAGGAGGTGGGTATTTTGCTTTGTACCAAAAAACACAATCTTCTATTTTATTTGATTTTACTGTATTGTCCAATACTAAACACTCGTAATTTTCAGTACACGCATCCATTGTCTTGTTGAATAAATCAAATGTTGGAAAAATCCCAAAAAAGTTTTTCCATATTTTTTCACGATTCGAAACTATATTTTCTCTCAGAATAAAAACATAGTCTATGTTCGCCCTGAGTGCAGGGGGCATATCGAGACAATATTGCATAGACAACATGAAAAATATTTTCCAATGTCTTCCATTCATAAACACTTGACGAATACATGTATCTCTCATGAATTTATTATCATACATGCAATCATCAAGAAGTAAAAAAGTTCCACTATTTGATTTTTTGTTATGAATAAGTTGTTTTTGTCTTGCCATGACTCTTTCTATGGCCTCTTTATCATAGTCTCCATAAATAAAAAGATCAGGGATAAATTTACCATAAAATCCATTTCCCTCTTCAGTTCCAGAAAGAACAACTCCTGTAGGAATATTTTTTTTATAGTACATTATGTCTCGAATAAGAAATGATTTCCCCGTATTTCTTTTACCAATGAAAACACATACACGATCATCAGCCATGTTTTTTGGATTAAATTTCTTGAGTTGAAGATTAATACCTGACATCTACAATATCACCCCGTTTTTTTTATCAATTTTTTACTCATCTACTATAATAGTAATGAGTGGAGCGTTACGTCTTGCTGCTAAAGGTCAAATTGATAAATGGTTTACAGATAATCCAGATATTTCTCATTTTTTAGTCAATTTCAAAAGACACTCAAAATTTTCTATGGAACAGGTGGAAATTCCATGCTCTGGAACACAAGGGTTTGGTTCTGAATTATTCTGTTCTATTCCATATTCAAGAGGTGATATTCTTCGTAATATAGCCATCAGGTTTTACCTGAATGATATATATGATGTAAGATTTCCAGAAACACAAAAAGATACAACACCTGATTATACACGTGTCATAAATGTCCCATATGTTCCTTCCCTATGTTCTGAACTCATTGAAACCGCCGATCTCTTGATAGGGGGTCAAGTTATTCAAAGACTTACAGGAGAATACATCTATATGTATCAACAGCTCAATAACACACAAAATGATGTTGAAAGATCGTTGAAAAAAATAAATGGCCATGGAAATTTTATAGATCATTTTGATGATGATTCTTTTGACGATGTATTTAATAAAGTTGCAGGTGCTTCATCTGAAGATTATAAGAAGAACAATTTTAACACTTACATAATCGATCTCCCATTCTATTTTTTTAGAGAACCAAGTTTAGCTATTCCTATGTGTGCTCTAACAAAACAAAGAATAGAAGTTAGATTAAAATTAAAAACATTTGATGAAATGATTTTTGGGGGTAAAGCCTCAACCATGAGAGGTGAATTGAGAAATGTATCTTTAGAGGGAACATTCGGATTTTTAGATTCACCGGAACGTAATTATTTAATGACACGACCTATTGATTATGTCATAACTCAATTACAACTCGCACAATTCAATATGGAATATCCTGAAACTAAAAAAACAGTCAAACTTAACTTAAAAAATCCTGTCAAAGAATTATTTTTTGTCGTCCAAAACGATGGATACAAACAATTCAATAACCCATTAAGATTTCAAAAAATAAATAAAGTTGAATTACGATTGAATAACCAATTGGCCATAGATGGAGATCATGAATTTATAGTGTACGGACAAGCAACACAAAATCATATTAACATTCCATCCCAATCTCTCATAACATACAGATACAAATTTAATGAATTTGTAGATTACAGAATATCTTCTGAATTTGGAACATATAGTTTTGCACTTAACCCAGCAGAAGCAAAACCTACGGGTCAAGTAAATTTTAGTCGTATATCACATCAACAATTAACAATAGAAATAGAACCAGAAATATACCAAGTGTTCGCCCCACAAATTTATAAAAATGTGGGAACTGTCACGGAAGTAAGTGAAGGGACATATCCAGTAATATTGAGACACTCTTTAGGGAGACTTTCTCCAGGGCGAAGAGCGTATGTGAAAAGTAAAGACAACAAGGTTCGTGTATACGCTCTTAGTTATAATTTATTAAGAGTGAATGGTGGTATTGCTGGATTAAAATTTTAATAGTTAGTATTAGGAATGGCTGGTCGTCTTCAAATTGAAACACCGGGTCGTCAAGATAAATATTTGACAGATAATCCAGAATTTAGTTTTTTTAATCAAATTCATAAAAAACATACACATTTTTCTAAACAACATATTAAATTAAAACCAAAAAATCCAATTGAGTTTGATGGAAAAAGCACCTTTGTTTTACCTCAAAACCAAGGTGATATGGTTTCTAAAATTAGTTTCGAATTTGAATTAGATCCTATTACATTATTTAATTATGGATATGTTGATTCTGTAGGGCACGCAATCATTGAATATGTAGATTTAATTATAGGAGGAACTATTATTGAAAGAATAACCACTGATTATTTACAAATTTATTCAGAACAGTCATTAGGACAAACTAAACAATATGGTTTATATAAATCTGTTGGAAAAAGAGTAGTTCAAAATGCAACAGATGATTATACATACACATATGGAATGTTTAACATAAATAAAAAACAAACATTTGTCATTGACATTCCATTTTATTTCTACAAAAAACCCGAATTAGCCATTCCATTGTGTGCGATATCAAAACAAGAGGTTGAAATTACAATTAAATTTAGAAAATTGGAAGAAATTGTTATATCACGTGGTTTTGAAAAATTTGAATATCCGCAAATTCCATATCAAAAAACATACGACCAAAATATGAACAAAGATATACACCACATGGAATTCATGCCAGATTTGGATTTTGTAGAAATAGATGGAAGTGTTATAAGTGGAATAGGTGTTCTTACATCAGAAACATATACACAAAATAAAATTACACCATACATTTACGGTGTTGTATCAGATCTTCTACAATATTACGGTATAAGTCCATATAGAATAACACAATTCGTCCCAGAACTTGAACGTGAAAGTATCGCATTTTGGCGTTTCAACACAAACCTTATATATAAAAATACAGATCCTGTATTCAATAAATTAACAAGTGGTAGAGCGATTGGTTCAGGTCAAGAATTTCAAGGGGAAGAAGGGAGTTCTGGTGTTGCGACTGTTCCCAAGTTTAATATCTTTTTCTTTGGAACTCCGGGTACTGGTAATGTTGTATGCTATGTGGACACTAAAGAAGTTTCAAGAATAAATTTAGGTGCTGGATATGGACAATCTTTAGGGGCATCTGATAATGGTAATATAGTCGCTGTTGGGGCAAGAGATAATACTATAAAAATTTTAGATTTTTCGGATCAAGAAAACCCACTTGAATTACAAACACTTGATTCTGGAGACCCTTCATCCGAATTAAGGTATGTCAAAATATCGGGGAATGGGAATGTTGTGTTGTCATTAGATATAAGTATTCCAAATGCTATACTTCACATACACTATTTAGATACAAATAAAATGTATACGATAACAGATTTAGAAGATGATTGTCACTTTGGGTGCTCTGCAGATGGTTCAAAAATAGTCGTAGGATTGACAGACGCATCTGAATGGAGAATGTATGAATTTGATAATATAAAATATGTATTGACATATACAGAAACTTTAAATAAACCAATATCAACACCAGTGCATGTAGCCATATCTAGGGATGGATACACTTTATTTTATAGCGAAGGTTTTGTCATAAAAACAAAATCATTTGAACCATTTCCGAAAATTGAATTAAGAAATTTGTATATGAATACAGAAATTATAATGTTAGATGAAAAAGAAAAACGATATCTCGCAAACAAAAATAAAGATTTTTTAATTACACAAATTCAACAATCAGATACACAACTCATACCGTTGGGAGATATAAGAACTAAAATGAGAACAAGTTTTAATAATTCAATCAAAGAATTATATTTTGTTTTTCAATGTCAAAAATATATAAATAACCGTCTGATTGCACCATGTAATTATGATAATATAGATATAGATACTGACTATCTATCAAATGTTGTTTTTTATGAACATTTATATGATCTATCACTTAAATTGGATGGAGAAGAAGTCATAAATAGACAGAGTGGAAGTAGATTATTTATGAAGTGTATTCAAAATAGTTTGCATCACACAAGAACACCAAAATCGAGACGATTTTATTCATATTCATTTGCAAACGAACCTGAGGAAAATAGACCAACGGGTCAAAGAAACTTTTCTATTGTAAATAATCAAATATTTGATTTTAATTTGATTCCGCAAAATAGATATAGAAGAGAACTACGAATTTATGCATTATCCTATAACATATTACGATTAGAAAATGGAACTGCGAGATTAATGTTTCAAACAAAAAATCTACCCGTACCCACAACAGGAAATGGGGCTATTGGTCCAAATGATAAAGTTCCAATTATATTCAATAATAGGTTTGGATACTACGCACCTTGTGAATGTCCACGTGTTCCCAATTGCCCTTCACCAGATGATATTCCTGGTGATGGATTACCTTCACCATAGGTTAGGTTATTTTGTATTCTCTCGTCTCGGCATTTTTACAAACGTGTAAAATCTTATATTTTTTTAGAGGATATAAGATTTTAGATTAGTAATAAAGTATTTAAAATACGAAATTAGTTGGAGAACGCCAAACCGCCCATACCGCTTTGGACTCGCAAAACGTTGTAGTTAGTCGCGAACATGTGCATTGTGGTGCTGTCTTGGGTACCAGTCTTGAGGTTGACCGCAACTTGAGCGTTGTCAATACGGGAGAAGTTGCATGTGCCAGATGGTTGATGCTCTTCTGGACGAAGGGCGAAGGAATACGCGTAGATACCTGGGTATGGGCAACCACTGTGGTGGTTGTATGGTTGCATTTGGTTGAAGTATTTACCAGATTGTTCCTTCATGCGATCTTGGCCGTTAAGGACAAGCTTGAAGGTTGAAAGTGGACCAACGGAGCGGTCAGACGCGGCCGCGCCGTCTTCAAACCAAGCCGCCGCACCACCTTGGCTGCCGCTGACGAGGAGTGGCGCACCAGTGGATTGGGTGATTGGAGTGAAGGTGTTGGATTCGGAGACAGTCCAAGGATCGGCGGAGAGGATGACGGCGTTTGAAGTCGCCAAGTTGGAGGTGAAGTTCCAGTGGGCAGCGTTGGAAACGGAGCCGTTGTTGAAGCACCAGACGAGTTCCTTGATTGGGTGGTTGTAGGAAAGACGAATTTGGCGAGCGGCACCGGCGGTGACAGTGTCAGAGCCAGTGTGCTGAACTTGCTCAATGAGGTATTCGTGACCCTTTTGGGCGAAGCGGCGTCGTTCCTCGGTATCGAGGTAGACGTAGTTACCCCAAACCTTGAAAGTGGAACCATCAGTGTAGTGGGAGAATTCGGAGGAGAGGTCGAAGTCGAGGCGCACTTCGTGGTACTGAAGAGCAATAAGTGGCAAATAAAGACCTGGATTTCGGTTGAAGAAGAAGAGGAGTGGAAGGAAGACAGTTTGGGTGGAACCAGAGGCAACAGACTTGGTTGTCAATTTACCCCACTGAGCCTTCTTGGATTCATCCAAGTAAAGCTCAGAGTAGAGGCGCCACCAGAGTTGGTAGTGCTTGTCGATGCGTTGACCACCAATGGACAATTCAACAGACTTAACCGCACGCTCGGCCGCCCAGCAACCGGAAAGAACGGAAAGATCACCGTTGCGTGGGCCGAGGCCAGACGCAGCAACGAGTTCAACATACATGTCACCAATCAAATCACCATTGCGAGCAATAGTGACGGAAACGCGACCGTTGTTGGACGCGGTACCGTTAACAGTTTGTTCGATGTTTTCCATCGCGAAGTTTGTGTGTCGTTTGTATACAGCTTGGAAAAATGTCACTTTTGGGTTGCCTGTAAGATAAACATCTTGGGCACCGTACGCTACGAGTTGCATGAGACCGCCAGCCATTTTTTTTTATATACTATACCAATATTTTTTTTTCGCCTGAAATTACACTTTATATCGCACCCCTTGCGAAATTTTCCAATTTTCAAATTCTCTGGAATATATATAATGCAATCCCCTGAAGAAATTAAACGCCGACCCAGAGAAGAGGAAGAACTTACCGAAGAAGAAGAAGAAGAAGAAGAAGAAGAAGAAGAAGAGGAAGAACTTTCTGAAGATGGAGAACTCGACGAGGGTGCTGAAGAAGAAGAACTTTTTGACGAGGAAGATTTTGGATATGACATTGGTGGTCTCCTTTCTGCCACCCTCGCTACAGAAGAAGGAGACACTGTATGCTCCGCTCTCGTTACTATAGGAGAACAACTCGCAACACAGAATAAAATACTACTTAAAATCCTAACCACCCTGTCCAAAAAAACTAATTAAGAAAATGATTGTAATATTATAAAATACAAAGAGATGGGTGTTGACACACATTACATTGACGAAAATGTCAACATAGAAGCATCTAATATGGAACTGTGGCGAAATCAAATTCAAACATTGAATGAAGATGAGTTCGGACAGTATTTACAATATCTCGAAAGTGAATGGTGTATAAACAAAAAGAATGATTCGCACATTTCTTTTCAATTAGGATATAAGAAATTTTTTAATCCTGAGGATTTAGATCCTCGTTCTAGAATGCCAATCCGAATTGATATGGAGAGCATTACCCTGAAACAAAAAAGGGAATTGGAACTTATGAGTGCCCTTTTTCATAGAGCAAAAGCTTTGGGTATTTCGGACAAGGATACAGAAAATGATAGAAAAATTTCAGAACGTATCAATTCTCTTATAGAACAGGTTGATGATAGTTTTCAAATTGTTTTTAGAAACACTCGTATTTACGAGCGTATCAACAACCCAACATACGCCCCATCCAATCCAGAAACAGATCATTCACTTTTCAGATGCACGACTATGGGTAAAGTTGATGAATTATCGCCATATCAACAAGCAATCATTAGTCTTCTTGATAAAACATACAAAAATACAATCAGGCGATACAAAGGCTACTGTTGCCAACAATTCAAGACACCTGAGGGTCATAATACAAGAGCGTGGAATACAGTTATGTCCATCCAAGATTATGTTTACAGTCAAGCACAAAAAGAAATAACATTTGATTTATGGAAGAACTTAACTTCTAAGGGCTCTGGTTTTAAAGATGTTATTCATCATTTGTCTCATTGCAATGATATGCAGTTCCCTGAAATTACTAAGAACAGAAATGTGTGGTCTTTTAAAAATGGTATTTTCATTGGGAAAAGATTTTCTCCTGAATTGGGAATATATGACTGCAAATTTTATAGTTACGAGAGCAGAGAATTCAAGTGTTTGGATCCAACCATTGTAAGTTGCAAGTATTTTGATAAACATTTTGATGATTTCAGTCATGTTAAAGATTGGTATGAAATTCCAACACCACACATGCAATCTGTGTTGGACTACCAAGGATTTAGTGAAGATGTATGTAAATGGGTGTATATCATGGGTGGTCGTTTGTGTTTTGATGTTAACGATATGGATGGGTGGCAAATTATTCCATTTTTCAAGGGGATCGCACGTTCTGGGAAATCCACTTTGATTACAAAAGTATTCAAGAAATTTTATGAAAATGATGATGTCAAAACACTTTCGAATAACATCGAAAAGAAGTTCGGTCTATCTTCAATCTATAACAGTTTTATGTTTATTGCCCCAGAAGTCAAGGGAGATTTGTCTTTGGAACAAGCCGAATTCCAATCTTTGGTTTCTGGTGAAGATGTTTCAATCGCTGTGAAACACCAAGCCGCCATCTCTACACAATGGAAGACACCTGGGTGTCTGGGTGGAAATGAAGTTCCAAATTGGAAGGACAACTCCGGTTCAGTTCTTAGACGCCTTTTACCTTGGAATTTTTCTAAACAAGTGAAGGACGCTGACCCTACTTTAGAAGATAAATTGGATGAAGAAATTCCTGCAATTTTACTCAAATGTATCAAAGCATACTTGGAATACTCACAAAAATACAGGAACAAAGACATTTGGAATGTTGTTCCAGAATATTTCAAGGGTGTTCAAAAACAAGTTGCAATGGTTGCGAGCACGCTTCACAACTTCTTGGAATCTACAAATATCAAATACGACAAGACATTTATGTGTCCCCAAAAAGTATTCGTCCAGATATTCAACCAACACTGTCAAGCAAACAACTTGGGAAGACCAAGGTTCAACTCGGACTTCTACGCTGGACCATTCAGTTCAAGAGATATTGAAGTGCGTGATTTTGAAGGCACTTACAATGGTAAATTCTATTCTAATCAACCATTCATTTTCGGTTTGGATGTGGTTTCAGAAGATACATACCAATATAATTCAGACTAAAAATATTAACATACTATATAAATGAGCCAAGCGTCAGCGAGGTCCTTTTTAAAAAATTCAAATATTGAGATCATAACAGACAGAAATCTTGAATACGTAGTTGGAGGAGGAAGTAGTAGTCAATCACCCAAATCTACAGGAAGTTTGAATTTTAATAATCTCGCAAAATTAACGCCTTCACCCTCACCTTCACAGCAAAGGAACAGTCCGGTGAAAATAGGAAGACTTAGAGTATCGATGTATAATGCCACAGTTAATAAAGATTTTGATAGTTCAGATAAATTAAATTTAATGACCCTCGTCTCTAAAAAACCATTGAAACCAACGCGATTAGAAAATGGAATGATCATAAATATCAGAGAAATTAATGGTCTCTATGGAAGATTTCAAAAAGCGATAACAGCCACAAGAAATAGAGGTATTCAAGGCAATTTTAATGAAAGTATATTCACGGTGCAATTCAAATTTACAACAACAAAAAATAACAAAAAGAAAGATGGAAGTTTCAACATTTATAAAAATGGAAAAATGCGATTTTCAGGGGGTATTGTTGATGAAACAAACTTTGATAAAGAACCTGAAATCATAAGGAAACACATTGTAGAAAATTATACTTTGGGTGAAACTTTTCTTTATAACAAAATTGAATATAACAATCTATCAGGAACCGTAAAAACAAACGCAATCATTGACCTCGCAAAAGCCGCGCGATTAATTAATGGTTCCTTTGAACCAGAACTCATGGATTTAATGTATTATCAAAAAGATGGAATAAAATATGTTTTTTCACCAACCGGTGTAGTTCAAATTCAAGGTGTCATTACAATGGATAAATTAGTCACTGGGTATGAAAATGTAAAACAAATGATGCATATGTTCTTTAATAAAAATGCTATTCGACGATTACAAACAAATTTTACAAATGAAAACACGATGTTGAAAAAGAAGGAAAAAACCAAAACAACTTGTCCTACAAAACGTATACCTGTCGGAGGCAAATGCCCACCATCTCATCCAGCCATTCGTAAAAATCCACAAGGTTTTGATTGTTGTTATAAAAAAGGAAAACCCACATCTCCACCTAAAAATAAAAATATTAAATTAGTTTTGGATGCCAATGGGGCTCTTAAAATAGGCGCGCGTCAATGCATGAGATATACAAAGGGGGCTTTAGCAAATATTGCGAAAAATCAAGGAATCGTAAACATCTCAAAGAGGGATACAAAAGAAAGTATTTGCGCCAAACTTGTCAATAAACTTGGTATAGTTCAATACGCACCATTCACACACAATGGAAAAGAATACATATTCAATGGAAGTGGGAACCGTTTTAAAGTTGGGGGTCGTGTATGTAAAACATATTCATTGGATACTTTGAAGGCTTTTGCAAATAAAATGAATATTCCACTGACATCAAAAGATAAGAGAGTTGATATATGTAAAAAGATTGAAAACTTCAGAGTTCGTCTCCCAACACCAAAATCAAAGACACCCTCACCAAAACAAAAAATACCCAAAAAACGAGGAAGACCACAAAAGAGAAAATCAAATTCAAATTCAAATTCAAATAATACTAACCTTATTCGTTCCATTGAACGAAGAATGGGTATAAAAAGTATGCTCGATAATAATTTAAAAAACTGATGTTCTTCATAAGAGAACAACTGTATGATAGAATTACATACCCAATAAATATTGATGTGTATAAAGCAAAACCATCCCAATATGTATTGGACTTAATCATTGAATTAGTCATTGACTACATTCAAAAAGAAAGAAATAAAAATGAAGATTATCAAATGGGATTTCTAGAAATGGAATATAGATGTCCCAAAGAATTTATAGATTTAGAAAATGATGAAATTGCACGTGAATGGATTAGGGAAAATACACATTTAACTGATAGAGGGTTAATCATGTATGTTCTTGATAATTTACATAGAATGCAACTATGTAGACATAAGTTTATCATAATCACACTTAAATGTTTTTTTGATTGTAGATTTTAGTCATTGTTCATTGATTGTAATAAATTTGTAAAAAGATTTACAATGTCTGTGAAATAAGATAGAGAACCATTCACAAAATCACCTTGGTAATTTTTACGCATCATAATATTTGTTTCGACTAATACAAAAAGAGCAAATATTGGGACAAAAATCTTTGAAGTGTTATATCTTAATAGAGTAGCAAAGAGAGTGACAAGATAAATAACAAAAAGTGCGAGGGCAATTGGTACAAAATCAATTTTTAAACGTGTGCTCAAAAGACCAGCCACAAACATGACAACAAATATACCTACTGTCGCAGCGAGGGCTTCCTTGACTTTTTCGCGATCCATTGTTTTTACAGATGAGAGAAGAGCACCTATTAATGTAGAAAAAATTGTGAACAAAACAAATTTAATTGGTGTTCCAAGTCGCGCAAAAATCAAAACTAATAAAATAGCCAAAGAAGAAATTGCGATGAATAATTGATTTCTTAAAACACTATCTTCAACTTCTTGATTATCCATCACATATTTTGCTGAATTATATGCCAAAAATGTCTGTAAAATAAGATTACCTAAAACTTTGCTCATAAATAATTCTTTCATTTAGTATAAACATACAATTTTTTTATTTATATTTTTTGTTGGTTGAGAAATTTGTTTTATGTGGTCTTGATGGTATGTGAAATCATATCCTACAAAGGTATCCTGAATTTCCTGAGAAACACCAGACGCTTCTAGGGTTCTGGAAGTTCTATGACACACCGAATATTTTTCTAAACTCAAAAAGTAATCTTCCATTTTAACAAACATTTTAAGACGATCATCGGAAACGCCATCCTTTTTCATAAGTTCATACATATCTCGGGAACGACCATTCGATAAATAAAAATGTTTAGAACCGGGGACTTCTTCATATGTTCTCAAATCATTTCTTAATAGTAGGAAAATTGCTAAAATAATTGAAATGTATAACAAACTATTATTCATTATATTACTACTCACTTTTATTTTTCTAAGATTTTCAAAACATCTGATACTTTTTGGATGATGTTGAAAAGTCCTGGTTCATCCTGGATTTTACTTGGATCGATGATTTCCAATTCCACTTGATACTTTACGTTACTTTCATCATCTAAATCTTGAATATCACCCTTAATGATAGTCATGTCAATGGATAGATTTTTACGAATGAATGAACGTCTGTATTTTTCAATGACACGATCTGCATCATCATCAGGTCTTTCACATTCTATTTCCTTTGCAAAAGCAAATCGTAAATCATACGGTGATTTTACAAACTGGTTAAAATCACAATGAGACAACTTTTCCTTTTTGATACATTTTTGTGTATCTTCATCCTCGTTCCAAGATAATCGCACACCGGCTGCCGTGTAATAAAAAACTTCCGTGTTTTCTACCTTCTTTTCTTCCCAACCTTCATATTTTTCTAATCCACAAAGAATTTTATTAAACGCATTTTCACCAACATTCGTATCAAAAAATTTTCCATTAAATTTTCCAAGGCGCATTTCTATCTCAATACCAGGTGTATCCTTCAATTCAAAAACTTTTTCGCATACTTGAGAGACGATAGTTTGTGTATCCATTTTTCAAGTATAATATGTATGAAATCTTTAAACCATTATATAACTTAGGTTTATTTTCTACCAGAAGTAGAGGGTTGTTCTTTACGTTTATTAAGTTTTTGTCGAAGATTGTTTATTCTATTTTTCACACGTTTCTCTATATTTTCCAATTGTTTGATATTCTCATTAGTCTTATTTTTTAATCGTTTACCTTGTTCAATAAGAATACGTCCGTTTTTTATATGTTTTATTAACATCTTTATTTCATCATTCATTTACATTATACAAATAAAAAAAAATTACGATCTGGACTTGTTCCAGATACTCTTGATTTCCTTAGAAAGTTTGTTAATCTTGTCGCCAAGTTTTTGGGCGGTCTTAATGTTTCCCTTCTTGTAAGCCGCCGCTTGCCTGTTGAACAACTTATTGAGTTGATCTTGTTTCTTACCAGTTGCCCTTGTCTTTCCTTGAGTTGGTAGAGAGGATTCATATTGTCAATATACACGAAATAAGAAAAAATTAATTATTATTATTTCGTTTTCTTTTAGGACGTTTGGGTTCTTGTTTATATAGATTATTTATAACTTTCTTTCTTGTATTAAGATTTTTTGCGTTGTTTAAATCTTTTAATAATTTATTTTTTTGTGTGTTGTTAAGTTTTAGATTTGATGATATGATGCTTACCAACATTTCCATAGAATTAATTTTAGGCATCTTTGTAATTACACTATATTATTTTTTTGATAAACATCTGCTGATTAATATTTACACGAAAGAAGAAAAAGGTAAGTCTACAATAAATTACATTTTATTTTATCATCTATGATATCAAGTTTTACTTGAACACCTATAAAATTTATTAAGTCATTTTGATTTTTAATAATTTCACACACTTGTTTGGCTTTATCACCATATAAAAAATAACCCTGATTTCCTTGTTTTATTAAATGTGGAATTAAATCTTGTTTTTTTATAACTCTGAGTTCAATTTCATTAATTTTTAAAACTGCTGTTATCAATATATCAAAATCATGATTTGGTTCAATATGTTGAAACATATAATTACCATTTGTCCAATACCTTGAAGACTTAATTTCAATTTTTTTATATCCATAAATTGCATCATTTTGAGAACTTGTTCTACCACCAAGTTTTAGATGTTCAATTATCATTTTTTCCATTAGAGTTCCAAATGTTTTACCCTCTAGTTTTGTTAACTCTAAAATAGTTTTACTCGCACCCCTCGTTTTGTAATAATCATATTTTGAAATTATCAATTTTCTTTTAGTAAATGATATAGATGATTCAATTTCCTCGGGGGACATTTTTTTTCTTATTTTAATAATGGCTTAAAACTTTAAGGGTATGTAAATATAGGATGAAACAAGAAATAATTAATGACGATGTCTTAAATGTTCTTAAAACACTTGATGATGAAACGGCTCAAATTGTAATTGCTGATCCACCGTATAATATAGGTAAAGATTTTGGAAACAAAAGTGATAAACAACCCATGGATGAATATTTAAAATGGTGTGATGAATGGATTGATGGATGTCTTAGAATATTGAAAAAAAATGGAACAATGTTTATTTATGGTTTTAGTGAAATACTCGCATTGATATTATCTCGTGTTCCAGAAAAAATAAATAGACGGTGGATTGTTTGGCATTACACAAACAAAAATGTTCCATCATTAAACTTTTGGCAGAGATCACATGAAAGTATTATCATTCTATGGAAAGATGATAAAGTTTTTCATAGAGATGAAGTTAGGGAACCTTATACAGAAAATTTTGTAAAAGGAGCCGCAGGTAAAGAAAGAAAAGCAACAAAGGGGAGGTTTTCAAATGGTGAAAAAACAACAACATACAACGCACATCCACAAGGAGCTTTACCAAGGGACGTCATTAAAATTTCAGCATTGGCTGGTGGTGCGGGTAAAAATGAAAGGGTGAATCACCCGACACAAAAACCACTCGCACTATGTGAAAAACTTTTAAAGTCTTGTAGTCAGGGACCAGAAAATGGATATGTATTTATACCATTTGCTGGTTCTGGAAGTGAATGTGTAGCTGCGAAAAATCTTGGATTACCATTCATTGGAACAGAAATTAACAAAGAATATATAGAAATTATAAATCATAGACTTATTTAATAATTATTTTATTTACAATATGTTCAACAAGTTTTGGTGGGATTGAGTTCCCAATTTGTATAATTTGTTCTTTTTTATTTCCAGAAAGTTTGTAGTCCCTTGGGAATCCTTGTATTTGTTGTAATTCACATACAGTATAAGGTCGTAAATAGTAATCATCACCCGATTTTAAAGCAACATATAATCTCGGTTGATGGTCATACGTGCATATAATAGTTTTACTTGGTTTTGTGATATCAACAATTTCACAATGAATGGGGGATATTCTTTTTCCAAATGAGAACTGATATTCGCTGACATGTTTGTCTTTCCACATAACACCTCTTACTTTTTCTTGTGAAATCAAATATGGATGAACTTTTCCAACTGGTTCCCCTTGTCCTACTAATATACTTTCTTCACTGACACCAGCTTCATCAATAAGTTCTTTTGGGACGCGTAGAGCACCCTCCATATCAAACGTGAGAATGTCTTTTAAATTTACTTCATCCTCACAAGGTTCTGGAAATTCAAATCTAAAGTCTGGGTCGAGAGAACCTACGATAAAAAGACGCTCCCTCTTTTGTGGGACACCGTGTTCATGCGCCTTCAAAACTTTATAATGACAAGTGTATCCAATATCATTGAACCCCTTAACAATAATATCAATGAAGTTTTCCCCATTTGATGTCTTACGAGTGAGAAGTCCTTTTACATTTTCTCCAATTATGTATTTGGGTTTAATTATACGTGCGGCTCTTATGAATTGAAGATACAATTGACCTCTCGAGTCATCCGGATTTTTCTTACCAGCGTTTGAAAAACTTTGACAAGGAAACCCACCAAATATTATATCAATTTTACCAGATAATTTTTCAAATTCTTCATCATTAATTTTAGTTATATCACCACCAATTAATTTAGAATTTTCAAAATTTAATTCATGTGTTTCTTGAAATGTCTTTTTCAATTCGGAATAAGCGATAACATCAATTCCAGCATTTGTCATACCAAGTGTATCACCACCACATCCAGAAAAAAGAGATAAAGCTGTCAATGGGGACATACTATTAAAACAGATTTATCTTTTAAACCTACATTGATTTTGTTCTTCATTATCTATTCCTATTGTTATTGTTACTGTTATTTGAAGCAGATACATTAATATTACTATTATTACCATTATTACCTCTTTTGTTAGCATTTATAGTATTCCTTTTCCTCCTTTCCCTGTTTTTTTTAGTCGTAAGTTCACATTGTTTGCTTATGATATCATTCATTCCGTGTATATATAATTCATTGTATCCTTCTTCTTTTCTTGTAAAAAATATTCTTGGTTTTACACCAGATACTTCGCATAGAAATTTATAAATTAAAACTGAATGGTTATCAGTAGTTCCGTATGCAATTGGTTTTTTACTGCGTTTTGAGTCTGATATTACTTTTAAAATCATCATAAAATCACCAAGGAATTTAGATACTTTAGAATTAACATTTATCGCTTGTTTAGCAGTTGTTGTTTCTATTATAATTTCTTTTTTTTGTAAAACAAATTTTCTTGACGAAGGATTAAAAGCAATTTTTAAAATTATTATTGTTTCGTTATTTCCTTCATCAAATTTTAAAGTAACATTTAATCTCCTAGAATTTAATACAACAACATTTTTATCATTGTATTCATTTATTTTAGCAAGTAAAACTCCAATTGGACTTACAGAGGACAAACTAGAACCCGCATTAAGCAATTGAGCTGGACATAATAT
>Ga0208644_1000330_pt1 | contig 37925 bp, 52 predicted proteins | sample VirMetDEL_Nov_18_FD_184517 | JGI IMG/M metagenome (GOLD analysis project Ga0208644, IMG submission 184517) | Aqueous microbial communities from the Delaware River and Bay under freshwater to marine salinity gradient to study organic matter... | ecosystem: Environmental > Aquatic > Marine >...
TCCAGCCGACAGAGCCTCAATCTGCGCAATGTAAAGCATTTCAACATCAGTGGCCTCGCTCATGCTACTCGTGTCCATACTGCTGTCGTGTCGTTTTGCTGCGTCCACGTCGTCGTCGTATCATACTGCTGCTCCCACTGCCAGCGCCACACACCGCAAGCAGGAGACCCAGAGACGACGCCGTCGCAACCGATGAGATGCACCTGCTGCAACGTCGCGCTGCCAATTTGCGGACTGCCAGCGGCCACCAATTCACCTGTAAGGACGCTTTCAGGCTGGACGATTTCAGAAGAGCCAACGGTTGGAGCGCCTGTGGCAATTGATGAACCTGTGAGCGCGTGATTTGGTACACCGCTGACAGCGAAATCATCAGCTAGGGCTGCTGCTGCTAGTGGTGAGAAACCTAACATTCAAATCACTCCGGTTTTCTAAACTTGCCACAAAGCATCGTCTGTTACATCAGACGGCGCTGGGTTCATTGCTTCGATTTCGTCAGACTTCGCACGGATAGCCTTAATCTGCGCAAACGCCGCTCGCCCTTCAACAACGAGTTGCTGCATCTCTACAGGCCACGCGGAAGGGTCAGTTCCATATTCAAGATCACATTCTGCCTTCAGCGCCAGAAAGTTGCGCTGCTTAAACTCTGGCATAATTTCAAGGCACCGACGGTTTGCCTCGGACTTGATACGACGCAGCGTTTGCTCTCGCCTGTCCGCAAGTTCTTCGGTTGTTAGTGGCCGCGATGTCCACCCCCATTGCCAGCCTTGCGGCGTTTCAGTAGCAATCGTTTCCCGTTCCCAGACTTCCCCGTTAACTTCCGCAGGACGGTCCAAAACATCAAGGTCACGAATGCCCAGCTTCGGCCAGTCCGTAGGCGGGATTGGCGTGTCAGGGAAGTGCGAACGAATATCCTTTCTGCTGCGAAGGATTGTTCCGTTGGTTAGGCATTTTGGAAAGTCTGTCATGGTTCACCTCATTGCCACGCTGCGCCGCACATACCCAAGCGCCTGACGCTTGTGTCACTTGTCTGAGTGCCTGTTATTGTTCCAGATGCAGTAACCCCACTGCCCGCCATATGCCCACTGCTGGCAACATCAACGTCCTTGTTAATCAGGGTAAAACTACCTGTATCGTCATCACCATCCGCAGCACCGGCTCTATACGCAGCAATCGCCACACCATCACCAGTGTAAGACAGAGTAACTGATTGTTCTGGTGACGTGTCGCTGCTTGTGTTGTTGTACGTGCTGTCAGTATCTACAGGTGTTGCAGACGTTGCGTTGTAAATCGAAAAGCACGATACGACCATATTGTCATTACGTGAATCAGATTTTGTTACGGTTATCGTTGCGGATGTACCCGTCGCAATTTCAGCGTACCAAATCGACGCATCGCCATAATTCAATGACGCCGATACCTGCACTGCTTTTGTTGCCGTCGTACCGCCAATATCTACTGATGATGCGTCAGACGCATACCCACCGCCACCTATCGTGACCGACACAACTACAATTCTGTCAGATGCAGCATCGCCTAGAGATAGGGCTTCACCATAACTCTGCCAGAGTGTACCCGGCTGCGGGTAGTAAAAATAATCGTTGAACGTGACGCTCAGGGATGCACCTGCTGCAACGTCCCCCTGAGCAATCACGCCTGCTATGACCCTGCGCATATCCATCAGACAACCGCCCCATGTGCGCCGAACAATTCCCAAGCATCAGTGGCGGATTTGCGAAGCCCTACCCACTTATGCTGCCCAGATATATCAGCCGATCCTGCCGACGTACCGTTCAGCGTTACGCCCGTAGCTGCTGAAATAGTCGTTGTTCCTGCGCCGCCCATCTTAACAAGGATCACAGTATCCACAGCAAAGGCTACCGACGAATTCGTTGGAATTGTCAGGGTGTTTGCAGACGCATTGGTCATAGATACAAGTAAGCCACGATCACCAATCACTAATGTGTACGTCGTGCCTGTCTGCGGGTTCTCATCAAGCAATTCAATGCCGTCGAGCTTGGTTTTATCGCCATCAACAAACGCACCTTCCGTTGGAGGTTGTTGGATGTCAGATGCAGCAGTCGTGATGTAGACCACGGCAGAGCCACTCAGGTAAATCGCAGAGTTCGAGTTCGAGCTTTCAGAGACGGTCCGAGAGAGTGTGGTTCCAGAGGCTGTGTAAGTCCCCGTGCCTATCTCCCAAGCGGTGCCGTCTTCAATAACGTAGCGGACAGTATTCCCGTCCGAGACACCTGCGTCAGCAAAAGATCGGTAGCCGCTCTCGGCGCTGCCAAGCGTGATCGTCCCCGTGCCTTGGGTCGAGGTTGACATTTTCGCTCTGTTTACAAGCGTAACCATATCAGATCACCTTATGCTGGGTCAGGAATGCCAATCGTCACGGATGTCAGCGTGAAAGTATTTCCGCTCGTGACTGCTTGCGATGCCGACAGAGATCCGGTCGCCAGCAGGCGACTATTCAAAGTATCAACGATTGCGTAGTACGCCGCAGTTCCGGTGGCGGTGACAGACCCGTCAGAGATCGCCGCCACAGTCACCTCGCGCCCACCACCTGAGCGGTCAGCCGGAGCGCCGATTGACAGAGATGTCGAATTGCCGAGCGTGTATGTTGATGTCGCCTCGGCGTAGGTTGCAGGCTCGGTCGAGCAGATGTCAATCCGGTTTGCTTCGGTATCAAGAACGGTCAGGCCGTTGTCAAATACACGGTCGTTTAGTGTAGCCATTAGAAACTCCTCAGTTTCATGCGAATGCCGGTGCCGCTGTACCGAGCTTTCTCGCTTTCGAGATTAGCGGCTGAAACAGCCTGTTGGGCAAGACCACCCCACACGGATACGCGCGGGTCGTCTTGAAGGTACGGCGCGGCGTGCAGGAGTGCCGAATATAGATACACATCAGGATGTGACGATAACAGCCAATTGGTGGCGTTCTCATCATCCAGCGCCTCAATCTTGGCATAGTAGGTGATCTCGACGGTCTGCGTGTCGCTCGGCGTCGGATAAAACTCAAGCTGACCCCCGGTGATGCAGTACGCCGATACGTTGCCAGAGATGTCGTTGCGCCAAGCACGACGCTCGGCAAGATCGGCCTGCGACAGCATATCAAGCGGCGTGGTGCCTGAGCCTGTCGTTTTAACCCTGATTAGCTCCAGCCAGTCGCTCGGCAGGTCGAGGTACTGACCAGATGTCGATGCCGTGCTGCGCTTCTCCATTCGCCAGTGACGAACCTTGCGGTTCAGATCAGCCTCGGCCAGAGAAATGAATGTCGGGATGACGGACGTGAGGTCTGATCGATTGAGCCATTCGGCAATCGATGATTTGAGTTCGTCGTAGGTGGTTATCGCCATGCGTCCAGCCCCTGTGAAGTTTGCTTAATAGTAGCATCTGCAATATGATCTCGCTACATCAAGCAAACGGAGGTCCATATGGACAACGAGATTGAAGAACTACTGAAAATCCTAAAACAGCCGCGCCGCGTTCATAACCCATATGCTCTGCACGCAGCTTGCGAAAAAGCCGCGCGTATCATCGAGGATATGACCGCCAAGAAGAAGCCTGCCAAGCGGTCAAAGAAGTCAGCGGACGCCGAGTAAGCCTTGAGCTGCCGGTGCGCCGACGATTGCTCCAGCGCTCCCGTATCGCTTTCCGGCCTCGTAGATATTGCGCCCCCGTGCAATCTGCGGGGCCGCCTGACGTAACGCCTCAATTTGTCGGGTCAGATCAGACAGATCGCCCTGACGAGTGAGTGGAAGAGCAATTTCGCCCATCAAATCTTGGAATGCCTGCTGCCTGCTGGGGGCTGTCGATATTTGTCGGCGCAGCATCTCTGTGAGAGCTGTTGGCACCCCGCGCTCGCCAGACATCTGCGCAAAGGTCGGCTCGATGCGGTCCATGACCACGTCCTTTGCCATGTCGCGGATAGCCGTCTTTGAGTTCTGGGCGACGCTAGCCCGCATCGCCATAACAGAATAAACCTCATCCATCTGACGCATAAAGTCTTCAGTTTGGTCGCCGAGGATTGTGGCCATCTTCTCCTTACCTGCCTTGCTCATCATGACCTGCAATGGGCGGATGGCTTCACGAGCGTCCTGAGCCGGATCTGTCAGCGCGGCCTTGGTGTTCGCCATGACTTCGTCGATGTATGAGCGGAGACCCTGACGCAAGGCGCTCAACTCAACGTCGCCCATACCGTCAACTGCCCGCTTGACGTCGTAACGTGTTGTTTTGGGTTTCAACAACTCGGACCCAAGCTCTATGGCGCTCCGCAGGCTGATCGTGTCAGCAGCCGCAGAACGCGCGGCACCGTACTCAGGCACAATGTCGTCAAGTGCCGACCTGATGTCAGACGCAAGCCCGCGAGACGCTAAAGCCTCCGCAGGGTCGTCGCCCAGTGAAACGCTGTTAAGCGCTCGCGTGATATAGTCGATCTGTCGAACGTCCGGCAGTGTCTCAAAGATCGGATCGCCAGACTTTGAGAACGAAACCTTAATCTGCTGCGAAGGCTGCCGCTCAAGGCGCATCAGCCGCTCTGCACGCCTGATGACGGACTTATCAACAGCCGAAAGAAGCTCCTCGACCTTGCGGCCCGCCGCGCTGGAGTAGTCGATAGCAGCGTCGTATGCCGCGTCGTATAGCTCTTTGCGGATCGGCGACGTGCCGGACATTAGATCATCAATTTGCTGCGCAGCCGCCACGGGATCGCCTAGTGTGTCATTGAGCAGCCTATTAAATTGGGTGGCTGCCTCTCCAGCGACTTCGTTTATATTTTGACGCGCTACAGCTGCGCCGGTACTGGTCGAACTTGCGGCCAAATCAAGAAGGTTCTGCGTTGCTGGCCCAGACATACCGATAGACGCATAACGCCCAGCGCGTGATAGGTTCTGCTGCGACACCGGCAAATCCATCTGTGCGGCGGCGCTTAGAATATCCAATGCCCCCTCCTTGACGCCAATCTCTTCAGCAATCTCTTGCGCAGGCTTTGCCACCCGTCGCCCGATGAGACCGCCGACTGCGCCGCCCACAAGCGGGACCGCTCCGCCGATAGCGCCGCCGATACCCGCTGGCGTTAGGCCGCCAGACACGCGCTCATTGAAGTCCCCTCGATTTACGTCGCCAGCACCGTAGATCATGCCCTCGGTTGCGCCACCCAAGGCTCCAGCCAATGCCCTAACACCAAGACCACCGGCTACGGCAGGCGCTGCAAGCGCAGCCGGAATGGACGTTGCAAGGCCAGTTGCAATGCGACTGGCGGCGACAGTCTTGGGGGCCAGAATTTCTCTAGCCTCCTGAGCCGCCCGCATGGCAGAGGCAGCGTCTGGGCTAATCTTGCCTACAGCCTCGTCCAGCCAAGACCCAACGCCGATCACGCCCTTCAGGGCTGACGCGCCACGAGCCGCCAGCTCGCCTGTCTGGTCAATGATGTCGCGTGCGTAGTTGCGTCGTGATACGTCTCCGGCTCTCCCGCCAGATGCCTTGATCTCCGCAATGATTGCGGGGTCGCTGGTGGCGTATCCGTCTGCCATGTAGCTCTCAAGCCCAGACGCGCTCCGCACGATGCGCCCACCGTCATCAAACTCTTGAACAAGTTCATACCCAGCGGGGGCTGACGTCGGTGCCAGACCAATCGTCGAAGCGAAGTCATCAAACGACATATCGCTGTAGAATTTACTGTGAAACGCCTGAGCAAACTCCTGATCGCTCATGTCGTCATATTGCGGATAGCGGTCGCGCAGGTCTTTTATGTTGGCCATTTTTAATTCCTAATACCAAGCGGATCAGACTGATCCTGCTGCCCGTATAGCGTATCTTTCGGGATGTCTTCGCCGCGCAGCCGTGCAAGACCCTGCTCAATATAGAAGCGATATTCTTTAAGCGCCTGCTTAAATGCCTCCTCGCCTTGAGCCGTATTCAAGCGGGCGAGGGCAGCCTGCGCCTGCGCACCCTCAAGCTCTGTGATTTGACCGCCTCCCTTGAGGCTCTCAAATGCCTCTAGGAATACGCCGCCCTGTAGCTGCTCAACGCGAGCTTTCAGGTCTGCATACGCGGGCTGAAGGCTTTCGCCAAGCTCGCCGCCCAATCCTCGGAGCATGCCTTCGGCTCCAAGAATTTGATTGAGGTTGGGGTCGTTCAAGATAGCGTCGATCAGATAAATGGTGTTCTGCTTATTAGAAATATCGGCCTCGACCTGCTGGGTGCGCTCCTTTTCGGCAGTAGCCAGAGCCACCACAGACGGGTCTATCAGTCCGCGTGCCGCAAGCATAATCAGCGTCTCCGGCGGCAAATTGCTAATACCGCCTTGGAATATAGCGCCCATCATCGCCTGCTGCTGCTGGGCTGCCTTGGCCTTGCGGGCCATGTCGGCGCGGGCTGTGATGTCAGCCAGCATGGTCGCGTAGCTGTTGCCCTCTTTGCCCTGAAGGGCCATGCCTGCGTCCTTGATGGCCGAAAAGGCCAGCATCCGACGCTGGGTTTTTGAGAGGTTCGAATAGGGGTCTTCGAGGTACGAGAAATCGTCCACGGGAGGAGACGTTTGAAAATCAAGCACCCCGAAGCCCCCGGCAGGCTGGGAGTTAACCTGCTGGGGAAGTGGGGCGGCTAGTGCGGCCCCGTTTTGGTAGTTCGGATCAGGCGTCATGCCGGTCACGTCGGTGCCGGTTGTGTCGCCCATTGCGAAACTGTCAGTCAGCGCTGGGTCCAGCACGCCGAGTATGCGCATTTCCTCTGGCGTTGCCTCGACGCCAGCAGGGACGCCGGTGATGCCAGCCTTCTGGAGAGCGTCAAGGTCTGTCTCTGTGAGAATATATGCCATCTTCATGCTCTCCTTACGCTATCGGGAAGCCCATTCCGGCGGAACTGCCTGCCGCTGCGACGCGGCCCAAATTGTCTAGTATTGACGGGGTTTGCGTAGTTGTGCCAAGACCTGCTGGGAAGGCACCGGCTGCGCCGGTTAGGACGCCAAATTGTTGCAGCGGATATTGCTGCTCCATGAGATATGCGTTGTACATGGCGTCAAGCTCCTGCTGCTTAAGAAGCCGCTCGGCTTCGCCTGCCGACAATTTCGCTCCAGCGATGTCTTTCTGAGCGCCAAGGTTAGTCATACCGAGACCGGCAAGCTGACCAGCAGCGCCGAGCCGTGCTGCATCCTCGGCCTGCATTCGCGCAACAGCGCCCTGATAGCCCTGCGCCTGTAGGTTTCCGATTGTGTTTGCAAGCTGCGCCTCGTATTCGCCCTGACGCTCGCCCATGTAGACGTCGCCGCGAGACCCGAATGCGCCAGCGCGGGCAATGTTGGCCTCCTCGCCGGTAATCGCCTTCTGTCGCTGACGGTTCATCAGTGCAATTGTCGGGTCAATTACGTTCTGCGTGTACTGGCCGGTATAATCTGCCAGCGCCGCGGCTGTCTGATTTGGCGTGCGGCCCATGAAGTCCAAAACGTACTCAGACGCGGCTGACAACTCGCTGGGCAACGTCAGGCCGCCGTATCCTTGCAGCGCCTGAGATTGCAGGCCCGTCATGCCAGCGACACGGTCCCCGGTGTACGGCTGATATTCGGTTCCGTAAATATCTTTCGCGGCTCCGGTCACGACGCCCATGAACTCTCGCTGTTCTGGTGCCATCGTTGTCGTGGTGGTGCTTTTGCCCATCTATATCTCCATTTCGAAGTGCCGATGCGTCTCTCTAAAACCGTTTTTCGCAGCCATTCTGGCAAACCCGATCCTGCCGTCGGCCTCAATTGCATGCAGTTTACGCTCTTTTGCTGCGTGGCGCAAAACCTGCAAGGCGTATGGCATCCAGACGTTGAGGTCTTTGCCGCCCATGTGCTGGATGTACAGCGTTTTCCTGCGTGGGTACGAAATAACGCGAGCCACGAATGCCGCGACAGCGTCTCCGTTGACCCAGACCAAAAACAGCATTGCGGTGCCGTCAAGCAGGTCTTTGGTCAGGTCGTCAAATGTGGCGCTTCGCTCGTCCCGCGCAACCGACTTGGACAGCATCGGTGCCGCCAAATCAATAGCTGACTGGATGCCCTCTGAAACCGGCTCGATCTCTATAACCGGCGTCATCCATGCATCCTCGTGATGGCGATTGTTGAGGCAGGCGCTGCTGGGCAGAATGCCGTAGCTGCCGTAGCGTCAAGAAAGCCATTGGTGTCGCTGACCGCCCACATTGCCTCTAGGTAGTCTCCCGCCGCGAATGTAAATATGGCCGTCCGGCTGACCACGAGGCGTGCGCCATTATTCTTTAACGTGTTAACCATTGTCGATCCGACGGCATCAGTTCCGTTGACCCTCGGCCAGAAATAAAAGTCCACGCTTGATGACGATCCCGCGCTGATCTGCGCCGAAAAACTAATCATATATTCGCCAGTTTCAGAGAACACGATGCGCGACGGGTTTGTGGCGTCATTTGAGATGCTGTCGCTGCTGCTCGATGTGTAGGTTAGGGCGTATGCGGTATTGATCGCCGCTGCCGTCTGGTCGCTGCTGACAGCGCCATTGTAGTGGCCATCTTCCAAAACGATTTGCCGCCACTCGCCGTTTTTGCTGATCACGGGATACTCGTTGACGTCATCCCACAGAAGGGTGCCGTTTTGAGACGGGTTGTCCAAGTCTGTTTTGTGGCCGAGGTTGGGGATGGCATTAGACAGAAATGACGTTAGCTGCCTGCTCCACGTTTTCCAGTCGTCGCTGAGAGGCAGGGGTACTCTGATCATCTGCGACCACCCTGCCGGACGTCGGCCCTAAAGTTTCCGATGCGCCAGTTTCCCGCTGACTGGGCCTCAAGCCTCATGCGCACCTGACGCCCCTGTAGCCTCACATCGGTCGGCTGTGCCGCCGTATATGGGCCGTGAGACGTATCTGCGTCAGTCGGGTAGTATCGGGTCTTGAACGTCGCCTGCACGTCTCCGATGTTGATTTCGTCGGGAATGATCTGCATGACGTTTGCAACATGATCGCCGGAGCCGATCTTGAATGGGCCGCTCTCAACGAACAGCGAGGCGCTGTCATAGTTATAACCGATTTCGTGGTCATAGACGGTCCCCGCCGATGACGCCCAGATCGGCTTGCGGAATACGCCGCGATCAAATCCAGCCGTCCGGTCCAGCGAGCCGATCAGCCAATGACCCTCTTGGTAGTCATAGGCGACGTAGCTGTCGATCTCGGTGCTGCTTGTTGAGCAGTAAAACCACCAGACCTCATTGTTCTGACCGTTTGCCACAGCCCACGTCTTGCTGACCTGCGCCGAGTTTATATTGTCGAAAACGTGGTCATAGACGTCACACGGCAGCGCTTTAACACTGGCCCCATCGAATACATAGAAGGCCTTCTGCCCCATCCAGAAAACGCCGCCTGACGTGCTGGCCACGGCCTTTCTGGCGATCAGACCTGACGCCTCGCCAACGCGCTCAAACTGATAGACAAACGGCGGACCCGTATAGACCGCGCGATGCGTGTCTGTATCGGTCAAAATAAGAACCTGACCCTGCGCACGAATGCCCGCCATAATGCGGCCCGACGTTTGCAGCGTGTGGTCGCCAGCTTGGTTTGTGCTGGCTGCTGCCCAAGTCGTGTTGTCCTCGAAGTCGCACCATGCGATCTTGCGCGGATCGCCGCCAGCGCCAAGCGCGAATATGAACCGCTCCTCGGTTACGACGAGACCCAGATTGTCGGTCGGGGCGTTCGAGATAGCAGCCGCTGGCGTGCTTGTGCCAAGCTGCCACTCATAGAGCTTTCCGTCATCGATTGAACAGGCGACCAGATACTGTCCGAAAGTATCGAGAGACCAAGTTGTCACTTCTGAGTAGTTTCCAGTGTCAGGTCGCGGCTGACCATAGAAGCCGGTGCCGTACAGTCCGCCGCCGTAGCCGGTGTCAACCGAAGCGTCCTCGCTGCCAGCCGTCAGCCCGGCAGGCGTGATGTCGTAAGTCGTCCCGCCAGATGTTGAGGCGTAAAGTTTATTGTACGTCCCAGCCGCGATCCATCTACTTGCCGTGTTGTCTTCCCAAGCCAGCATTGCACGCGGTGCCGCCGCGTATGCTGAAGCCATGCGCTCCTCCCAGCCGCCAACCGGACCTAGCGCCCCCTCATGCCAGCGCACGAGCTTGCCGTCGCGCCAGCGACCCTCTGACTGCATGTCAGTGCCATGCTTTCTGAAGCCAGCGGGGATTTTTAGCTCAATCAGGGGCATTATGACACCTCAAGGTAGCCGGAGATCAGCACGTTAATGCCATCGTCGTTTGTGTCCACGGTGACGTCAACGGCGGTTGAGGGCAACTGCGTAACGTAATAAAGATCATCCCCATAAGTCGGGTTTGTGATGACGCCCGAACCAGTCACAGGGTTGTTGCCACCGCCGCTGAACGTATCCAAGTTTCGGTTCGACCATCCGAGCGTTAGTGTCGTTTTATCGGATGCGGTCGGAGTTTCGGTGTGGGGGCCAATATCCCAATATGCAGCGCTGCCCGTGCCATTACCGAGCGTTACTGACGCCGCCGCTGTATTTGGCCGGAAAACAGCTAGTGCGTATCTCGGTGAATATCCCGTCCACCCAGTCGAGGTAGTCCCGCCCTCAGTACCGTCTGCAGATTTGAAGGCAATACCCCCACCACCATCGTTGTAGATGCCGTTCGTGTTTCCGGCATATGCAACCCATGTAAAGTCAGACGCCTTAGATTGACTAGCGCTAGAGTTTGCGATTGCAATGACAATTATGTCACCAGCCTCAACCGATGACGGGATTGGGATTGAGTTCGTTTCGCCCGTAGCCGAAGCGACAAGGCTTAGGGTTGTTTGGCTTACTCTAGGGGCAAATGTCGGAAACGGGAAAGTCATTATTGCAGCGCCTGCACGATCAGGCTGGTGAAGCCGTTGATCTTGGTGATGAACAGGAAGAAGTCATCTCCGTCTGTTGTGGTCAGGCTGTCGCCGGACTGCTTACTGAAGCCCGAAACGGTGATGGTTCCAGCGCTAGCGTTGTTCGTCATCTGGATAACCAACGTGTAATCCCCAGTCGCCGTCGGCGCTGCCAAGGTGAACGCGCCACCATTGACGATGCGCTTCAGGTTTCCGCCAAGCGGTGTGGGCGTGTATGTGCCACTGGATTGCGTGCCGTCATTATCTGCCGTGGCAGTGTAGCCAGCGGTAAGATTGTCGCTGGTGTCGGCTTTTAGGATTTTGACATCCGCGTCTTGCTTTCCGGTGTCGAGCGCATCGAGCTGCGTCTGGATGTTGCTGGTTACGCCGTCAACATAGTTAATCTCGGTCACTGTGGCGGTGACGCCATCCAACACGTTTAGCTCGGCTGTGGTGACAGTCGCGCCGCTTAAGATATTAATCTCCGCCGCAGTCGCCGTCACAGGAACGCCGCCGATGTCAAAAGACGTGAGGTCAGGCGTCATCGGATCAGTGCCATTCAGCACATCAACGATGTCATCGAGCGCCGTGTTGATTAGCGTCCCCCAAGTGTTCTCAGCGCCGCCTACGGTTGGCTTTGTGATGGTGACTGTCATTGGCTTGGCCCCTTAAACTGTACCGCTTCGCGTGCGGAAAACCCGATTGTCCGGGTCATTCATCCATTTTTTCATCGCCTTGGGATCGTCAGCGATGCCCTTGCGCTTGAGGTCATAATACACAGACAGAGGTATTGACGCCACTCGCTGCATGTCGCCCCAGCGACCATCGTTGTCGTTATATTGGCGCTTGTTCTGCTTGGCGATTGCCGAAGCGTCCTGCTTGGTTTCAACGACGTACTCGCCCTTGTCTGTGACGTGCCAGTATTTTGAAATTCCGGTCAACTCGTCGTGGTCAAATAAACGTGCCATTTCTCGCTCCCATAGAAGAAGGGGGCGACCGAAGCCACCCCCTGTTTTCTTTGCGCATCGCTTACGATACGTTCAGGTCCGCGACCAAGGCGTGGGCCGCCTCGTTGTGAACCTTCAGGCCACCTTCCCACAGGATCATGTACTTGGTGGCGTCGCCGGTTTTGGCCAGCTCAGTGGTCTCGAAATTCCGAAGGCCAGCAACCGCTGAGTATTCAGGATCGAGGAACCAAGCATCACGCTCACGCTGGAAGCGGTTGGTCACCACCGAAAGAGCGCCGAAGTCGCTCATATATACGTCGGCGGTGCCGACGATGGTGGTCGGGCTGTCCGAAGGTGCCATGTAGCGCTGCGCCGCAATACCAGCGAAGCCGGACACAACAGTTTTGTTGTGCGGGCCGACCATCAGGATCGAAGGCTCGCCGCCATTGGTGTACGCAAGCTGCATCGCCGACTTCAGCATTGTCTCGGTGAAGTCGCGCTGGGTGCCGTCAGTACGAGCGTCGGTGCCGTCGCCGGTTGGCGAAACGCCGCTGGTGCCAACAACGTCGTTCGATGCGATCCACGCGCCCAGACCAGCGGTCTCAGGGGCAGTGGACGAGTTGCCTGCAACCGCCGCATTGTTCAGCAGAAGAGTTGCCTCGACGTCACGCTTCAGCTCTTTTCCGCGCTTGGCAAGTTGGTACGCGATTTCATCGTTGCGGCCCGCTGCGTCGTGCGCAGACAGGTTGTCAGCGATGACAGCAGTACGACGCAGGATTTGCGTGTAGTTGCCGACGCGCGAAGTTGCCGCGGTGCTGTCAAACGACGAAACGTCGTCGCCAGAGATACGCGCAGTGGTGTCAACCGCCGCCAAGCTGTCGGTCTGCCACTCGAAGTACGAGTTTCGAACGCTCTCAGAGCCGACATTCGACTGGAACGGCGTGGCTTCCGGCGAGATGTTGGTGATGGTGTTTGAGAGTTCTTCGCGCAGGCCAACTGCGTCGAATTTGGTGAATGTGTTTGCTACGATAGCCATGATTTTGCCCTCCTAGAGCAAAGATTTGATGTAGTTGGCAGCGTCATTGACGTTGCCGGTTTGACGAAAACGCTGTCGCGCTTGTTCTGCGCCTGACTTCGGCTTCGGCTGAGATCCCCGCGACCCTGACTTGAGGGTCTTTGTTGTGCGCTTGGCAGGCTTTTTCTTAGCCTGTGTCGCACGACTTTTGCCCTGATCGTAAAGCATGGCCTTTCGGGCCACCTTCACCAGTGTCGCGTTTTTCAGCCCATTAACGTCCTCCTCGGAAAATCCTTCGGATAGAAGGAATGTCCTTAGCTTCTGAGCCTCGCTTTCCGCGACACGACTGTCGCGCCATTCGGGGATCAGGTCAGGTAGGATTTGACGTTGCTGATCGACGTACTGAGCCTTGAGTTTCTCGGCTTTCTGTACTTCGATCTGGTGCAGCCGTTCCTGCTCCTGACGAACCGCCTGCAACTGAGCTTGACGCTCTTCCTGTTGCTTGCGGAACTGACGTTCAGCTTTTGCGGCCATTACGGGGTCTGCGTCATACAGAGTATCCCAGTCAGGCTCTTCAATTGCCAATGCCTGAATGCGCTGGACCAACAGTGGTAGTCCCTGCGCATACATTTGGCGCTCCTGCTCGACCTCAGCTAATTCTGCCTCCATACCTTTACGGATTTCGGCAAGCTCCTGGGTCTTGCGGGTGTAATCCCTCTGACGCAAATGTCCGTTCTTCAGCTCTTCAACCGTCAACTCTTCGCCGTCTACCTCGACCGTTGCGGCCAGTATGTCGAGAGTTTGGCTGTCGTCCTGATCAACGTCATCGCCGTCATCGTGATCGTCCTCATACTCATCCAAGGATTGCTCCTCTTCCTCGTACTCTTCGGACAGAATAGATGCATCATCCTCTAATGCATCCTGCGCTTCAGCCTCTGTTGCCTTGTCCTCAAGGGGGGCCATCATGGCGCTGATTGCTGCTGCTGCACTGTTCAGGTCAGTCCCTAGCGGGGTGCTGTTATCTGACATCACATTTCTCCAATATTATGCGGTCATTTTCCTAGTTTGGCAATTGCCGCATTATCTTTCATTGCACGGAGCTTCTGGCCAACGGCCTGTACGCCCCGCAGTTTCAAGTAGATGCCCTCGCGGGCTTCCCTATCGCTGGTCCCAGTCGTCTTGAACTCAGACCAGCAATCCTCTTCGATCTCATCCAGAAATCTAACCAGATCGGTGTCATCCAAGAGCCGCTTGGCGGCGGCTCCGTCGTCGATGATTTGCTGCTTAGTTTTCGTCATCTACACCCCCCCTGATGACTTCAGCCTGCGCCTTCATGACTTCCCGGTTGATCGCCAATTCGGCGCGGATTTTCTCGACGTCAAGCTGCGTGCCGTACTTGGCCATCATCTCTTCAGCCTTGACGAACAACTCTGCGTCCAGCTCGTCGCGCTTGCGATCATCTTCCATTTTCGCCTTCTCGCGCTGCATTTGCAGGTCTGCCGCCTTCATCTGCATTTCGGCTTGGATTTGCTGGATTTGAACCGCAATTAGCTGCTCATTGATGTCCGGCTCATCAGGCTGCTGCGGAGGCTGGAATTGTGCTGGATCAGACCAGAACTGAGACGTGTCTTTGAAGCCTGCAAGCTCGGTCATGGCCTTCAGCGTGTTCGACAGCTTCTGCATGTCGGTCAGCGGATTGATCGGCCCCATTGTGGATAGCGCCTCTTTCTGCATCTCGGCAATCTGGCGCAGCATCATCATGCGCTCGCTGTCGCTGCCACGCCCCAACGCCACGTTAACCGAGACATCCATGTTTGCGTTCCACACGCGCGGATCGATCGGCACGAACTCATTCGACAGGCGAACCATGCGCGGGCGATCCTGATGCGTGGTGATCAAGTGCAGAATGATCTTGTATAGCTGTTTCATGCCGGTCTCGGCAAAGATGCGGGCGATCAGCTCAATGTGCTGCTGGGCGGCGCTCACAGTGGCCTGAACTGCCGTTGCTGTGGATGACTGCAATGCGCCAGCATCAAGGCCCGCAGAAGCCTTTGAGATGCCTGTGCGGGCCTCTTTGATCTCGTCCATGTATTGCAGAACCGGGAACGCCTGCTGGCCGACGAACGGCATAGTCATAGGCTGCACCTGACCGGCTGCACGCTGCCTGATGACCGCGCCGGTCTCGGTGTTCATCACGTCCTGCATGTTCACCATACCCTCGACGACAGCAACGCGGGGGTGGATCGACATTGCCAAGCTGTCGAGCGTGTTTCGCATGATCGACGACTTGATCCGCTGAATATCTCCGACAGTGTCGGCAACCGACATTCCAAAGAAGTCGTGCGCCTCTGGGTCTGGGCAGAAAGTTGCAAAAGGAAAGAATGCGACCGAATTATTCGCAATTACTTCCTTAGCTGTTCCAATCGTGCAGACTTTCCGCAGCTCTGCGATGCCGTCTCCGTCATAGTCGACCTTGATGTAGCTCTCGACGTACATCACCTTGCGCATGGCATCATCGCTGCGCTCGCTCATCTCGCTTGACAGCGCCTTGTTGCGCGTGTTCCGCTCAATGTTTGTTTCCATCTCGTCGCTGGCGGCGGCGTGCTTGGACACGACTTCCTCGTCGTAGCCCATTGCCACAAGCTCTGAGACCGTCACCAGGCGTCGGTGCGCGACAAAGTCCGCGTCATCTAACGTCTTGGCCTCTCGGCTGATCAGGAACTCTTCAGGCGGAACCGCCTCGATCTTCACGCGGCCATCTGGGAATGTGTACGTCACACGAGCGGCGTGAACCATCGGAGCGGGTAGTATTTCGCCGGTCATCGGGTCGAATGAAGGCTCCTCAACTGGCTGGCTCGCCACGACCTCGATCTCGGCGTCGGGGTCCGACATCAGAGCCGCGAGGGCGTTGTCGTCAAGGCCGGTCAGCTCATGCGTCTCGAAGCGCGTCCGGTCGTCCCAGTAGCATTTCAGAATGCCGACCTTGCGGATCAGAGCGTCTTTGAACGCGCTGTACATCTCAAGAAAACCGTTATTATCACGGTTCATAATGAAATTCGCGTAGTCTGTGGCCTGTTTTGCCGCCTGAACGTCCTCCGGCCCCTGCGGCGCGTACTCAACGGTTCTCTCGGTGCTGTGAAAGACGCGCATCAGGCTTGGCAGGATCGCCTGAACTGTGTCACGCACGTCCATGCTGACGACCTGACTGCGACCCTCTTCCTCGTCGCCAAACGGCTCGCCCCGATAGTATTTCGTGGCCTCTGCGCGATTTGGACTGACCCAATTGTCAATAAAATCAACGGCGTCGTCGATCTCGCTGCCGACAATCGTTTGCAGCTCCTTGTCGTCCATGCGAGTGTCTTCAAAGACGTCTTCGATCTGGTCGGTCATGTCGTTTTCGTATTCCATCACTCTTCCTTACTCTTGGCTCGGCTGAGCGGTGGCGAGGTTTGCGCCAGTAAGTCCAAGCAGCCCAGCCGTTGCGCCTGCACCCTTTGCGATTGATCTGCGCGGACCGGTATAGGTTGCCCAAGACGGTTGCTGCTTGCCGCCCGCAGCCTGTGCCGCCTCGATGATCATCCTGCGCGCCTGATCTGCGGTGATCTGCCCCTGATCCTTCAAGTCCCAGATCGAGCGCGCCGTGTTGACGAACGGGTGTTTACCCCTGATCGTTGACGGCATCAGGGCGCGCAGCTGCTCCCAAGTGATCGACTGCATCTGGCGAGGTAGCCAGCCGCCGATCTCATCAGCCGCACGCTTGGTCGCGTCAAAGTAGAGGCCATACGCGCCTCCGATGCCGCTATCCGGCGCTCCTGCCTTCGACCACGGCATTCCCTGTTGCGGAGCGCTCTGACCAGATAAGCCGTGCTGAACCTGCGCGACACCAGACCCCCACGGCATAAGGTTGCCGCCAGCGATTTGGTGCGTGTCCATAGTCGCATCGAACGGGCTGTCAGGTGTCAGGATGTTGTTGAAGAAGTTGCGAACCTTGTGTTCCTTCCCCAGCTCATCAGAGATTGAGCGGAGAGACCCGTCACCCTCAAGGATACGCATCGCCTTCGCGATGTCGGCGAAAGACTGATGAACCAGCATTGACGGTTCTCCGTCTTTCTTGGTCATATACCCAAGGACGTCGCCCTCCGGCGAAACCTCCCTGTAATTCGAGCCGAAATGCGCCTCGTCGTATGCCCTTATCCACATTGCCTGCTTTTCTGGCGTGTCCATTTCGCCCCACGGACGGCCTCGAACTTCGTCGAATAGTTGGTTTCTCGTCCAAGCGGTTTCCCCAGCTTTGTCTGCCGCCTTAGTGAATACATGGGCATCCATCTCCGGCGTCCACGGCGCGCTGGGGGAAAGCTCTGACCAGTGCTTGATGAGCCTCTCCCCCAGAGCGACGTTCTGATACCAGTCCTTCTGGGGCGACATGACCGCCAGAACGCCAGCCGACTTTTCTGGCGTGGTGCCAAAGCGGCCAGCGAGTTCGCCAGCAATCCTATTGGCTCCGTCATACCATTTCGCGCTCTCGGCGGTGATACCTGCCTCCTCTGCCAGATCATAAAGGCTGATGATGTTGCCCTTGAAATGATCAATGATGTTGTCAGCCGTCTGCGCAGGATCTTCCGAGAGAAGCCCGCGCAGGCCGGAGTAGTTTTGCGTCATCATCTCCAAGTTCTGGGCAGCGCTAGGGTTGCGCAGAAAGGCTTCAGTGTTAGAAATCAGGCTGTCTGTGTATGGGTCTTCAATCGCATTTCTTCCGGTTGGAAGGCGTGTCGAGACGCGCTGGAAATCACTAGGCAGCAATTCCCGACCAACGCTTCCCGCGCTCAAGCTCTGCGGCGTTCCGCCGCGCTGCAAAACCTCGGACAAGAGACCACTGTCGCCGCGTGAAATTGCACGAGCCGTTCCGATGACGTCGGCTGTCAGGTTGCCCGCGCTTTCGCTGATTTGCGCCGTCGCGGGCGATCCGCCAAGCAGACCCTCCATCGCGGCAACTGCGGGCGTCATGTAGCCCCTAGACGCCAGAGCGGCTGGCGTCAGCGCCATTGCCATCTCGACGCCCATATCCATCGCTGCGCGGCGGCGTGCCTCGGCTGTCTGCTGCGGATTGAACGCAACGCCAGCAGACTGCATCGAGTTGGCCATGCCCTGAATAGGGTTCATCTGCGCAACCATACTTGCAGCAGGGCGCAGGTTGGGCGGCGTGAAGTATTCAACCGCGTCGCCTACGGTTTGATCTAGCCACTGCCTGCGCTGCTGGCCATTTGCTAGAAAATCAAGAAGCCCCATAATCGCTCACCACTTTCCTTGTCTGAACAAAACGCCAAGCCTCAATATGCGCGGGTCTTTCGGCATCAGAAGCCGCTTCGACCGTGATACAGACCAAGCGCCCGCATGATCATCGCCGGATCGTAATTAGGGTTTTTTGCCGCCACACCGCCAAACACATTGGCAGCACCGAGAGGCGTCATGTCTCGCGCATACTGCGGCGATGAAAGTGGCTCCGAAAGACGAGCCGACAAGTTGTAGGTTGTCGGAATACGGCTGGAAGTCACTGTAGGCGGCTGCTGAATGGAATAAAAACCGACATCGGAGACGTCGCCAGCCCCAGAACCGCCGACAGTCACGTCGCTGCCATACAGCTCCATCGCAGACGGCGCAGGACGCCGGACAATCGACTGGCTACCAAAGTCCGACAGAGGCATGTCAGGAACCATCGGACGCAGTGGAGCCATCCGATCAGCCCTCTGAGCGCCAATTGGCCGAAGAAGCCCCAAGGTCATCAAATTATTCGCTAAGCCGCTGTACGGCCCATCCGCGAAGCCAGCAGCGCTGCTACGACCCGCTCCGCCGCCGTCAAACATATCCCGGAAATACTCACGGCTTCCCATGCGGCCACGAAAGCCAATATCCTCACGCGGCGCTGTTGATCCCAGTGGCCTGATCTTCAAGGCATTCCCCAAAGCCGAAATCGCGCCGCCGTCACGAAAGGCGTCTCCGCTGCGACCCGGTCCGCCGCCGTCAAACATATCTCGGAGGGCGCTGACCCTCTGCCCAGTGCTGTCTATGTAGCCGTAGCCGTCAGCCATCTGTAGCCCCCTATGTGATCACAAAATTGCAATTATGTGATCACATACTACACGCGGAGCCGACTTTGCGAAAGTGCTGCTACACAATCCCCCGAATGCCGCGCTTCAACGGCGTAGACCACGAGCCAGCCGCAGCAACGCCAAACGCCATCGTCGTAAAGTCATTCGCAAGCGTCAAGCACACAGCGTCAGCCCTATCAGGCGACGGAACGCCGCGCTTCTTCATCACCTCCTTACTCTCAACCTGTATCTTCCCAGCCGACGTAAAGAAGTAACGCGGAGCAGCCAGCTCAGACCACAGCAAGTCGTCATGCGGAAGACGCACGTCCATCCCCTCAAGCCACGCCTTCGCCTTAAACCACAGCTCAGCACGCAAATTAATATACGTATCCTTGCTCACAGCCCGCTCCGACACATTCAAACCACGAGCCGGCAACCCCAACTCCCTCAGTCGATCCAGAACGCCAGCCCCAAACCCATTGCTGTCCACAATAATCTCAACAGGCCGAGCGTTGGGCCGCAATGCGTCATACTCAGCCTTCACAGCCCCCGAAAGCTGCATCAGGTCGAGGTTCCGCCACACAGTCAACGGATGGATCACAGACCCCTGACGCTTGGCCAACACACTGCTGTCGCCACCCTGACGCGCCACGTCCAAACCCCAAATCGCCGCCGTGTCCTCGTGAACCTTAATGTCGCTCTTCATCGCGTAGTCAATCAAGGCAACCGGAATAACCGTATCCTCCTCAGACGGAGGGAAATTACCGAGAACCCTGACGTGAAAGGCAGGGCTGTCCTCGCCATACCGACGCTTCATATCCTCAACGAAGTCATCACTCACACGCGGGCTATCCACGCAGCTCACATGCATCGTATGCCAGTCATCCTTCAGACGATTGTGCGTGTCATAGAAAAAACCCGTGTTCCTCGTCGGGTTTCCGCACAAAACAGTCGTCGCATTATGACCAGACATCGAGCCACTCGCCGCCTCAAACACCGCCTCCGGAATACCACTCGCCTCGTCGGCAATCAAAAGAACATTCTCACTGTGAACCCCAGCCAAAGCCTCCGGCTGCTCGGCGCGGCTCGTCCGACACGAAATAAACGAACTCTCAGGACTGCTCTTCAACTCAATCCTGTCCGACTTAATCTCCAACAACTGGTCATACGGCGGCTTCAAACGGTTCGCCAGAGCCTTCATCTCGGCAAACATGGCGTCGAACAACTGACTGCTCGTCGGCGCAGTAACCACCACCTTGCACGGACGACGGTTCAAAACAAACCAGAGCGCCGCCATCGCCAAGCCAGTCGACTTGCCGACGCCGTGGCCCGACCGGACGCTGATACGCCTGACCGCTGGGGCTTCTATGCTGTCAAGCAGCTCCTCCTGCCAAGGGTCCGGCTTTATGCCAGTCACCTCAGTGACGAAGGCAACGGGGTCATGCATGTACCGACGGGCTAGGACGATGAACGGATTTTCCTGCGGGGTAGGCTTAGTCATAGGTATCCGTATCCCTTCGCTCCGCGTGCGCAGCGGCTCTGAATTGTCCTCGCGGCGACACCAATCGCTTCAGACGCCAAAGCAGCGCTAGCAAAGTCACCAGCCGGCGTCCTGACGGCCTTGGCGCGTGGGTGGGTCTGTCGATTGCGCAGGTGCTTGGCCTCGCTGACGACGCGCCGCCCCTTCGCATCCATGTCCGCCATATTATCAGCCGCCGTGCCGCCAGCCAAGTGACTAGGGTTCACGCAGCACGGGTTGTCGCACTTGTGCATAATTACATCGCAGCGCTCACCCCCGACAAGGCGGTAAGCTAAGCGGTGCGCGAGTATCGTCCGGCTCCCAAAGTTGAAAACGCCGTAGCCGCCGTTCGTCTTGCCGCCGGTCCACTCAAAGCAACCGCTTTCCCGTTCCTCTATTTTGCTAAGAAACCGAGGCTGCCACTCGGCAACGTGCTGCATGGCAAACTCCTCGTTATCGCCGCTCTTGCGTCTAGCGACCCCTCCGTTCAGCCGTCGGCGTCGATCACGCATGTAACACGCCGTACACAGACCCCTCGCCACAACGTCTAAGCTATCGCACTCACGACACATCTACCAGCCTCCTCGCTTGTTCGCATAAGACTTATGTCAAGTTGTGGTGTGGCGCAATAATTTTTTTTCTGCTGGCGGCTTGGCGTCTTGATGGCGGTGCGCGTGGGGGTCATTGCAATTGCACCGGTGCCGATCAGAAAAAGGGGGGGTCTAAACGCTTTCCCGCCCCACGCCGACACCATAAAACCCCGCAAAAAACGCGTTCGCTTAACGCTTAAAGCTTATAATAACGATTATGGTAAAACTCATATCCAATGTTTTCAATGGCTTAGCATTTTTGCCCGCCAAAATGCCCGCAAAACACAAGATGTTGTGTCTGCGCCTGCATCCCAGAATAGTTGCGATGTTAACCATTTTTTGGCACGCGCACGCACGCGCAGGCGGGTTTGCCTTGGTGTGCGTTTCAGCCCCTCAGTCCTCATGATCGATGGCATCATTCGGCGTAACATCTCGTAGCAATTCCATTGCCTGAGCATGCAAATCTCCGACGCTGATGTTCACGCTGACATCCTTCTGCCGCGTATCGTATTGGTCGTTCAGCTTCGCGGCATACCAGCCGTATCTCTCGGACTGCAAACGCGCCAGAGGCACATTCTCCATCGTCGCGTTCTCGGCAGTCTCAACGGATTTGGCGGCGTATGTGTGACCGGCAGCCCTAAGCGCATCCCGATACCTCTGCTCGCGCCCCTCTACCGCTCTGAGCCAGACATTGAAAAACTTGTACCCTATCCGCATTTCGTTGCAGATGTCTTTGAGGTATTTTCCGCCCTCGATCTGGTTGAATATCTCGTCTTCGCCAATCGCGTCCATCCTAGCCATTTTGACCTCATGCGTATCGTTGACGCTGATTTCGTTCACCATCACCCAGTCTCCTTTACTCGCGTGAACATCGTGTATTCCAGTTTCCCCTCAATATACAGCTTACGCCACATATCGGCGTTCATACCAGCCAGACCGCACACGACCTTGAAATCCTCTGAGTGTCTGATCCATGCATCCGCCTGCCACTGATCGGTCGGCAGACCTGTTCCGTATCGCATGTTTCGGCTTGGCCTGAGAGCATCGCACAGTCCTGTCTTGACAACTGCCACCCAGAGGTCTCGGCAGTCGTTCGCGTCGATGTGTCCCTCGAAACTCTCTACGCTGCTTTTGCTTCTCATTAGAACGGGATCTCGTCCTCAAGGTTTCTGTTTGTGACGGCCACGACTTCCGCGCCGTCTCCGAAGCTCTCCTTGACGGACCTTTCGAACTCGCCGGCGATTGACCCTCTCCAATACTTGAGCGCCAGAGCGACCTCTCTGAGCGACACCAGCGTCATCTCCGGCCTCTGAGCCTTTATAGCCTGCCAGCTTCTAGCGTCCCTCATGACGCCATAAAGCTCCCCGGCTACCTCAACCTCCCAAACATCCATTGATGCCCTCTGTGCCCCCGCTGCGGCGGCCTCAGCGTCCATTGCCTCCATACCCCTAATGCAAACCTGCGCCCGCGCGGCTGTAACCGACGGATCGCCAGCATCAATCGCGTCATTGAATTTCGCCATTGCAGACCCGTACTTCGCCGCCGTCTCAGCCGACACGAGTTCCACCAGCCGATCGATCCCCCACTTCTCGTCCATCTCCTCCGCCTTGCGGTCGAACGGCGCGACAGCATAATCCGTCATGATTTGATTTTGCGTCTGCCCCGAATGCAGTATCCGATCCGACTTCTTCTGACGCTTGGGCTTTTGATTTTTTCTATCCATCTGAACCTCCATTTTTTGGGGTTAGTGTAAAAGTGTAAAAGCCTATAGGCATTTTACACTTTTTACACCTAATGACCCGTCGCTGTAAAAATAGTGTAAAATAGTGTAAAACAGTGTAAATTGCAACCATAACCCATTGAAATAACTACACATCTCGTTTTGACACTTTTTTACACTCATTAGATTTTGCCTTCTCGTGCCGAAATCCACACATATCCGTCATTTTGACACATAAAACCCATGCTCTGTAGCGCATCGAATGCCGCCCGAAACGGCGTGTGCGGGTTGCTTCCAGACAGCTTCCCCTTGGCAAAATTCTCGAAATCTTTCGCGTCGATCATCCAGTAGGTTCTCGGCTCTGGGAAGCCCATGCCGCCGTAGTTTGGCATCCCTATGCCCTCGTGGCGCATCTGCTTGAACGCCTCGACAAGTGCCTTTTGGTTTTTGCCTCTGGGTCTCTTCTGTTGCGCGTCTGCGACGTCCTGCTCATCCGCTTCGGTGACTATCGCCGTCGTCACTGGGTCTCCGTCGCTGTCGACCCCAAGCTCCACGCTACTGAGCATAAAGTTGATCGGGTGCTTGGGCTGCATGTCTCTCTGCTTGGTGGCTGTGGCTGTCCGTAGCCCGCCGTCTGTCGCCTCTAGCTCGATCTCTGTATCTGTCGCCGCTCTGAGGCTGCTGTGGCCGCGTGCGCCCTGCGCTGTGTCCTTGCCGGTGTGGTGGACGATCAGCATGTGAGCGCCGGTATGGTCACGCAGGGCGTCTACGTTATTGATGAACGCCGTCATGTCCTCTGGCCCATTCTCGTTGCCGCCTGCCATTGCGCGTGACAGGGTGTCGATGATGATCATGGCCAGCGGTCCATGCTCGGCCTTGATTTGATTGCACAGCGTCGCCAGCTCCTGCATATCGACTTCCGGCCTTAGCAGATCGACTGGGCTTGGCCGTATAGCCAGCCTGACGTCTTGGTATTTGTATTTCTGGCTGAGTGCGTAGACGCGGTTTCGGAACAGGTTGCCGCCCTCAGTTGCCAGAAACAGCACCGGGCCTCCATTGACGCGACAGCCCTGCCACTCCTGACCAGCGGCCACATGGTATGCCATGTCGAGTACAAAGAACGACTTTCCAACGTTGCTGGGTCCGTAGACGACCGACATCTGCCCCGCGCCCAGCCAGCCCTTGACGAGATAGCTGGCTGACAAGACAGGCTGCGCGTCTTTTGCCCAGAAAATTGGCTTAACTTGCTTGGATGGTTGGATGGTTCTCGCCGGTCCGTCGAAGTCTATGCTGTCGATGTTCACGTCGTTATCTTGATTTTTAGGCACTTCTGACGCGGCGCTGATGGCGTCCTGCGCAGTGACTGACGGCTCCGGCGTCCACCCCTTTGCCCTGGCTCCATTGATGGCCTGCTGCACCTCTCGGCGCGTGTCGTCCACCGTGTAGCCATCCATCGTGAAGCGGTCGGTCAGCTGGTGTATTTCGCCATCTGTGAGGCCTTTGCTGACGTATGATGCCACCAGCTTGATGACGTTGTTGTGCCAGTCAGTGCCGCCGATGATGGCCTGCTCGGCAAGCTCACGATCCATGGCCTGCTGCCCGATGTCGATCTGAAAATTGCTGTCGCTGCCAAACGTGTAAGGGGTTGCCGTACTCGTTACACCTTTTACCGGCGGGAAGGCACGCATCATGCGCTGGAATGGCACTGGGTCTCGGTCATCGCTGAACTCGGTGCGCATCGTGACGACTTCCGGCGTGTATCCCTTGGCCTTCTTGTCGGCGTTCGGCCACGACACTGTCCCAGCGACGCGCATAATGCGCGACGGGTTCACGACGACCTGATCTGTTTGCAGGCTGTGTGCGATGCTGCGCTGCACGTCTCGCCAAGCATCGAGATTGTAGACGGGTTCCTCAAGCTGCCAGTATGCATGGCCGCGCAAGTATGGCTGGGTTCCGGTTTTAACGCTTGCCGTGAATTTTGGTCCAGCAAATGACAGGATGTTGTTCATGCCGTCCTTGTCGTCCGCATCGGCAAACTGGAAGAACGCGGCGAGAATGTCGGTGTCTTTCGCGCCATTGTTGGGGCCAATATTGGCGTCGCCATCGACTGGGTTGATGCACATATAGACGTTTTGCTTGGCCTTATTCATGGCCTCCGCGTGCTGCACGGCTTCGTCGATCCAGTCTACTGAAAAGCGTGCCACGTTGATCGACCGGCTCTGGCTGATGCAGCGTAGCTCGATCATCGGGTTTCCGTCGATTTGGCCCCAGTCCTGGGTTATATATTCTATGAAGTCCTTTATTTTACTAGCACTTGCTTGCAATTCTGCCCCTGACACGCTAACCTCCATTATGGTCGAGCCTCCATTGTTTGATCTGCCTCTACTGCCCCAGCCCACGACAGGCTGGGGCTTTTTTGATTAAAACTCGACGTCATCCAACGCTGCCGGAGCAACAGCCGGTGCCGGTTGTGGCGCTGGCTGCGGTGCTGGTGCTGGCGTCGGGTCTGTGGCGATACCTGCGGCTGCGCCCTCCTTCAAACAGTCCGGCGTCTCAACCCATTTGACGACTTCCAGAACCGGCGCAGCAGTTGAGCCGCCCTTGAACTGCATATTCTTGACGTCCACCAGCTTGACCACCGGCAGCATACCCTTGGCTGGCTGCTGCGCCAGCTTCGGGGCCAGATCGGTCAGACACTGCCAGACCCCTGCGCCCGCCTGTTCCCACAGAGCCGCCTCGCCGCCACCGATGGCAACGCGGATTGAGAAGCCTTTTTTGAAATCTTCGCTCGGCTGCGGCATCATCTGATTGACGCTCGCGTTCCACTTCCACTCCGGCGCGACGCCCGCTATCCCCTCGGATTTCTGCCAGCCTGTCTTCATGCCCTCGATGTCGAGAATGATCGGCTTGGTCGCCGCGTCAAAGGTGGTTTTCTGCGAACCGTCACGAATGTAAAACGTCCGAGCCGAAACCTGACCATCCAGCGATCCACGTGCTGACCACTGAAAAAATGGTCCAGATACGCCGTCGCTTCCTGTGTCGATTGCAAACATTGTTGTTATCTCCTGTTTTGCTGTTCTGCCTACATGGGCTTTTAGATGCCGCTGACGCCCAGCGGTCAGGCATTTACGGTTAGATGCCGTAAAATTCTTTGCGCAGCTCCTCGCTGCCAGACCAGTAAAAACTGTTAGGATTTACTGGCACTACAGCCTTGGCCGCGTCCTTGTCTAACACGCTCAGAAATTTCTCCAACCGTGTGATCTGCGCCTTTGCACGGCCCAGCGTCTCGGCCACGTCGCCGTCCTCCAGCCAATTGGCCTTTTTGGCGCTGACGTACAGAAATTTCACCGCCATGTTGCCCTTGGCCGCCGCGTAGATGCAGCGCTGAAGCTGGTGTTCTGCTGACATTTTCGACGGGACGCGATTTGTTGTCTTGAGATCCACAACAGTGCCGTGCTGCGGAAACACGAGGTCAAGGTATCCGATCACCGGGATTGACCAGCCGTCGCCTTTGGCGGTGATGCTGATTTTTTCCTGCGGGTGTTCGCTATCCGCTGGAAATTCCGGCTTGCCAAACTCGACCAGCTCTTCCAGCGCGAGCTGCACGGTCGGCTCGATCACGTTGCGTTCCTTGGTGGTTTTTTCATCGGCAATCAGGAACCGCTTGTCAAACTTTTCAAGCGCCGCCTTGATGCTGTCGGTTTCGCTTTCGCCCATCAGCGTAGAGACCACTGCGTCCTCGATGCAGATGCCACGCCAAGCGGCGGCACCCATCGGCGTGCGCTTCCCAAACAGATACTGCAAGACCCAGACGTCAGGTGCGTTCGCCCATAGGTTGATGCTGCTGGCCGAAAGGTGTTCAATGCCGTGTTTTTCAAAGCCGTTCATACCCGACCCCCGCGATAATAAGTGGCAATCAGCAGCGCCTCCGCGCGATGCTCGTCCTTTTTGCGCTTCAGTTGTTCAGCGATTGCAGGATACCACTGCGTCGCCAGCCGCCGAGCCGCGTCCTTGTCTTTCGGCAGGTTCATCGCGCGCTTCCATTTTGCAGGCGTGACTGTCGTGAACGGGATGCGCGTCATGGCCACCGTAGCGGTGATCTGCCCGTACCCCATGCCCAGTTTGAATGTTGAGCTGACGCCCTGCTGAGGCATCGCCTGCTGGCTCTCAATGACAACGTGGTCCACGTCCACGCTCTCCAATATGTCAGCAAGGGCGAGGCTATTCAGGCCACCCTCTGAGTAGGTCGGCAGGTCGTGGACCTCGACCCATCCGTCGCCAACAAGGCCGACGCCGCCGGTCTTGTAGCCGCAATCGATCCCAGCGATAATCATACGAAGTCGCGCGGCTGCTGCGTGATTACGCGGTCCCGGCTCAGACGCTCCAGCAGCGCCAGCTTGGTGTACGCGCTAATGCTTAGGCCAATTGCCTTCGCAGCGACGCTGACGGCCTCGACCTGCTCCTCGGTCCAGCGCAATCGTATTTCCTTAGTTCCTTCAGTCATGCTCTTCTCCTGAGTTGATGGTGTGGACATTAAGTCCATAAAAAAGTCTAGTCAACATAATTTTTCCGCTTGACGTACACTTTTTGTGGACTTATTGTACATGCATAGGCAGTGAACAGAAGGAACACAGACATGGCAATCTTCAACGTAACGCTTGGCGAACTCAGCGGCCAGTTTCATGCAGCATCCAAACTTGCCGCTGTCCATATGGCAGCGCGTCAATGGAACCAAGGCGGTGAATTTACCGTAAAGCGCCTTGCCACTGAGAAGAAGGCGACCACAGCCCGCCGAGCTTACAAGTGCGACTGCTGCGGCGAAACCATCGGCAAGGGCGACGGATATTTCCCTGTGGCCCGCACAATGGGGAACTCGAATAAGCAGACGTTTGATGGGACCGGCATCATTGAGCATGGCCTTCGCTATACCGAGCGCCGCTGCGTTAGCTGCAACGAGGCAGCGCAATGACACGCAGCGACATTCACGATTATGCAGCACGCTTTGACATCAGCGACGACGAGTGCGACCGAATTGCGGAGGCGTCCGCAACCTTCGACGATTTCAAGCGCATTTGGGAAAACGAAACTTGGTGGCGCGACGAGTAATCAAAAATATGGAGAGACCCAAAATGTCAATGGATGCGATAATGGCAGTTTGCGTGGAAGTTTTCTACAGACCCGCCGACAATTTTCGCCAATCAGCAGCGTGGGTCGCTATGCCCGTTGATGAAGATGAGCGGCAAGTTGGAGATGCGTCTTACCATAGGCTCAAACGTGACGCTGTAAGCGCGGCCAGAAAGTACAGCCTGCCGATAAAGCTGTACACAATCAAAGACGAATACTTGAGGACGATTGAATGAAACACCTGATCGAAGACGCCATCGGCGCAGCAGCCCTCATCATGACAGCATACCTCGTCATGCTGTTCGTGTTTAACATCTGAGAGGAAGAAAAATGTTGCGAAAAATCAGAACTTTGCTGGCAGACCTGATAACTGGTGGCGAATACAGCGAGAACAAGCGTGCGCTGAATAAATATTACCGCAAAGACCTCGCTGACGTTTTGGAGATAATATCGCCAACATCCACACCGTTTTTATCGACGCCCAAAAAATATGATGAAAATGACTTCTATAGCTGGACTAAGCCAAATGAATGAAACGCTAAAAGACCTGATCGCCTACCGCGACTATTGCAATCAGCAGGCCGAAAACCTGATCGAGCGCTACGGCACTGGAGTACGTCCATCGTGGGTTGGTGTGGACTTGGCGATCACGATCCACAACAGGAACCGAGCGCAGGAAGAGATCGACAAGCTGGAGGCTAAGCAATGACGCCGAAACAGGAAATGATATACGGGGAGCTGTGGGCGACTATGGCGGCTCAGGAGGGCCACAAGCCGCGACTTCCTAAGGTTACCCCGCCAGAGATTAAAAGCCTGAACCAGAAGCGCAATCGAGCGCCGCTGACGCAGAAAGTCATTGACCTGCTGAAGAGAAAAGGTCCGATGCGCTCAGGACCAGCTGGAAAAATTCTCGGCATCCCGCCCGACAATGTGAGATCGACATTCAACCGGCTCGCCAAAAACGGACAGATTAGGCGGTATAAAACAGATGCGAAAAACGGGTATATGTACTGTGTGGATGACGAGAAATGATCGAACATATTAACCGCCTAGAGCGCATCGCCAATATTCTGAAAGCAGACTCGGAAAGAAACAACAGGCCGCAGGTTAAAATGCGGGCCGAAGAAATTCTTGCCCTAGTAAATTCAATCCGCCGTCGGCTTGGGCAAGAGGTAGCCGACCGCACAAAAGAGAAAGGGCTTCGTAACCAGCAATCTTAGCAAACAAAGGAAAGAGCAAGTCCCTGCTCGGACAGGGGGGGACACCCACCCCCCTGTCCACCTTCTTCGATAAGCGGACAGCAACCTCAAACAAAGAAAGGCTCTGGATACGAGGATGTTTTAGATTTGGTCGCTACCGAATTGCGCCACAATCCGACTGACCAATCGTCCGCTTTTCAAAGATGGGAGAAAGCATGAAAACAATCTGGGTACTCGTGGTTCTATCCACCACAGGAAATCAAGCGACCGGCTGGTTCGACAACAACCGGGACTGCGCAGATCGAATGGCAGAATATCACTCTGCCCTGAGAGACATCGACACATACCAAGGCTCTCAATGCGTTGACACAGGCATTGTGGTTGCAGCGCCAGTGCCGCCATTGAGGGGATCTGGGAGTGAAGAGAAATGAATTACAACAGCACAACGACACTGAACCACATTCGTGATGCGTTACCCTGTGAAGACGGTTGGATAAAGCTGCTCAAACATCTCGGCAAAACAAAGGCTGATGATGAGCCGCTTGACCTTCTGACGGTCCTAGACAGTAACGGCCTAGAAGACGCCCTGTGGGTGTTGTCGTATGCAATGCCGGATGATCGTCTAGCGAGACACTTTCAAGCGTGGCTTGCCGAACAAACTATGCGTGCCGTTGGTCGGGAGCGACCTAATGATGATCGTGTTCACAATCAGATAGAGATGCTGCGCAATGATTTTGCAACGGAGAATGAGCGCATCGCCGCTCGTGAAGCTGCCCAAGACGCTGCTTGGGCCTCTGATAGCTCCTGCGATGGTTTGGACGCCGCTTGCTTGGTTATTGCTTGGTCTGATGTTTTTGATGCTGCTAGGACCGCTATTACAGCCCCGTTTGATAGCGACGCTAAAGATGCTCAGGAAGCGCAGTTGCGTAAAATGATAGGCGCATCGGATATGAAAGCTGAACTCAAAAAGCAAGCGCTGCAATATCTATCTGACACAGGGCAGCTAGGTGAACGTGTAGGTGAACTGACTGCTGTCTTAGAGGAAGTAGATGCTTGGGTAGACGAGACGGGGTACTACGCAGACGATGGGGCTGTGCTTGTACCTGTCTTCAAGAAAGTCAAAGCCGTATTAGGAAAGGGCCAAACCAATGACTGATCAAGAACGCGTCACGATCCGCACCGGATCACGCACCTACGCGACAGGCATCCTGCAATGGCGGGATGCAGAGAAAGCCACTGCCGTCATCAAGGTCAATAACAAGATCATCAGCGGTCAGGAAATCAAGAAGGACCAACCCAATGACTGACCGATCTACAGTCTTAGAACTCGCAAATGAATACATCACCAAGGACAGAGCGGCAACGCACGGCGGTGCCGAAGATAGCTTCAAAACTATCGCAGCATTCTGGTCCGAGTATCTGGGAACCAGCATAGAAAAGCATGACGTTTGCGCAATGATGGTGCTACTCAAGCTGGCCCGCATCAAGGGCAACCCCAGTCACCTCGATAGCTGGATCGATGTGGCTGGATACGCTGCCCTCGGCGGAGAAATCACAAGCTGCGAGACTGGGTTTACAGATTTAGTTCGAAATGGTGCGCCCAGATGAATACGTCACCAAGGATCGAGCGGAACCGCACGGCGGTGAAATCACCAGCGAATAATCACACAGTTTTTGCAGCATCATAGATTGCTTTGGCAAGCTCTTTCGATTTAGCATCGGCCAGATCGCAGCTGTCTGGATTGCTGCCGAAATACGGTTCAATCAGTGCGGCGGGTGCTTTGCCCGCCCACAGCGACCGGCCACCCCTGTCATCTTTTGACACGACTTTTACCCCACGGTCCCGCTCACCCATTACGGCAACCATGCGGGCCTGTAGAGCCTCGCACAGAACGGTGGAACCGGATGAGCCTGACGACAATGTTTCGCATCCAGCAACGCGCTCATCGCTCGCCGCATTGAAGTGAAGCTCAACGCTAGCCGTGGCTCCCCAGTCATTAACCTCTGAGTACACTCGATCAATCTCAGCAGAGTATCCGCCACCCTTAGTGCGATAGAAGATGCGAACGTCATCTCCAAGCGCCTCGATCTCTTCGGCAAGCGCCGAGTTCCATGAGTATTCAGTAACGCCATCGGTAACGCGCACCGCGCCTTGGGCCTTGCTGTTGTGTCCGACGATGATTGCGAGCTTCATTTGTCTTTCCTCCGTAACCACATGACTGCATTGAATAGGCTCTGGCCCATACTGTTTGGTGTCGGAAGAAGCCAGCCAATCAAGCCCAGCAACAGAACCCAAGGCGGGATCCGGTCGTTCGTCACCGTAATCGTCTCCACTCTCTGAGTTTCAACGCCGCCCGTGCTTTGAACCACATCCCGTCCGGCTTTAGTTTCCGTTTGCTGCGCCACAACCTGCTGCGTGTTCTCTTGCCCCGCCTGCACATTGGCTGCAACGTTCGGTCCGCCCCCTGTAAGCAAGCTGAGAGGCCCAGAGCCGCCGCAGGAGGCTAGGAACAGGCACGATATGAGTATGAGGCTACGCATCCACATCCACGTCTGTGCGGGCCTCATGCTTGCTCGGCTTGCCGTTCACATAAATTCCGTAGAACCCAGCACCAGCCCCAACAATAACAGAAACAAACGCTGACTGGCTGTTGGTCGGCGCATCGAGCGCCATGAACCATTCAGTTGTTCGATAGAAAGCCAAGCCATACAGCGTGATAATAAGCCTTGGCCACACGCGCCACCTATCAAGCGTCTCAGGTGTCATCGTCAGACAGCGTTACTTCAAACTTAACGGGCGGATACTCGATCGCAACGGGCCACATTCTTTGCAGCCATGTGCAGCGAGGAACCTCAGTGACCCGATACGTCGCCGGCCCTTCGGCAAGCCCGCTGCCTACTGCGACCGTTGCGATAAATGATGTAACGCCAAGCTGATCGACAGGCACTGGTGTGAAATCGCTAGTCTCTAGCATGTAAACCATATCGTTTGCATCGGTCACCTTGCGGCGCAGAGAAATAGCGCACGACCTGTAGACATCGCCAGTCCAGCGATATTGAAGCGTCGGGTCGTCTTTGGTTGGAGCTTTAACAACCGCGACACTGATGTCGCGAGACGATCCGTCGTTGTAGGTTAGGATTGGATACAGAACGAATACCGGAAACCAGATACACGCAAGCAAAATGGTTATAAAAATATCCCGTCGGCTTAGGCTAATTGCTGCTTTCATTTAGTCAAACCCTGCAACCAAACAGCAAGCCCATCTTTGAACAAAATCCACGCAGCAGCAATGGCCAGCATTACTTGCGCAAAGCCACCCAACCACTTGAACCGAGCAAACGCGGACTTCCAAAATAGATGACCGCGTGCCATCTCTAGCAGAGCGGCTTTCTCTTCTTCACTGAGGTCAGCCCAATTTTCAGGTGGCGCACGCATCTCTTATCCAATCACTAAAATTACAGCCAAACCCGACTAGGCGTCACAGGGTTCTGCCCATAGACAGCATCGAGGGCTTCCACGTCATCACGCAGGGTGTTCACCGCTTCAGTGTCTTCCGGGTCTTTGTTGGGGATGCCGCCACGGATGCGGATGTTCACGTGCCAGCCATCCAGCGGTGCCATCTCAGGGTACTCAATGCCCTCTGCGTCCGTCAGCATGTTTCCTGTCGGCTTGTGAATGACCCCCACAATGTCGATAGCATAGTCGCGGGTGTTCATTACCAGATAAGGCTCTCCCACGTCTGTAGTGGTCTCCTCGCCAGTCTCAGGGTCTACAGTGGTCTGTGTCTCCTGGTGATAGAAGTCAGACATGGCCGAAGCCATCTGCGCCTCATCTGCGAACTTCAGGTAGAAGTCTGTTTTAGGTGTTACGATTTCTTCGGTCATGACGTTAGCTCCTGAAGCTGGGCGTTAGATAGGCGACGTGGGTAGTACTTGAGGGACTTGATGTGGCCGTTGAGGTAATTGCTCGTCACTGAAGACCCAATGATAATAGACGAAACACTTGGAATTGTTGGGGGTGAACCAGTGACCACAGTGTCACCATCATCTGAAGTTGCAAGATCTCCTTCTCTGAACGCACTAGCAACAGATATAGAGGTATTCGTTGGTTTTACCCCCATACTGACAAAACCAGGATTACCGAATAGGTCTACATACAAAACATTAGATGTACTAAGAGCCAACTTTGCGTCAGTTGAGCTTGTCTTAAGTTGATACATTCTTGGGAAACTAGACCCATCAGAACCATTGCTATCAAACTCAACAACCACAGTCCCCGCCTTCTGGTTATACCCAAACTGGTCTACAGCAATAGACGCAATGTCTGCGGATCGTGTTGCAGTAGCACCGCTCGTTCCGATGTAACTGGTCGGGAATGCTCCTTCTTCGAGTTGTGCGCCGTAGACGTAGATACCTGAGGTTCCATCTCCTGTGCCCCCTGGCTCACAAACATACAGGACGCCAGTCGTTGCAGACGTGTTACAAACAGCCTCACCAGAGCATCTATACCAACCGTTACCAAAGTCTTCCATATTTCCAACCCCAGACGTAACGGTTCCAGACGATAAGTCGAAAACTGTTCCCCAACTGTCCAGATTGGTATCAACCCTTTGAGTTCTTAACGTCGTAAATTCACCAGCCTTTGCAAAAATTGAGTATGTATATGTAGTGCCAGCAGAAAGCGAAACACTCTGCTGTAGGCGCATGTTCGTAGAGCCAGAAGTCCCGCCAAGCTTTGCTGCGTTTGTTCTACCATCTGGAGATACCGCAGCGTCTGTGGTTAAGAACGCTGTAGGCGTATACCAACTCACATCACTAAAGTCTTCCGAGTATATCTGCAAATTCGTCCGAGCTTCCTCGATCAGAATACCCTTCGGATTACCGCTCGTATCATATTCAATACGTGGTATGTCATCAGGGTGGTTGAACAAGGTCAGAGTGCCATCGGGCTGATCGAATAGGACTTCTTTGACTGAGACGTTGTCCCATTCGTTATAGTCCCCATCAGTTCCCGCGTTGTTAAAGAGACCGATATAGGCTGTTGTTGTAGTTGCAACGAAACTGTATGTTATCGTTTGATTTGCTGTGTAAGGGCTTACGTTTGCAATCTGAAAACCTTGGCTGGTTGTCCCTATTCTGATCGCACCTGATGTTGCTCCGCCATATGTAAAATCAGCACTGATCTGGTAGACCTTACCAACTTCTGTTGAAACCACTTGCTCTGCTGCCCCTGCGGTAACGCCACCAGCGTTTGTTACCCGAAGGTTATTGGACGGAGAAGATAAGGTTGATGAACGTACCGCAGTCCAACCAGTCGTATCCGTATCAAACGTCCCGTTTGTAACTAACTCAGAACCATAGCTGATCTTACGCAGGGCAGTCCCACCGCTTGCACGAGAGAATGAAACTAGATCAAGCGCGTTGTTATAGTTTTTGGTGCCCATGATTATTCACTCCAATCGAATACGGTAAAGCTGGTGCTCGAACCGTCGAATGTCAGGCTCAGGCTAGGTTCTAGGGATGGCTCAGTGGCCTCCTCAATGCCAGTGTCGCCAATGTCGTCAGCCCACATGCGGAATTTCTTGATTGTCCCCATGAAGTTATAGCCAAGCTCTAGGTCAGTGGTAGACAGATCGGGCAGAGCCACTGGGGTTGTGTCCTCAGTCAGTGCAACCCCATCGACCGCGCCGTTGATGAATGTAGAGCCGTGACGGGATGCGATGTTGAACGGGACGAGTATGTCGGGGGAGTAGGTTTCAGAGGCTACAACAATATTCGTGCCAGAGTTTTGAAGGAATGTAACACGTCCAGCATATGTGCTAAACAAGTCAAGGTAAGCCTGCACCCTGTTTGTTGATGACCCATACCAGCGGAAGAAAGTTTCGCTCGCCCCATCATCAGCATACGTCATCCGCCCATCCATCTGCATGCTGACGGCTTCGGAGGACCACGTCAGGTTCTCATACGGGATCGTCAGTGTCTCGGCGGCACGGGTGACAGTAGCACCAGAGGTAGGCAGGTATGAGGAAGGCGTGGAGGCTGGTTCGAGTTGAGGGCCGTAAACAAGGACAGAATTCCCACCAGAGATTTCAATCAAAGTGCTTGATGTGCTTGTAGATGGAGCAGCGCCAGTAGTGAACGTGGCGTATCCACGATACCACCCGTTGCCAACATCTTCGACACCGCCAGTGGCAGATGCTTCAGATGATACAGACATCCCACTTGACGTTAAATTAAAATCGACCCGCCAAGCAGAGTCAAAGTCAGTAAAGTTGTTGTATTCAAGTGAAGTTAAGACATCATTTCCGTCCCACTTAAAATAAAGTGAACAAGTGTAGGTTGTTGTTGCAGATGCAGTAAAGCCTGGATAGGCTATTCGTGCATATCTTGGGTCGGTTGCATCCCTTGTGAAACGAATAGCATCTAGCTCACCAGTAATCGACGTTGCAGCATTGAGAGTTTCTGTAACCCCTGTGGTAGTGGCTACCCCAATAGCCAAATTCGTCCGAGCTTCACTCTCGTGCAGCAAACCCTCGTCCACCCACTGCGAACCATTGTAGACGTGGTGTCCAATCCGGGGGAGATAAAGGGCGGAGGTTGGTAGTCGGTCTACTTCTTGGACTGAGATGTTGTCCCATATGGAGGTATCCCCTGCACCTCCGTAGTTAGCCAACGAAACCCAAAGAACAGTGGAGGTGGCTACAAAAGTATGCGTAATAGTGCCACTAGTAGCTCCACTAGAAATAGCATCGCTAACATAGGATGTGCTATACAAACCTGTACCTAAACGGATAATACGTCTGTCTGAATTACCAACAGTGTAATCTACAGAAAAAGTATAGGTTTTTCCAACTACTGTGGACATAGACTGACTAGCCGCTCCATAACCATCAGGACTACCATTTGTTATTTTTAAGCGGTTGGCATCTACACTCAAAACACCATCGGCAGTACCTGCTAACTTACCCGCAGTCCACCCAGTCGTATCACTATCAAAAGTCCCATTCGTAACTAACTCAGGTCCAATCGCTGTAGCCTTGTTCGGCACATAGTATTCCAGAGACGGAATTGAACGGAATATCGAGGGAACCTTAGCCATACCACCAAGGTCGGAGCGGTAGACGTGAACAGCGGACACCCTAACCGTCCCTGCGGCTGCACCTGTCAAGCCTATACCTGCCCTGATCGCTGCAGATGAGGCACTAGCTACAAAAGTGAAAGACGCCCACCCTGTCTCCCCCTCTGACACATCGTAGGAGCTATCCCCTGATGCAACAGCAGCAGCAAGCGACACACCATTTAACACACCGTCAAGATCGGATGCTTCTTCAATATAAAATCTAACTGTATATTGACCGCCTACAACGAAACTTACGTCCCTCGAAACATAACACCGCCCAGACGTTGGAACCGTGACTTCTATCGCCTCACTGACACCAGAAAGATCGGAAGCAACAGAGGTTGAAGTCCCTTCAGTGACAATTGTTTCTGTCCACTGCGAGAAATCCTCACTATACGTCAGCAAGTTATGGGGCCGCCATTGAACCACAGGCATCTTGCGGCAGGTAAAGTCATCTACGGTGCCTGTCCATGTAGCAGAAGCCGCAGCCCGCACAGTAAAAGTGCCACCCGCAGAGAATGTGAATACACGGCTCAAACGGCCTTGCCCTACACCTTGATTGCTATACGTGCCAGCGTCTGTTCGTGTTGCAGTTCCGTCATAAAATGAGATACCTACAAGTCCCGCATCAGACGTAGCTGAAAACTCAAAGATGTATGCTCCAGCTTCTGGGATTGTTACTTGGTAACTTAAATCGCTAGCCACACCAGCCGCAGTAGAGATACGACCTCTGCCGTCAGAAACTACCCAGTTTGTCCCCAAAGTCCACCCAGTAGACCCATCATCAAACCCACCATTCGAAATCAACTCAGGGCCATACCCGCCAGTCATTGTGGCTAGGCCAGAGGCGGAGTGGTCTATTGTAGAGGCGAAGGTTCTATTCCCTGCTGCGCTGTACTCACCGCGCACAAAGTCGGCAACGAATTCGGGGTTGAAACCACCGGCTGCGTAGTAGCGAATGAATGCAGTTGACGACAAAAGTCGGCTGCGCGTTGTAGTCAGCAGGGAAAGAATAGGCATGTTTTAGACCACCAGTGCGTGAATGCCAGAAGCAGTTGTGCCGGTCGCTTTGACGCGCTTGACGCCGACCATCAGGTAGAAATTGTCAGGCACGGCAACCGTGCGGTCATCGCCGCGCAGCGTCGTCATGACGACATCGCCGCCGGTCTCAACGTATAGGCCGAGGGCGACGTTCGACTTGCCGTTGGCTGGGTCTGTGCCGAGATTGTCGGCGCTGTCGTTTGGCGTGACGGGGATCATGTCGGCAGGAATGCCCATGAGGTTTTCGCCTATACCGCGGAATGGATTGCTCATTTGAAGCTCCTCAGTTTCATGCGAACGCCTGTGCCGCTATAGCGGGCCTGTTCGCTTTCAAGGTTAGCGGCCTGCACCGCGTTCTGTGCCAATCCGGCCCACACGCGCGGATCGTCTTGGAGGTATGGCGCAGCGTGCAGGAGCGCCGCGTAGAAGTATGCGTCAGGGTGAGACGACAGCAGCCAGTTGCTGGTATTTCCAGCCGACAGAGCCTCGATCTGCGCAATGTAAAGCATTTCAACATCAGTGGCCTCGCTCATGCTACTCGTGTCCATACTGCTGTCGTGTCGTTTTGCTGCGCCCACGTCGTCGTCGTATCATACTGCTGCTCCCACTGCCAGCGCCACACACCGCAAGCAGGAGACCCAGAGACGACGCCGTCGCAACCGATGAGATGCACCTGCTGCAACGTCGCGCTGCCAATTTG
>Ga0208644_1000331_pt1 | contig 37892 bp, 48 predicted proteins | sample VirMetDEL_Nov_18_FD_184517 | JGI IMG/M metagenome (GOLD analysis project Ga0208644, IMG submission 184517) | Aqueous microbial communities from the Delaware River and Bay under freshwater to marine salinity gradient to study organic matter... | ecosystem: Environmental > Aquatic > Marine >...
AAACAGAACCTACAGAACCTTGACTGTAAGTTACAAGATCAGAAGTAGTACTACCCAACGGAGTAGTAGCAATACTCATAACTTCAATATTGCCAGTACCACTAGGTGGCGCAGAACTAAATGTTAGAGTGTTGCCTACAAGAGTATATGCAGTCTTCTGTTGATAAACACCTGAGATGAATACAAAAGAATTGTTTTGTCCTACTGGAGTAGCATCAAGAGTGAACTCAGTTGTACTTCCATCTCCAGATAAAAGGTCTCTGTACAGAGAAGATGAATCAGAAAGGTCTAATTCCTGAGAACTGAAGGCTCTGACTTCAATATGAGAATTAAGAGGAGGAGCTTCTGTAAACAAGAGGCTCGTGCTTGAAAGAGAATAAGTGTTCTCTTCTTGAGAAACACCATCTACAAATACAAAGGTAGCTGACTTACCCAATGGTGCTTTACTAAGAGTATAAGAAGTGGTAGTACCATTACCTACAAATCTATTTACAGTAACATCAGCAGGACCAGCGGAAGATACACCACCAGTAGAAACTAACTGACCATTGATATACAGATATTGAGTTCGTACTTCTTTGGCATTCAACAGATCATTGGAATTAAGGTCCAGGTCTGCTTCCATAGTGTTGGGTGTACTGCCATCTCTGCTGAGGGTATTATCAAAGCCATCTCTAAGAGCAACGAAATTATTGTTCAACTGAGTGTTGGACGCATAACCAGAGGTGATACTTGTTACGGTAGGTTTCTTAGCCATTATGACTTCCTCTTACTAACTAACTTTATAAGTGAGTTCCACATAACTGTTGGTGTAGGTAGCATCCAACCTAACAGACCAAGAAGAACCAGGATCATCATTATCTCCCAGTTGGTTTCATTAACAACAACAGTTCCTACTGACTCTGAATTAACCTTATTGGTTTTACCTTGTGAAATCTCAAAGGAACCGTTGTTGTTAGTCGTGCCTAGCTTTACGTCACCGTTGTCTTGTCTTGTACCTAATGTGACTGATTGCTCATTCTCTGCACCTATCTGTGCATTAGCATTCACTGAAGTGCCACTACTACTACCTGATCCTAGCACACTTCCTGCTGCTTTCATTACAAGATCAGCAGGAGAGCACGACACTAAAAATACAAATAAGATAGCAGTAAGAAACTTAAGCATAAGCTAGTTCAATCTTAAACCTAGTCTTTCTGCGTCAGATAGCAGAAGAGACCTAGCTTCTTTGTTTTCTTCTTCTTCTTTTTCTTTTTGTTTCTTTTTGGTTTTGCTATCGAAAGTCTCTTTGTCTATCCAGCCTTTGTCAAGAAGCAACTTAGCTGCACTGAAGGATGACCTACCACCAGACCTCATTTCTTCTGCGATTGAACGGATAGCTTCAGACTTAATTTTAATAGCTACCTCACTTCTCCATTTCTCAATGATAACTTTGAAGTCTCTCTGTTTGTAGATAGCTTCCCAAATCTCCCAAGAACCAAACACCTTACGAGAAAATTCATATTCAGTTGGATCATTAGCTACAAGGTCTAGGTATATTTTCTTAAGAGAAATATACTTCTTTCCATTAATTACGGTATCATCTTCTTTAATGGTGAAGATACAATCTTCCTTTTGGTCAGAAGCTAGTTCATAAAATAGTGATCTAGTCTTTCTTTTATTACTACCATTAAAGTAGGTTTCCTTTGGAAACATCATCTTACTTAAACCTCAAGTCCAATAGCTATACATTTACTAATCAAAACTGTAGTAGTAGATCGAAGATTGGCTTCAGATCTACCTAGTTCACAGGCTTCTTTAGTTTCATAAAGCCTATTTACAGATACAGCTTGAGGACCAATGGGAGTCATAAGAATAGCTACTACCAAAAAAACTGTAGAGATCATAACTACATACCCTTATGTATTTTATATATATTAATTATATCAGATACAATAGTATCTGTCAATATTTTATTTAACTACAAAAACAATTATCCTTAAGCCACTATACTTAAGTATATACTTAAGTATCTTTTCTCTTATTAATATATTTATATATCTAAGAAATGATAGATAAGATAGATATCTTATGTTCTGTGCTTAAGTAGATACATTATACCAAGTCTTGAAAAACCTGTCAATAGGGAAAATGATAAAAGATGAAAAATAAATTGTATGGTGTAGTATATATACTTCGCTTTACACATTGATCGGTACCTTGCGCTTTAAGCCTTTGTGTTACACCTTTGTGTCTGTGATCTACGACCCCTTTGAATTTTTGCATACTCTGAAAAATTTGTGAGAAAATCTTGAGGTACAATGTACAATAAAGAGGCACCCCCGCGTACCCCCGCCTCGGCCTAGCGCCATACGTACAATCTTCTACTCCCCTGTGCATCAATCGTTAGCATACTAATTGTTAGCATCCTAATCATTAGTACCCTAATCGTTAGCATACTAATCGTTAGTACCCTACCTTTTGGTTTGCCAGGGCATTTCCACTGCACCGCACCACCGAACATCTATCTAGTTGAAACTACTTACAACCTTAGCTCAATTCCTTTCTTTCTGTCGCCTTTGCATGAAATGCACAAATCGGACTCAATTCTCGTTCCTCTTTGCAGAGAACAACCTGTGAACATTTGCGAAACTCTTGCAGCCTGGTAGCAATATACTCTGAAAACCGAGATACCACCTCAGCGCCTCTTAAAACGCCTTTAATCGCTATTTCTTCTTTTGTTCTTCCCTTGTCCTTTCTTTGTCTCCCCTACTTCGGCTACCATTTCCCGAGACAATATAATCCCACGTGAGACCACAACCAAAACGATAACCTGCGACACGATAGCACAACCGCATTTTTTTTGTTGTACTAAAATTTGGCGGTGCTACATTGGACACATGGAAGGCAGCAAACAGCCTGACGGATCTTGTACAACTGAATACGGTTTCGGCTTTGCCTAGCGGTCTTCGCGGGCTCGGATCCCTTAGCTTGAGCACCCTACTAATGTGAGGTTCCCGGGTATGTGGATAGAGGCAACGCGCCTGGTTTGTTTGGACTAGGCTTGTGCTTGGTCTAGGGGAGAAGTGTCCGAATAACGCAACCCGGCTTATAAGCGTTAATCGCGTAAGTTCAACGGGAAGGAAGTTTGCAAAGCCACCAAACAAAAGTATTAGGGAAAGCTTATGTTAAGCTAGGCCAACCTAGTTATTGCTTAAGCAGTAGGCATAAGCTTTCCCTTTTAGGTACTTTCAACTAGGAGTCTTTAACATGTATCGTGAAGATGTAGCAGCAATAGAACAACACGCCGCATCTAGTCCAGATGGACTGATTGACGTAGTAGAATTTGTTCTCTGTACCATCCAGGCCGGCCTATCAACGGTGGGTATGCAAAGGGATGATATAGCGCGTCATGGTCTCCGCTCCAGGTTCTTATGGGGCAAGAAAGCCGAAGGATTGGCCTATACTAGGGACAACGCGGAATTCCTATGGGGGAAATTACATAGTCTAAAAGAGAAAGGAAGGGACAATCCCGAAGCTATCGCGGAAGCAACGCTATTGCTTATGCGGGTACCCAATCTGGGTATGGTTAAAGCTTCCTTCGTGCTGCAATGCATAGGGTTCGATACAGCCTGCATTGATAGCCACAACCTAACACGCCTAGGACTAAAGGCTAGCGCTGTGAAAGTGTCGGACAAGCTTTCACCTAAGGCTCGAAAGGCTAAAGTACTGGCCTATGTAGCACTATGTCAGAAGGAGGGTAGTGAGTACTGGTGGAATAGTTGGTGCGAATATGTAGCAGGCAATAAAGCCAACCGATACCTAACGACGGGAGACGCTGTGTCTGCCTATCATGTTGACTGTATCATCCGAAAGTGAAACGACCATGAAAGTTGTCACCATCAACGGGAAACCCCTTCGCGTATATGCCGCCATGGAAAGAGCCTTACGTCTGCTAGCGAACAACGGCTACTGCGCCAGAATGAGCGACTTCGACGAAGGGTCGCGGAGATACCGGATAACAAACGTCATGACGCAATACCGTTATAACCGGGAAGCGAATGTGTTTGGCGTTAGTGTGGTTCCGAATATTCCGCACGATGGCGAGCCTCCGCACATTCGCGCTTTCTTTGACGCCAACCCGCGCTTAAAAATAGCAATCGTCGGAGACAAGCGCCGCGTCAACCTGATCCTAAAGAAACTGGACGCCACCTAGGTTCGAAACATCTGTAGAGGCGAAACCCTAGGATTGCCCTAGGGTCCGTAGACTTGGCAAACCTACGCTGATGAGCCTGCCAAATCGAAGAAACCTGAAAAGGAAATTGTTATGAAAGTTATCGTTAACGAAGTGCAGGGCGAAGGTCTCGAAGCGCTGCTGGGTAAGACTGTGACGCTGTGGTGTGGTGTTTATATCTACACGGGCAAGCTGGTAGGTGTGAATAGCTCTTGCGTCAAACTGACCGGAGCCAAAGTGGTCTACGAGACTGGTCCCTTCAGTGACGCAAAGTGGAAGGACGCCCAAGACCTTGGCGCTGAAGCTTGGTATGTCCAGACGGCTGCGATTGAGTCGTTTGGCGTTATGTCCAAGACGTAATTTCAAATGGAAATGCCTAGACCTTTGCTAACCAAGGGTCTAGGTCTTGGTCTGACTAGGAGGAAACACATATGGCAACTAAGCGTACCAAGGACAGGTCTAGGTCTAGGTCTGGGTCTTGGTCTGAGTCTGAGTCTTGGTCTTTGTCTTGGTCTGAGTCTGGGTCTTGGTCTGGGTCTTTGTCTTGGCCTTTGTCTTGGTCTGAGTCTGGGTCTGGGTCTTGGTCTGGGTCTTTGTCTGAGTCTGGGTCTAGGTCGGGGTCTGAATAGGAGGATGTAACTATGGTGACTAAACGAACCAAGTGTAGGTCTTTGTCTAGGTCTGGGTCTGGGTCTAAGTCTTGGCCTTGGTCTAGGTCTAGGTCTGGGTCTTGGTCTTTGTCTAGGTCTGGGTCTAGGTCTTTGTCTTGGTCTTGGTCTGGGTCTAGGTCTAGGTCTTGGTCTGAGTCTGGGTCTTGGTCTGACTAGGAGGATGAAACTTATGTGGAATATCTCTTCGAAGAAAGTAGGTGGTATCCTTTTCATAAAGGTAGGACGCCTCTGCTTCTCTTTCTGTGTTACTCGCGAATACAAACCACTCTAACGTAGGAGACAACGCAATGTCTTTCGTACCTAATGCAATCAAAATTGATCCTGCCCTGAACTTTAGCCATGCCTTCGAAGGTACTAAAGTGGCAGACAAGAAGTATGTACTCAACCAGGATACAGGAGAATATCTAGGTATCGTAGGGCATACTTTCAATTGTGCTTCTCACCCTGAATTCTTTCAGAGTGTTTGGAACACCATGACAGAGCACCTTCCATCCCATGAGATGGAGGGAGCCACCATTAAGTGGAAGTCTGCCCGGTATGGTACCTGGGGTATGCTCGAAGTTGTGCTACCTAATGTTACGCATAAGATCACTACCAGATCAAAGCATGAGACGGAGGTTGCCCAACGCATCATATCTCTGCATGGGATTGATGGTAGTTGCTCCAACCAAGTATTCTTTGGTGCGATAGACTTCTTCTGCACCAACGGTCTCATTGTAGGAGAGTATGACAAGGTCAAGCGAAAGAACACGAAGAACTTCGACCTCAAGTCCTTCGAGAAAGAATTGTATACTAAGAATATCCAATTCGAAAAGCAGATGGGTAGGCTTCAACAGATGGCTGACACGTCTCTGACTGGAAAGTATTCTGTGGTTGAGAGTGTAGTCAAGAGCCTTATGAAAGAACGTCCTGCTGAGAAGATGCTTTCTTTGTACAAAGAGGAAGCCGCAACAAGGGGTAACAATGTCTTTGCACTCTTCAGTGCCATGACCAACTATGCCTCCTATGCAGACGAGCGCAATGGCTTCCAGCTTAAAGCTTCAGCTAATGACAACCAAGCAATCACCATGTGGAACCGGCAGCAGACGGTATCTCAATGGACATCCTCGAAAGAGTGGGACTACCTCATGAGGGAAGCCGCCTAATCAAACAGGGTTCCTGTGAGTGGAGACTTACGACACAATAAACTAGAGTAAGGAAGACTAGTATGATCTATGCAAGACCTAACCTCAACGGTAACAGCCCGAAAGATTTCGACACACTAGCTGAAGACTTAGATCGCAGTGTGTCTGACTTATCTGATGCGCTGGTTCTTATTAGAGGAATGTTATTCCATGGTAGAAACTACCAAACAGTAAGCAACCCAGTGGAGAGCAGACAAGCTGACCTAGAAAAAGTGGATGAACTCTTAAGTCTGCTCTCACAGTATGAGGCTTTATTCTGGAGTCTAAAGACTATCTTAGGAGAAGAAAATGTCTGAAGTATCTTTCAACAATGTGCGTCTCGACTACAAAGGCTCTATCATTTCGATAGCGCAACACAGAAACGAAAGGGGTGACACTCTCGTCCAGGAAATCTATGTGATTGACGGAGACCATGACCCCCTAAGTTTTGATGGTACCTCTCAGTCTCTCGTTGAGACACTCTGTGAGATCATGGAATCTCTGGACAAAGAGAACCAGTCCAACCCACCCGTTGGGTATCAGTATTGTCTGCCCTTTGGCAACGGGAGTGTTGTATAATGACTAAGATCGCAGCGCCTGAGTGGAGGCTCCGAACATTACAACGTGTTCAGTGGGCATCTCAATACGAGAAGGGATACCTAGCCAGCCACTTCGACAGTGGAGTGAGAAGGGCAGTCCGTATCATCGTGGAGGAAGGGCTCATTGAAGAGCGACGCATACCACCTAAGTATGGGTTGTCTTATTTCATCACCCCCAAAGGTATAGCCGAAATAGAAAGGCTTGCACAATGACCTACGAATACAACAAAGAAAAACAAAAGTACCCACTACCTAAGTGCAGCCTCTGTGACAAGGAGGCTCCGGTACTAGAGAATGGAAGACTGCTATGTTCTTACCATTGGTTAAAACTAAACAGGACTAAAAGCAAATGAAGAAGAATACTTGGCTTGATCGCAAAGCGAAAGGCAAAGCGAAAGGTATAAGAACCTGTCAATGGCCAATAGGGGAACCAACAGACCCTGGGTTTGAATTCTGCGATAGAGAAGATGTAGTAGAAGGCAAGCCCTATTGTAGTACCCACTGTGAAAGAGCCTACCTACGGGAAGAAGAAGGAAGCCTAAGATGAATATCTTCTACTTGGACAGCAGCCCAGCCCACTGTGCTAGTGACCATTGCGACAAGCATGTAGTCAAGATGATACTGGAATATGCGCAGCTTATGTCTACCGCCCACCATGTAATAGACGGAGACAAAGCTAGTCCTCTCTTATATAAGAAGACGCATGTAAACCATCCGAGTGCAGTGTGGGTGAGACAAAGTCGTATGAATTACTGGTGGATTATGTCTTTGTGGTTGTCTCTGTTGAATGAGTACACCCATCGGTATGGTAAGAAGCACAAAACAGAAAGACTTAAACCCCTACTGACTAGGCTACCCTACGGTATACCTAACGCAGACTTCACTGAGCCACCCCAGTGTATGCCTGAGGAGTTCAAAAAGACTAGCACTATAGAGGCATATCGTGCATACTACCTAGGTGCCAAAGCAGACATTGCTCAATGGCGCTACACCCCAACACCCCAATGGTTCAAGGAACATACTCAGTGAGACAATTTGTTATCATCGAAGGTGGTAAGCTACCCACTAAAGCTACTCCAGGGTCAGCAGCGGAAGACTGTTATGCCCGTAAAGAAGCTAGGATAGACGTAGGTGAGAGAGTCATGATCCCCTTAGGGTTCCGCATGGCTCTACCACAAGGCTACTGTGCGAAACTCCTACCGCGTTCTGGACTGGCCCGTAAGAATGGACTGACTATCCTCAATAGCCCAGGGCTTATTGATTCAGATTACAGAGGAGAGATCAACGTCATCCTTGTGAACCTAGGCTACGAGATAATTTATATTAACAAAGGTGATAGGGTCTGCCAAATGCTGGTAGAACGTGTGGTAGACCTACCAACCACTGTGGTGGATGCCTTATCTAGTACAGAAAGAGGCCACAGAGGCTTCGGTTCAACAGGTAAGTGACTACCATAATAGGGGTTGACAGCCCCGTGGTCAGCCTGATACTTAAGTATCACTCCTTAGGTATTAATATATTAATATAAATATATCCTAAGGATGATACTTAAGTATGACACTTAAGTATAGGGATACTAGTCATGGTAGAATTAAGAAAAAGGGAATGTCCTCACCCTGATTGTATGAGTAGTGATGCCTTTGGCTACGATACGGAAAAGAGGATTGGAGGATGCTTTTCGTGTGGAAATGGATATCCAAAGAAAGGTGTTGTCTACGAACAGCGCTATCTGGATATGTACCCTTTAGGAAGAAGTCGGAGAACTGAAATGGAACCACAATACAAGCCAAGGGTAGTACCACTACTCAATCTACAATACAGAGAGAGTAGGGGTATCACCGTAGAAACTATGAAGTTCTACGGAGTGCAGACAGAAGTATCCTCTGAAGGGGAAAGTGTATCTCACCATTACAAGTACCCCAGCGGAGCTATTAAGATCAGGACTCTACCTAAGACTTTCAGGGCTGAAGGGCTTAGGTCAGATGAACTGTTTGGTATGGATAAGTTCAATGCAGGTAGTTCTAAAGCTGTCACCATAACTGAAGGTGAGCTTGATGCTATGTCTGCTTATCAGATGCTTGGTAGTAAGTATCCTGTAGTCTCACTACCTACTGCGACACCAAGTAAGAAGATATTCGAGAACTGTAAGGAGTGGTTGTCTTCCTTCGAGAAGATATACCTATCGTTGGACAGTGACGGAAAGGCTGACGGTATAGCTACAAAGCTAGTCAACCTCTTTCCAAATAAGATATACCGAGTACCCCACGATAAGTACAAGGATGCAAACGAGTTTCTTCAGGCAGGAGCATCTCAAGAGTATGTCAAGTCTTGGTGGTCTTCTCAGAAATATGTACCTGAGAATGTTAATAACACCACACAAGATTTTCTTACTCTCTACAGGGAGAGTGAAGACCCCATCTACCTACCTACGGGTGTTTCTGAATTAGACAGTGTGATCCTGGGTCTTATGCAAGGACACTTCACAGTCTTTCAAGCGCCGGAAGGCATAGGCAAGACGGAGTTCATGCGGTTTCTGGAGTACAATATTCTAAGTAACCACAAAGATATTCCCATCGCCATCTGCCATATGGAGGAAGCCCCCAAGAGGTCACTGCTTGGTCTGGTGTCTTATCAGTTACAGCAGAACCTAACCCGTAAGGAGTTAATCGTTGAAGCCGGTATGGACAGAGATGTAGTCGATGCCATCAAGAACCTAACCCACAACGAGAACTTATACCAGTTCACACTAGGAGTAGACGAAGACCCTCTATCTATCTTAGATAAGATAAGGTGGTTCGCTGAAGCATGTGAATGTAAGTTTGTATTCTTCGAGCCTATCCAAGACCTAGCCTACTCAAGGCAGACGGATTCCACAGTCGAACAGTTTCTGTCTGAGTTAAGCACGAAGCTTGCTAGGCTTGCATCCGAACTGAATATCGGTATCATAACGATTGCTCACGAGAATGACGATGGTCAGATAAGAGACTGCCGCATGATCGGTAAGAGGGCATCCGTTGTGGTGAAGCTAGAAAGAGACAAGATGGCTGAAGACCCTAGTATTAGAAACTTAACGACGCTTTCTGTTACTAAAAACAGACCAGCAGGTAACACAGGTTATGCAGGAAGCCTTGTGTTTAACCCTGACAGCTTCACGTTAAATGAACTATGAAGAATGAACTATGAAAGTAGCTATGGACATAGAGACAGACAGCCTAGATGCAACACGTATCTGGTGTGTCTGCTCTGAGGATGTAGACACAGGGGAGCAAAGGTTCTGGTCTCACGTCGCACACATAGAGGAGGAAAGAGAAAGCTTCATAGACTACTGCAAGAGTGTTGACACCTTTGTGTTTCACAATGGCTTGCAGTTTGATGTACCTACTATCAATAGGCTACTGGGTACAGTAGTAGTACCACCTGAGAAAGTGATTGATACTCTTGTACTATCTAGGTTAGATAACTACAGCAGAGAGGCAGGTCACAGTCTCAGATCATGGGGAGATGAGTTTAGGTTCCCTAAGGGAGACCACAGTGACTTCTCTCAACTGACACAGGAGATGTTAGACTACTGCAAACAAGATGTATCCATCACAGTCCGCCTATACAAGAGGTTGATAGGCAGGTGGTCTGAAACAGAAGCCAGTCGTGTGGAGCACAGCATACAGCATCTGTGTCAGGTCATGCACGAGAATGGCTTTCACTTTGACAAAGGCAAGGCAGAGGAGTATCTAAATGAAATAGAGAACCGTATGAAAACACTGGAGCGTATGTTTAATATAGCATTCCCTCCTAAACTTGAGGTAACTAACTCACTAAAGTACAGAGTCAAGGCTGACGGTAGTCTATTCTCTAATGTAGAGAAAGCTAAACGTAAGTACTACAAGACTGAGGTGAAGGATGATCTTTTGTATTGCTACGAGTGGGTCTACTTCAACCCAGGCTCTCCAAAGGATCGTATAGACAGACTATGGGAAGCCAAATGGAAACCTGTAGACAAGACAAAGGGTCACATTGCTTGGGAGAAAACTCAAGAGGAGGACAAAAGAGATAGGTTCACTAGGTATGGATGGATATGCAACGAAACTAATCTAAACACACTGCCTCCTGACGCACCAGAAGGAGCACAAAGTCTAGCTGAGTGGTTGGTGCTTGAGGGCAGGCGCTCCAGTTTAGTTGAGTGGTTAGGTTGTGTAGAAAATGACAGTAGAATACACGGTAGGTTTCAGCACATAGGTGCATGGACTGGCCGCTTAAGTCACAGTAAACCTAACCAAGCTAACATACCTAGTGCCTTTCATGGTGAACCTAAGACTGCCGTTGAGAAGGTAAAGAGTAGGTATGATGGTGCATTCAGGTCTCTTTTCTCAGTACCAGACGATAGGTATTATCTGGTTGGTACTGACGCAGAAGGAATACAACTTCGCATTCTAGCTCACTTGATGAAGTCTCAAGATTACGTTGATGCTATCTGTACAGGAAGAAAGGAGAACGAAACTGACATACACAACTTGAATAGAAAAGCTCTAGGTCTTGAACATGTCACTAGAGATATGGCCAAGACTTTCATCTACGCATTCCTCCTAGGTGCTGGTGTTGGCAAGGTTTCCCAGATTCTGAAGACAAACACCAAAATTGCTTCGGATTCCATAGAAAACTTCCTTGACACCATCTCAGGATTGCGCTACTTAAAGGAGACAGAGATACCTAAGCACGCTCAAGCTGGTTATTTCATTGGTCTAGACGGTCGAAGAGTTCCGGTTCCGTCTCTCCATAAGACATTAGCTGGTATGCTTCAGAGTGGTGAGTCAACCATCATGAAACATGCTACTCTTATCTGGACTAAGCAGCTTGATGAATTAGGTATCTCATACAAGTTGGTCACGTGGCCTCACGATGAATGGCAGACTGAGGTTATGGGATCACGAGAGGATGCTGAAACTGTCGGTAGGGTTCAAAGGGAAGCTATCGAAGAGGCTGGACGCAGACTCAACCTGTTCTGCCCTTTAGCAGGGAGTACGGACATTGGAAGAAACTGGGCTGACACCCACTAACAAAGGAAAGACTATGGCTAATAAAGGTCAAGTTACGTATCACGATATCCCAGGAGTACGTGTTAAGTACAACCCACACATTACTCCATCAACCATAGATGTGTATGAGTTCAAACCTGATGGTGAGTTCAGTGTCACGGTTCTTCTGACTGAACACCAAAAAGACTATCTGGTTAGGAGTGGCGTTCCTGAAGAGAGCATGGGTAATATCATGTTCAAGAAAGATGAAGAGACTGGTATGTTCCTTTACAAGTTCAAGAGACCAAACATTCAGAATGGTGTTGAGTGGGGGCCTCCTGATGTCTACAATAAAGAAGCTACCATGCGCAAATCAGATAGTGCTGAATCTACCCAGTGGTGGCGGTATATGGTACCCTGGGTTGAAGAAAAGGACGGTCAGTTGGCTGATGGTTCTTTGATTGATGTAGGGTTTACTATTTGGCAGAGCGAAAAGAACCCTAAGATTAAGTCAGTCAAGCTAACGCGAGTTGGAGTTATCGAAGCTGTCGTATTAGATCAGGCGGCAGCTTAGGTAAGAGAGGGTGAAGTAGTTACTCGCGATTGCTGCTTCACCCATTACTTTTGGTGATTGGAGATACAAGTTGAGTTTATCCCTTTTGCAGATTGAAGTACTAGAGAACCTGGATAGGTGCTGGGAGATGCTTTCAAAACTAGAAGAAATTGTGGAGGAGGCAGACCTAGTGAACGAACAGTACTGCGCAGCTAAGATAGATAAACTTGTTAAAGAGTTTGATCCTATCTTTGAGACTACCTATTCTCAAATAGAAAGATTGTTTGGTGTCACAGAAAACGATTGATACTCTTATTCCAGACATCCTTTCTGTAGTTAGAGGGCAGGGAGGTTGGAACAAGTGCTTCTCCAAAGCTCTAGGCAAAGACATCAAAGACCTATCTAGAGAAAGGTTCTGTCAGTCAGAGAAGGTACGTAATCATCTCTCTATGTCTTCCATAGGAGCCCCTTGTAAACGTAAGGTATGGTTAAGAGTAAATGATGCGGAAGGTTCTATACCACCTAAAGGCTCTGAGCTACTCAAGTTCTTCTTTGGAGACTTTGTTGAAGCTCTGTTGCTTAATCTGGCTGAGTCTGCTGGTCACACAGTTTTAGGTAAACAAGACACTCTGGTCATCAATGGTGTTCAAGGACACAGAGATGCTGTGATTGACGGTATGACCGTTGATGTTAAGTCAGCATCTCCTGTCTCTTATCGTAAGTTCAAGATGAATGAGCTTAGAGACAGTGATCCCTTTGGTTACATATCTCAGCTATCTTCGTATGTCTACGCTGCCAAGGATGACCCACTGGTTACGGACAAGACCAGAGGAGCCTTCCTTGTAATCAACAAAGTGACAGGTGAACTACACCTGGATATCCATGACTTCAGTAAGGATCTTATCGGTAAGGAATCTGAGATAGAAGCAGTGAAGTCTATGGTTAAGTCATCGGACCCTCCACCTAGGCTCGAACCTGTTCCTCAGTACAAAGATAGTAGTAACTTGAAACTGTGTTCTAACTGCCACTACTGTGAGTTCAAACGTAAGTGCTGGCCTAACCTTCGAACTTTCTTGTACGCTAAAGGTGTAGAACATTTAGTCCATGTCGAACAAGAACCAAGGGCAAGAGAACTTCCGTACTACAGTGATGTCTAATAGAATTAGAGGGACAACCAAAGAGAAGTACAAAAAGTATAGGTCAGGTCTTGAGTCTGACAACGCAAGGTACCTTGAACACAAGAAAGTTCAGTTTGAATACGAGAAGTTCAGAGTACCTTGGGTTGTAACTCATACTTATCTACCAGACTTCGTACTTCCCAATGGAATAGTAGTAGAAACTAAGGGGAGGTTCGTGTCAGCAGACAGAAGAAAACATATAGAAGTAAGAAAACAACATCCTGACCTAGACATCAGATTTGTATTTTCAAACAGCAAAAGTAAACTGTACAAAGGCAGCAAGACCACCTACGCAGACTGGTGCCACAAGAATAACTTCAAGTTTTCAGATAAAAGGATACCACATGAGTGGCTAAAGGAGAAACCGAATGAGAGTAGCCTTTCTGCATTGGGTAGTATCAGGTCCAACAAGAGAAAACCTAAGTGAACCTTGGCATTTGGTGTGCCTAGTTGAACAGTCCCGTAAAGTAGAAACTGTAAAACTATTCTATGAAAGCTACCACGAAGCACAGCATGTTGTGGAACACTTCAAAGTTTCTATTGAACCCATCCCTCTCTTTATAGACAACGATGTTGACGAAGAGGGCGACGAAGAAGATGTATGATTTAGAAACTTTATCAAGACTTTTGGCGTACAGCTACGGTCTACAACTAATTGTAGAACAAAATGATATCGACGAAGCCCTTGTCATAGGTATTCTTATTGACAAGGGTCTTGTTGACATTGAAGAATACCTACCTATAACTGACACGCAACTTCACAAGATTGACGACTACTAGGAGAACTAACAAGATGGTATGGAAATCTAATCTTAACCCCATGTTTCGCTCTAAGTTCAGCGAAGATATTTTTAATCATAAGTACCGTCACGAAGGTGCCGAAACTTGGCCTGCTCTAGCTAAGACACTTGTTGAAGATGTCTGCGAGGATAGGCTAACTAAAGAAGAGAAGTCTCAACTCAGGAAATATATTGAAGATATGAAGTTTATTCCTGGCGGTAGATATCTCTACTACGCAGGACGTAGCAATAAGTTCTTCAACAACTGCTTTCTTCTCAAGGCTGAAGAAGATAGTAGAGAGGATTGGGCTAACCTATCTTGGAAAGCTGAGTCCTGTCTGATGACAGGTGGTGGTATTGGTGTAGACTACAGTGTCTATCGCCACGAAGGTGCGCCAATTCAAAGAACAGGTGGTCAAGCATCTGGTCCTATTCCTAAGATGCAGATGATTAACGAAATCGGACGCAGAGTTATGCAAGGTGGATCACGTAGGTCTGCTATCTACGCATCACTTAACTGGAAACACGGGGACATCTGGAAGTTTCTTGAAGCTAAAGATTGGCAGAACATGCCAGTTGGAAAGTCTGGTTTGTCTCTTTGGGATGTAAAGCAAGACGACTTCAACTTTCCTGCACCTATGGACATGACTAACATCAGTGTCAACTATGATACTGAGTGGTTGCTTAACTACTACAAGACTGGAGACGTTGGCTCTGTATTCAGAAAGAACGTAGCTCAGGCTATGAAGTCTGCTGAACCAGGGTTTTCTTTTAACTTCTTTGATAAAGAGAGAGAGACACTACGTAATGCCTGCACAGAAGTAACATCAGAAGATGATAGCGATGTCTGCAACCTAGGTTCTCTTAACTTTGGTCGTATCTTCGACATCAAAGAACTTGCATCAGTTGTTGAGCTTGGTGTTAAGTTCCTCATTTGTGGTACACTGAAGGCTCACCTTCCCTATGAAAAGATTTATGAGGTACGTCAGAAGAACAGACGCCTTGGCTTAGGTTTCATGGGTGTGCATGAATGGTTGATTAAGAAAGGATACAAGTATGAAGTCACAGAAGAGCTACACCAATGGCTTGACGTGTACAGAGGAGTCTCTGACAATGTTAGTACATCTTTCGCAGATGAACTCGGAGTTAGTAGACCTGTCGCCAACAGAGCAATCGCTCCAACTGGCTCTATTGGCATTCTTGCAGGAACGAGCACTGGGGTTGAACCTATCTTTGCAGTAGCCTACAAACGCAGGTATCTGAAAGGCACGAACCGTTGGGTCTATCAGTATGTTGTGGACTCTGCTGCTCAAGAGTTGATTGATATCTACGGTGTTGACCCAGACAAAGTGGAATCAGCTTTGGATCTTGCCGACGATTACGAACGACGCATTAAGTTTCAAGCTGACGTTCAAGACTATGTCGATATGTCCATTTCATCCACTATCAATCTTCCTGCTTGGGGTTCTAAGCTCAACAACATCGACACAGTACCTGACTTCTGCAACACACTCGCTAAGTATGCGTCAAGATTACGCGGCTTTACCTGCTACCCAGACGGATCAAGGGGTGGACAACCTCTCACCTCTGTGACATATAAGGAAGCAGTAGAGAAACTCGGTGAAGAATTTGAGGAGCACGTTGAAACCCATGATATCTGTGACATATCAAACTCCGGTGGGGTATGTGGAGTTTGATGAAGTGTGGACCCATGATTTGGAGGAAGAAATGTTTAGCGATGAAGTGAACAAACCTGCCCACTACAACACGGGTAGCATTGAGTGTATCGAGTACCTTGAAGACAATCTCTCAAGCGAGAGGTTCAGAGGGTATCTCGAAGGCAACACTAAGAAATACCTACACCGATTCAGGTACAAGGGTAAGGCAAAGCAAGACCTTCAGAAGGCACAATGGTATCTTGACAGACTCATTGAGGCAGAAGATAGTCCAGACACTTATGTAAAACCAAGTGAGGAAGGAGACCAATATGTCATTGATTACCTTCTGGCTGACTTACGAAGTATGCGTAAAACAAACGCAGCAGATGAAGAATCAAGAAAAGTAGAAGAAGCTCTGGTGACTATCCTAAGAGACTGGTACATGACAGAGGAGCAGTTTAATGCCGAAAACGTATAGCACTCATGTTGTCATTCCAGGTGTACATGAAGCCTCCCTTGAGGTAGACGGAACTGAAGTCAAAGCAGTCTTCACCTACAAAGGGGAAGTCTACAACACACTAAGTATGTCCAACCGTACTCTTGAATCAGCAAAAGAATACATGGACAACTGGGCTGAGTTTGCTAAAGGTCTTCTACCAAATAAATTCGGGTGGTCCAAATGAAACTTGCAGTGTTCTACAACGACAACAATAGTCGTAAGTCTGAAGTCTACAGAGGAGAGAGTGGGTTCTCTGTCGTGTTCTACGAACATGGAGTGAAGATTAAAGAAGAAAGTTATCTAGGCAAGAGCGAAAACTACCACAGAGATAGTGCTGAGAATTGGGTTCTCGGAATTAACACTCTTCACTGATTGGTCCAAACCAGAACTTAGGGTATCACTATGGCAACTAAACGAACCAAGTACATGCCTAGGTCTAGGTCTAGGTCTATGTCTTGGTCTAGGTCTTGGTCTGGGTCTTGGTCTTGGTCTTGGTCTTTGTCTAAGTCTGGGTCTAGGTCTAGGTCTAGGTCTTGGGCTGGGCCTTAGAGAAGCCTGTTATAGACAAGGTGTCTCAATACAAACGAATAAGCTTCCGTAGCTCAGTGGATAGAGCAACAGACTTCTAATCTGTGGGTCGTAGGTTCAAGTCCTACCGGGAGCCCCAAGTACCATAACTGATGAGGTTATCCAGAAAATGAACGAAGTAAAGTTAGCTGGTCTTCACCTATCTCTCCTTGTTCCTAACCAGCCGGCGACTTTAGAAGATGCTATTGCGTACTACGCTAGAGTGTCTAATCCAACATCCCAGATAAATAATCTAAGAGGGTACCAGCTTGTACAATACCTCATTAGAAACAAACACTGGTCCCCTTTTGAAATGTGCAATATCACTCTTGAGGTAACTACAAGCAGAGATATTGCAAGGCAGCTTCTCAGGCACAAAACCTTTTACTTTCAGGAGTTCTCTCAGAGGTATAGTGCTACAGAAACAGTAGTAGGAACTCGTGAGTGTAGACTACAAGACACAACCAACCGACAGAACTCTCTACCCAATGAAGACAAGGAGCTTGAAGACTGGTGGGTTGAAAAACAAAGATCAGTTATGGGTAGTGCCTTCGAAATCTACGACCAAGCTCTGAAGAAAGGGATAGCTAAAGAACAAGCTAGAGCTATCCTACCTGAGGGTTTGACCCTAACGAAACTGTACGTCAATGGCACAATTAGGAGTTGGATACACTACATAGAGCTACGAACTGACCCCAACACTCAGAAGGAACACAGAGACCTAGCTACTAAGATGGCTGATAAAATCTCTATTGTGTTTCCTCTGATAAAACATTTCGTATATGAGGAACCTACGTAAGTAGTAGACAAACTAAAGGGGGCGCTAAGGCCCCCTATTTCTTTTTCTTTTTCTTCTCTACACCTTTGATCTTTCCTTTATTCTTAGAGGCATAGAACACTTGCTCTCCCCTCTTAGAACCGTACTCTTCCTTCATGGCTCTCATAATCTTGGAGCCTTTTTTAGTTAGTGGCATATCAGTAGCCCTTCTTCTTAGGATGTTTAGAACCCTTCATGATAGTACCATCAGGCATTTTGTGAAAACCTTTAGGGACTTTCTTATCCTTAGGAGATACTTTCTTACGAGTTAGTTTCTTTGTGTTATCTGTATTCATCATTACCATTTCACCTTATCTGCCCAATAGGCTGCACTCATTTTACCTTTTTTAATATTCTTAGCGTGTCTAGCCTTGAATGCTTTGTTACGCTTAGAACCAGCAGGAGAGCCTTTGACTCCTTGTTGTCCAAACCTAATGATCTTTTCCTTTCCTCCCTCACAAGCCTTAACTACATGAGACTTAGTAGGATGGTTAGGTGTACTCTTAGGTGAGTTACATTTCATTTTTGATTTGTCTAGTCTAGCTGCCATATGTAATTACCTCGCGTTCTTAACCATCCCCATGTCTTATTTCTTATTTCCTTTAGGAGGTAAAGGAATACTATTAGCTGGTCCTAGATCAAGTTCAAAGTTTACACCTTCGCCTTCTTTAGATCCAAATAAAGCAGCAGCCCTTCTAAGTATACCGTATGTACCAATGTCAGGTCTTCCAGCATACTTCCTTAGGTTGTCTATTTTATCGCTGAAGTCAGGATTGGCTTCTTGTAGAGCTTTGGCATCATTAAAATCATACTTGTCAGTTACAATTAGATGCCCTCTATCGTCTATCTTCCAATTAAACTGACCAAGAGTCCACAGAACACTAGACTCAGGGTCAAGTAGTTTTCCTAGTTTTACATCGTTAGCAAACCTTACATCTTTTCCTTTAGTTGTGTAATCTTGATATGATACAGAACCTTGAGTTTTACCTCCTTTTAATCCTTTCTCAACTAAGCCTCGTATTACACCTAGTTCTTCAGGAGAAAAGTAGTTCTCAGTCCTTGTTATACCATCTTGAGATATACCTAATTGATTGCGTAAGACATCACCTATGACTGCTCTTGCCATAGCTGGAACTATAGTAAGAGGATTGCTATTCATCCCTTCATATTCCTTGGCTGTAGCCTGAGCAGCAGCTAATTCATCTTGAGCTGGAAAGATAGGCTCACCTGTCCTAGGGTCACGCCCTAGGCCCACACTAAAATTTGAAGCTGCCTCTCCCCCTTGTGCTTCTGCGGTAGGTCTAGCTCTAGGTACTGGTGGTGTATTACCTCCATTTAGCTCAGGTAGACTTAAACCTGCTTTCCTGTACTTATCAACGTACTCTACAGTAGAGGCAGGCAGTGGTCTTCCTGACTGTACGAACTGGTCAACCCTACCTATTCCCGCATTATACGCAGCCAAAGCTAAAGCTAGGTTTCCGTCGTATCTCTCAAGAGCCTTATTGATGTAGCCTTGAACAAAGTCTCTCTGTTCTGCCTCAGTAGCGTCGGCCACTCTGCTTCCGGTAGACAAAGGCTTAATACCATAGCCTGGGTCAGCGGCAGTCTCAGGTCTAATCTGGAATAGACCTATCTCACCCGCAGCACCCTTTGCGTTGACATTGTTGTTACTCTCAACAAGGGAGATAGTAGAAAGTACCTCAGTCATCTCAACAGCAGGAGCTTCTTTAGTTTGTTTATCTTGTGCTGCTTGAGCAGGTGCTACAGGGTTAAGAATAGAAGACATGATAGCTCTCTGGCGATCACCCAATGCTTGGATCTCGGCAAGAGTTGTACCTGCCTGAATAGCATCAACAGCCGAAGTGACTTCTTCAGAAGTTACGTCAGGTACAGCAGTTACTACTGATTCAATAGTAGCTGCATTAGCCTTACCTACAAGGCTAAAACTAGGTAAACTCTTCAATAGGCTCTGAACCTTCTGGTCAAAAGCAGAAAGCCCTTGTGAAGCTTCAGGTACAGTCGAAGAGTTAATAGCATCAGGGTTAGAGAAACCTCTAGTTTTCAGATTCAAACGACGATCTTCGACAGCTAATTCATCTTGAGCTTCGACAGCTAATTCATCTTGAGCTGGAAAGACAGGTGTATTACGGTTAGTGCTTAAATTAAAGTCAGTCACCAAAGAAGAAGGAGTGTATTGCTCTCCTGAACCACCAATCTGAAACAGAAGTTTATCCAGTCCAGTTACTGCACTAGAGTGGGTCTTGTATCTAGCCATAGAAGTTATACCAAGAGACCGCATAGCTCCGATGTGATCCTCAAGACCTCTTAACTTTCCTTCAAGAGCCTTGTTGATAGCTAGAGTATAGTCATTTCCGTTATCCCCATACACCTTACTAAGACGCTGAAGGAATAGATTCACAGCACCCTTACTTGTTGAATCAGGAACATTGTCCATAAGTGTTTTAGCATCAATGGTGAACTGGTTTCTGTTAGCATCAAAGCCAATGCCATTGGGAAATCTGTTTCTAGCACTTTCAGCCTCATTAACTCTTGCTCTTCTGTTACTGTCTAAAGATGCCGACACTGCTACTCTAACTTTTTGTTGTTCATCTGCTGGGAGTTGAGACAGTTTCTCCTGAAATCCTGGTCCAAATGATTTAGCTAACATACCTAAACTAGGAAAGTCACCATTACCTGTATAGGATGAGTTAAGTGCTTGAGTTACGCTTAAGTCTACGAAAGCTTTTACATCTTCAGGAGATTTCGTAGGGTTAGTAGCGGCTACCATAAGGTCAATCACGTTAGAGTTGGCACCTCTAGCCTGTGCTGGTAGTGCATCTACCCCAGCAAGTGACTCAGGATTGAAAATTCCCAAGTCCACACTAGGAGAGTCAGACCCTGTTACGCCAAGGCCACCAGCCAAAGACCTTCCAAAAATTTGAGATACTTGGTCTGAAAGACTTTTGGATGAGTCGTAGTCTATAGGTGTTTTCCCTGCAAATTCAATAGCCTTTTCTCTAGCTTCAATCATAGCTTGGGGGTTCGTACCCAAAACTATGTTAGTAGGAATTGAATAAAGATCCATAACTAATTGGTCCATTCCACCTTTAGACATACTCTGTAGGATACGAGCCATTGCCCTACTCGAAGGATCAGCTTTGCCTAAAGCGTCAAGAAGTTTGGTAGTACCTCCAAGAATAATCTCATACTCTTTCTGTAAATCCTTTCCTGCCTGACCGTATTGAGTTAAGTCTCCAAGAGGAGAAATCATTCTCGCAAGTTCACCTTGAACAATATTAGAAAGAGCAGGGTCTATAGGCTGTCCACTTGCAATAAGGTTTTTAAGGTAAAGCATACCGTTATCTCTAAAATCGTATAACCTAGCCTTCACATCTGGAAGAAGAGCAAGCCTTTGCGTCTGATCCTTAGATCCCATATCTTCAATCCTAGCATCAAGAGCCCTCCTTTGCTCAACGGCATCTCGTGCAGCATTAAGCGCACCCTGATAGTCATTAGGCTTATCTCGTAAATGAGCTGCTTGCGCGTTCTGTCCTATTGGGTCTTTTAAGACGGAGTCTATGTAGGTTCCTTCCTCACCTAGGACTAACTGCTCTCTGTTCTTTCCAAGAATAGACTGATCCAAACTGTTAGACCAGTCACCTAATTTTATACCATTGCTTCCTGCCTCAAACTGCAATTTTCTCCATGCGAGTTCTTGCTGAGTTGAATTACTGATGCCAGCTACAACATTAAGTTTTTCAGTGTACCATTTAATCTGATCTGGTGATACACTAGATGAAGTCCCACTAGATTTACCTAGGCTACCCAATGCGGTAGAACCTAGAGACAGAGCAGAAGCTATAGCACTTTCAGTGTATGGCTGAACAGCAGCTACTGGTGATTCAGGCTGAATATTAAAGTTTACATCTGGTGAAAAAATATTGCGCATATAAGTTTCTCCCTACCTCGATCCAAATTCTTCAGCTATACGTTTAGCTTTGTAGTTACTGTCTAGTTCCATAGCTCTTTTAAGCATCTTAATTACAATGGAGTCATTTGCTACTGGCAATAAGAGCACTCTTCTAAAGTCAGCTCTGTCCTCTGGTGGAACAGACAGTGCATTTACAACATTAAGTTGTTCTAATGCTAGTTCTTTACCACGTTTGTTGTCTTCCTCGCTAGTAGACCTCATTAAAACATCTATGTTTCTTGCTTGCTCTTCAAAGTGAGAACGGTATGCTTTTATCTCTTGTGCGTCAGCGATAAAAAATTCTCTATCTGCATAGAAATCTTGAGCAAGCCTATTAGAGAAACCAGTTAGAGCTACGATAGCAGCCGTTACACTCAATTCACCTGGAACCATTCGCCCTGTGGCTCTAGATGTCTGTCTTCCTACATTAGCAATGATGTAAGCTTTTCTAAAGTTGTCAACGCCCTTGATGTTAGACAAAGCTTTAACAAATTTATCTGTAAGTTCGACTGGTCTATCGTCGTAAGCTGCAATACTAATTTCAGCAAAATCCTTTATGATATCATATGCGATACCACCAGAAGGACCACCAATCACCTCTGCAAATTTACCTTCAGTTACTGACTTCCAGTAGTCTCCTAAGCCTTGAACGACAGACAGTCTTTTAGATAGAGCTGGTAGGTCTCTATAGTCTAGGTTAAAGGCATCTTGACCAATCCATTGAATCAAGGCATCAAAGACACCATCCTTAATCAATCTGAAACTAGGTCTATCTGCTTCAATAGTGCCTTCTCCGAACTGTTCATTCATTTGCTCTGCAATCCAATCAGCAGACTCACCTACTCCAAGACCTGTTAGACCAAGAGCAGGACCATATACTGCAAAGAATGCCAATCTTTCTCTGATGGTTAAGTTAGTACCAACAAACACAGACTGCATAGAGTTAAACAAGAACGACAAGAACTGAGTTGGAACCTTCAAAAGACCACTCTGAATCTCAGACCTCTGGATTGTTCTCATATGGTGATTTAGAGCAGTCTCTCTAGCCACAATAGCTTCTTTATTATTCAGAATAGACAAGCCAGGGTTCTTCTTTTGAAAATCCATCGCAGCTAAGACCATAGCATTGTATCTAGCTAGTTTGTCTCCCAAGGTAAAAGGAAGTCTACCATACTCAAGACCTTTACCTAAGTAGTCAGAAGCCTTCTCAGCGGCAGCAGTCGTTGTTTTGTAGTCGTACCCTCTACCTCTAAACTTACGAAGTCCTCCGCTTACCTCAGTCCCAATCTCAAGAGCACTACCTGCAATCTCAGTCGTTCCAGACTTTCTCATATACGCCAAAAGATCGGATACCTCATCCTCAGTCATAGCTAATCTTTTACTGGTGTTAGTTATCCATAGCTTATCGACTGCATCGTCAACATTTCTTAGAACTGGTTTAGACAATGCCACAAAAGTTGCTGCCTTAGTTCCTAATACAGGATGAGCAATGAGCATAGGAATAACATTGAACCCCTGCATAATCAACTGGTCTGGACTTAGGCTTAGTTTTGTAAAGAAGCCTAAATGCAGCAACTCACCTTGAGCAGGTATCTTAAAAGAAGGAACCCTCTTAGCTTTTTGCTTTAGATATGTAGAACCAATTTTTCTTAAAGCACCGTCAGACGTATTGATTACAGTATCTTCAATGCCTTCCAAAAATTTTGTTAGCCTCTTTTGAAGACCAGATTTAATATTGAGTTTTCTTTCTATAATATCGTATAACTCTGCCATTCTTCTTTCGTATGAAGAAGTAGCATTGTTTAGTGCATCCCTATCAACTTTCTTAAATGTTCTAAAAAAGTCTGCTTCGTCTACATTTTTAGGGAGCCATTCCTTTGGTGCATGTCTAAGCCAACCAAGAATAGCATCTTCAGTGTATTGTCTAAAAGCAAGTTCCTTTGCAGCCGTGTTAAGTTGTCCATAGATAGCATTAACAGGAGACGTGTTGTATGCCGCTTCACCACCAAATGTAGGAAGAGATATATCACCTCTTCTAAAATCATTTTCAATAACTTCGCCTAGAGTTCTACCACCGTTCAATTCATAATTGAAAACCTCATTAGGCAATGGGCTGTGGTTTCTAGGTTTAGGAGCAATGAACTCCCCTTCTAAAGAATACCAACCGTGTTTTGTTTTGAAAGCTAGGTAGTCTGCTACGTTTTGAATGCCAAGAGCAAAATCACTGTTATTTTTTATGATGTCATCAATGTTCTTAGCTCCAGACTTTAGAGCAGCCTCTATAGTCTCAATCTGTTTAGTGGCAAGTCTTGCCTGTTTTTCTGTTCTTGCCCCCATAAGCGCCTTAAGTCTACCGCTTTTAAGACGTATGGTAATAAAGAATTTCTCTCTAGGGTTTAATCTGGGACCACCGGGATTGAAGTGCAGTGTGTCAACAGGGTCTAGAACTCTGACTTCAAGGGGTTTGATTACATATTGATAGTCTCCAATCTCGTCACTAAGCCTATAAATAGGAGCCTTAACGTAGGCGTCTTCTAACAAATCTGCTTTGTTAAGGTAGACACCAGATGACGCATCAAATATAGTAGCGTCTTCTATAACATCAGACTGTCTGACTATCTTAGCTGGAGTTCCGTATTCTGTATCTGTAGCTCTGATAGCTGTGTTATATCCTTGCCTCACATAATGTCTGAAATTCTCACTGGCCTTAATAAGATATGCAGCTTCGTTAGCATACTCCAATTTAGAGTATGCCTGCCAGTCTTTTTCAGTAGGAGCTACATCTTTAGGATGATACTCTTTCCAAAGTTCTTCAAACCTTTCTCTAGAATATCTAATCCTTTGAAAGGAATCCTCACCGTCTCTAAGTCTAGTATAAATAGCAGTCATAGTAGACCTAGACTCGGAAGGTAAAGACTTAAGAACTTTTCCTGTTTCTTCGAATATTTTTTTCTGGAATAAGTTAGAAGACTGTTCAGCCATAACAGATGTAGCGTCAAGAAGAGCAGCATCTCTCTCAGCAGTATTCCCAAGAAGTCTAAGAAAAGTATCTCGTATAGATACTGAACCCAGAACATCTTGAACATCGTAATCTTTTACAAGTTTAGTTGTGTCAATTGGAATTTCCAACTCGACAACATAACCAGACAAAGGATTGTTAGCGTCTTTAAGAGCAATCTTGGCCCCTGGAGTATTCTCCACAAGTCTTTTAATAGCCGCAGGAGGTTTACCACTCTTTAGTGGAGCAAAGGCTTCTCCACCTTTTTTGGGATTACCAATTCTAACTATAGCTGTGTAAACACCTAGACCCTTGTCAGAAATTCTGACCGCTTGTTCAGACTTTGTAATAGCCTTGCCAAGTTCAGTCTCAGGCAGACCCTTTCCTGTAGTCTCGCCAAACTCAGACAGAGCTTGCCCTGCTCTAATTTCTGTTCCATCGTCAAGTGTCAGAACAACTCTGTCTAAATCAGAATGTTTGCTCACTATCTCAACGTCATGGAAAGGAGACTGTGTATTCTTAGCCTGCCACTTGAGTACAACGTCACTACTTATAGCATTTATCTCATCTGGAGTAAAAGTTCTTCCTGCATAACCAGCGCTATACAACTCGTTAAGTTGCCTAGCTACTTCGTTTTCCTGTACATACTGAGCAAACTTACCGACAGCAGGTCTAGAGTCTGGTAAAGGAATATCAACTGCGGATGGGCCAATCTTAGCAGCAGCTTCTACATCATTAACAGTTTCAGTTAGGTTAATTCCAACCTTAGCTCCTGCCTCTTCTCCAGCTACAGCTGTTGCTCTAGCCACAGGAGTTGCAGCTTTTAGTGCTGCTGCTTTAGGAAAAACTCTAGCCGCTGTTCTTGCTGCCGGTCCTATACTCGGAAGAACACTGAAAGCTACAGCCAAGAACTTCTTCTCAATGTCAAGAGGATCAAAGCCAAAAGTCGATGTTTCTTGTTTTAACTGCTCCAAAGAAAATTGAGGAGCTGTAGTGAGAACGCCTTCTTCTAAAGTGCTACGAACATAATCTTCAGCAAATTTTCTAAAATCTTCTACTGAAACTGAGCTGTTCGACAAGTTGTAGTTAAAAGTAGCTCCAAGCCTACTGGTCCTACCAGTAAGTGATTCCACTGTATCCAGAGCACCTCTCAAAAAGACCCTATCGAGAAACCCCCGGTCCGTCAGTCTACCCCAAAATGACACAGGTCTGTTTTCAAAGTCTGTTTCCTTCTCTGCTTTGCCTAGAACCTCTTTCCAAATGTTAAGTTTTGCTTGGTACTGTCTATCCAAGTCAGACAAGATACTAGGAGAATCACCATAGTCTCTAGCCATAAGTTCGATATTACCAGTTGGATACTGAGCTATCTCTTGATTCAATGAACTCTTAGATTCAAGGTCTAGAACAACATCTTCAACTGGTTTAGTCTCATCTTTATTTTGAATAATATTATAGATATCAAAGTCTATAGACCTAGATAAAGAAGATTTAACATCGGCTAGAGTCCCATCCTCACCAGTCAGAGCTAGAGTGTCTACAGGTCTATCATAGGATAAACCCTCCTCTGAGGTTCCAAACGAAAACTCATTATAGTCTTGCTCACTAAAGTCAAATCCGTTTTTATCAGTTTCCATATTTCACTTCCTAGGTATTTAATGTCCAGCAAAACCGTAGCTAAGATTTCCCTGACCGAACACAGGAGGACTAGAACCAAAGTTCCTATTAAGGAAATTACTAATATTAGATGAATTGCTTGTTACAGTAGACCCAAGGTTAGCAACAGCACCAAAGATATTTCCAAGTCCTTGGTAGTTTGCTGCTCTCTGCTGATAGACAGATATCTCATTACTCAAACCAGAGAGTTGACTAGCATAACCAGAAGCTGAACCAAAGCCGGCCCCTAGTCCTGCTCTTCCACCAGCAAAACCAGAACCACCTAATGAGCCAACAGCTCCCGCTTGAACCTGGGCTCTAGCTGCTGCAAGTTGCGCTTGCCTTAGGTTTGAAACCTGAGACCTTCTATACTGCAAGTTCTGTTGTCTCTGTTGAGCTTGTCTAGCTTTCTTTTGTTCTTTAGACGCTTGGTATCCTGAGTACAGTGAACCAGCCGTACCAGCTATCGATGCGGCTGCCCCTATAATAGCAATAGTCGTTGCTGCTGGCATTTATATGTCCTTCGTATAAGTTCGTTCCATAAGATTGTAGCCTAGCCTTTGGTATATCTTAGAGATATCGTTGAGTTTAGCTTCATCTGCAATACTAATAAAGTTAGCACCAATATTTTTAGCCCACTGTTCAAAGTGCTTTATAAGTTTTATGGACTCGATGCTGCCTCTTTTTTCTCTCGATACAAACCACCCTAGTTCATTGGCTATTACCATAGGTAGAAAAGGATGTTCAGATACAACACCTACTAGCCCTCCAGTTACCTCTCCTTCTGACTCCATAACTAGAACTACCCAAACATCCGATAGTATAGCGTTTGTCAGAAAAGTTTCTATTTTTCTCTTGTCAAACTTTAGTGGCGGACCTACTTCTTTGATAAACTCTCTGCATAAAATTGTCAGATCAAATAAGTCTTCTTCAGTAGCTGTTCGTATCACTCTTAGTACCTGTTGTTTCTTGCATGTATCACCGAAAAACCTAGTAAGTGAAAGTCTTTACCTTCTTCAGATTCAAACCTGAACCTCATTGATTTGCCTTTGCCTCTAATCTTTAGCCTAGTTTGAACTACAGACTCAGGATAGTTAAAACTAGATAAGTCTCCAGGGTTTACAACAGGAAAATACTTAAGTCTATACCCCTGTTGAGTAGCTGTATTTGTCCTTTTAAAATCCCAGTAGCTAGAGACTAGAATGGACGAAGGACGAATAGGGTCGTACCCAGTTGCTTCATCACCTGTCCATCCTGTTTCTGTCTGCTTCAGTAGAACCTGTAGATATGGGGCATTCTTGTCAAACATGACATCACCCATAAAGTCATACCCTGTTTCAGCGAAGCTGACGTAGTTTGCACTACCCCAATCAAGAAAGCTTGTACCAGTAAATGTAGCCATTGTCAATCTATTTGTGACAGGGTCTTTGACTAAAGCTACAATATAGGGGTCTCCAGTGTCTGTCTCTGAAGACCTCATGACAACAACAGCATTAGATGAACTATCTACAACAGTGTTGTCCGAACTATCAATGACACCAAAGTCTACATCTTCTACGGAGAAGCCTGAGTAGTAAGACAAAGCCAAAACCTGAGGTGTATTAGCAGCAGCATCGGAGATAGACCAAGTGTAAAAAGCCTGAAGTTCAGTATCTAACACCAACAGATTATTTACCTTAGAAAAAACAGTTTCGCTATTATTGGGGTAGGCCCAGAAGATCCTCTTGTTTGTTCTGTCAAATACTGCTGATACTTTATTCTTAGCAGTGTTACTAATGTTATCAAAAAGAGTTTGGATCGTACCAATAGAAATATTTTGTTCAGAGGATTGGAATGTTTGAGAGTCAAAAGACATGGTATGAATACCAAATTGGCTCCACCAAAACGGAACACCATCGGCAGAAATAAAAGAACTAGCATTAACAATACCGACAGAAGTCAACTTAATTACAGCATAACCTGTGGCAGTAAATACATCGTCGATACCTTTAATCAACCACACACCGTTTTCAGCAAAAACATATAGACTATTGTTGAACGGATGTAGAACCTTGATACCATATGCTTCAGGTATTCTAATCTCTCCGCCGTCAGTCTCTAAAAGATCATAGAAGTTTTCAGATGTAGGATCATTAACCTGATGGCAGATACCGAGGCTTGACGTATCAGAAGCAATGCCTGTAACCAAAGGCTCCAGAGATTTAGAGAACAGAATTACGTTAGAGTTTTCTTCAGAATTAAGACCTGAGTAAAACATTCTGTTCTGAAAAGCAGCCACACAGGAGAACCTAGTGGTTTCTGACGTGGTAGGCAAACCAGTCAAACCCGAAGCAGTATTCCTGTTCTTCTCAAAGAAGTCAAGAATGTAGTGACCATTTGTAATGAGGGTTGAGCCAGCTTGTATCTTATCAAACTCGCTTACAGAAAAGTTACCCGAAGAATTTTTAGCTGCAAACCAAGGCAGATTGAGAGGAGGCCATTTACTAGAGTTAGAACTCTGGTAAGAAGTTAGAGCAGCATATCCATCCGTTGTACTAGAAGGATCATCAAACCAGCCTGAGTTGTAGGTGTCGTACTTACGCTCATCAGATGGAGTGCTGGTAGCTGTTTCGTTACTTAAGACATCCCTATCAGAAAGAAAAGCAAAGTCTCTTACCCTAAAAGAAATCTCAGTAGACGAAATAGTCCCACCTGAATCCTCAGAAATATAAATAGTATTGATCGCGGAATTAGCTACAACTAACTTACCATTGATGGAACTGAAGTTACACTTAAAGTTTTCAGCACCAGAAGACCCTGCGTATTCATGAGTAGAAAGATCAACAGACCCAGAGACTACATTAGATGCCCCAGAGAATGGCGCAGAACCTTTGAGGTAGAACCTCAACATATGCCCATGCTGAATTACAAGATACTCCTTGTTAGCGTTTCCACCTACGTTTACCCAAGAACCGGTAGATACTAACTCTGTATCTGCTACAGTGAAGGAAGACAATTCGTAATCTTGTTCAAATTCGATAGCTTCTCTTCTTCTTCTGCTTCCATCTCTCCTCAGAAGGCAATTACTTTCGTCTACAGAAGCATCAGGTGGAAACGTAAGTTCCCCCGCTTCTGTTATCAGACCTCTAACAAAAGTATTAACTGTTTTCTGATTTAGAGACTGAGGCATTCCGTTTTGCTTTCCTTTGTATTCTCGCTTCTATGAACTTCTCAGTTCGTACTGTTCTGGATTCCTTGAGGGTTCTATCGTACAGTTCGATAGCTTCCTTAGCTTTACGCACAGAGCCATATCTGCCTGCCAAAACTTTGGGTATTGTACCGTTGGCTACATCTATGCGAAATAGTGCAGAACCATCGTTAGCTGGCCTTATGGTTAGAACTGATTTAATCTTATCAAAAGTACACTTACAGGATTGATTGATTATATCTTCTTCAAAGATTACCATTAGAGCCTTCCGTAATTAGGTCTTTTGTTTGCCTTCTTAGTTCTGTACATATCATTCTGCATATAGGACTTTAGCCTTCTGGCTGACTGTTCTACCTTGGGATCTGATCCTGCCTTAAACAAAGAGAAACAAACAGACTTACTTTCAGCTAGAAGGTAAGGAATAAGAACTTCATCAATATCAATCTCAAAAGCATCTGATATAGTAAAAGCAGGGAGAACCGTTCCGTAAGCCTGGGTCTTACTGGCTTGCAGAGTACTCTCCAGAGTAGACACATAGCTGTCCATTACAATGTGTTCATCATCAAAGGACGTATAAACAGAGGGCATTGAGCTAGTGCCAATGACTAGGTTAGTTCCTGCATGGACATCAGTTACCAACATGGTGTTACTTGAACCACTGGAGTTTCTTTTCAGGAAATCTTCTGGTTCAATAAACTTAATCTCTCGGTATTCTACACCACCATTCAAGGATACATTGTATCTCAGAAACTCAATAACCTTACCTACATACTCAAAGTGAGTAGGTCTTGTGTTGTCAGACAAAGAAACTAACTTGATTAGTTCTTTATGTTCTGGAATTGTCCTTGCCGAAATAAGATTGTAGTATGTGTCTTCGATTACAGAGGCTATCTGACCAGCTTCAATGGAGTCACTGATGCTATTGACTGGCTCAGAGTCCATGTCATTCAGTATGCTCTGTACTAATGAGAGTAGAGTTTTATCCATTAGTTGTGAATACCTAATACTGTGAGGTTAGCACTAGCGATGTCCAGGGTGAATGCAGCAGACCCTTTGAGGAACACCTCAAGATAGTCATTAGTACTAAAAGTACCAAAATCTGTGAGAGTAACAGTTTGCCATGCGCCTGACGCAACTGTTGCAATAGCGTGACCTCCGTTTAATGCTGAACCATTCTTACGAAAGACAACCTCAAGGTCTCTAGCTGAACCTGAGGCTTGTTGGACACTCATCGTAATCTGGCAGTTAGCTACGGTATTATCCACACCTGTGTACTTAAGTCTAGCATTAGGAGATGACTCACCTACCCAGTCTCTGTTTAATGACAGTGAAAACGTAGGATTAAATACTGTGAAGCTAGTTGTTACACTATGAGTCTCAGCAGGAGTAACTGCATCAAAGGCTATATAACCATTGACAAAGCTATTGTAGTAATCCCAATGGCCAGTCCCTGTCCCTAAAGATATGTAAACTTTGCCAGCAGAAGCAGTAGCTACACCTTTAGGTTCATGCAAGTCACTACCTGTTAGGGAAGAGTGTTGTACGTTAGGCATCTAGGACTCCCAATTAAATTGTAAGGAGGGGTCACTAGAACCCCTCCCACTTGTGCAGTTAGACTTCGATATACTCGATGACCAACTTGAACTTACCAGCAGTGAACGTGCCAGTAGCCGTAGTAGTGACATAAGCATTGGCCGAACCAACACCTGCCGTACCACCAACCAGTGCACCGTTGCAAACAACAGCGAGGTTAGCAGCAAGAGCAGCAGTCAGTACGCCTGCATCAATACCGTCGGCATCAATCGGAGTTGCAGTTCCGTTAGAAGCAAGAGACGACAAACCAATGTTAACACTGGTTCCGCCCGCAGCAGCTTCAGTTACAACAGCAGTAGCGCTCTTAATGTAAGAACCAGCAGGAATGAACGGATCATTTGCTTTAGGCGAGATATCCGTCTCAAGGTCAACATCGACAACAAGGGTTTTAATATCCGAATAGACATTAGCACCTTTGTCATTGACAGCACCTTGATCCCCGTTAGTCAATACATAGAGACCATCAGCATTATAGTAAGACATGAATCACCATCCTTTCTTACGATAGGGTCGGAAGAGTGACGACACGAACCATGTTCTCAGGACGATACAGTTTGACACCATATCGAGCCGTAGTAACATACTCATGACGTTGGAAGTCTTTGTTGTACTCGTAGTCAACCTGAGGCATCTGACGCCAAGCACCAACAAAAGGACCAACAGAAGCATCAGCCGAGAAGAAAAGATTAACTTTTCCGTTGGTGCTGCTAAAGTCAATCGTCGTGTTATCTGGCTGCGGCAGAGCAGAGTCAGTAGCGTCAGCGAGGTAGTTCGAAACGTAGACATCGAAGCCGTAGATGTTAGCTACAAACTTCATACCAGTTGCGATACCATCACGTACAACACCTTCCCACCGAGGGTTGTTGCTGATATTGGTGATGTTAGAGATCTTATTAATCTCAAACTCCACCGAAGGATCAACAATAGCGGTCAGGTTTACGTCGGGAACATTTGCTTTTTTCAGTGCATAACGAGCACGGGCAAAGTCCTCAACGGTGATACGACCAGCAGCTTCACTGCCAGCCCAACGATGCTCTACACCATCAATCGACTCGTTGGAGTTGGCAGAAACACCAACTTCAGGAGCACCAAGAGTAGTAGTTTCAAAGTGAGCCATAACCGCACGTTCTTGTTCAGGAACAAACCGTGAGATCAACTGAGCCGAATAGAAAGCATCCTGTTCAGCCTTCTTCGTGATGTAAGTAGCCGAAGACAGATACTTATCTACAGTGAAGGTAAACTGCCCAGTGTCCATCGGACGATAGGCAACAGCCGTGTCTTCAGCGTAGTCATCAACCTGTGCCTGACCAATCGAAGGAATATAGAAAGTATCTCCATCGGGAAAGTCAGACAACATACGCACATATTTCTGCGCCATCATTTCATCGCGCAGGATCTCCTTAAGCTCACCGGACCATACTTCGCCGCGAGTGAGGAGATCAACATTACCAGTGGTCATAGCCATTTGGTTTTCTCCTATTTAGCTTTGTTTTGGGACAAAGAACTACAAACCAAATTTATCGCCCAAGCGCTTTCTATCTTCAAGTATTTGCTGCTGGACTTTTGGTGAGTAGTACTCATTTTTGTTTGTCCTCCTTAGGTTCTGGTACCAAGCCCAGTTCCTTTCGTCAGACTTTTGCATGTTGACACCTTCAGTACGAATAGAACCACTTACCATAGGCTGTGGTGGTTTAACTTGTTCACCAATCAACGTGAAGAAAGCACTTGGAGATTCAGAAGCAATCTCTTGCATACGTTGAACAGAGATGCCTAGTTCTCTGGACTTACGTTCAATTTTGGATTTAGCTTCAGTTCCAAACTTATCTTCCAGTTGACGATTAACAGAGTCGAGGTTCTGCTTAACTGTATTGTTACGCTCTCGTTCTGTTAGTGTCTGTTCAACAAGGCTTTTTAGTGTATCTTCACTCACTTCTCGGCTGGTGTTGCCTTCAGTTTCAGCGCCACTGTTATTATTATTGGACTGTACTTCAGATTTTACGTTAGTGGTTTCCGTAGCCTTATTCTGAAGTTGTTCGAGCAGTGTCTTAGCGTAGTCTTGTTTACTCAAGTCTTCTCTTAGTTGAGCTAGTTGACTTTCTAGGTCATTAATATAAGAGTCAGCCTCAAGCTTTCCTTTAGCTAGGGTTTCAGGATCACGCCAATGCTCTCCTTTAGTCTCTACAAGCTTATTCAAAAAAGACAGCTGTGGTTGGCTATCTCCAAGAACTTGCTCTGTCTGATTGTCCTGCTCGGTTTCAGAACCATCAGTATTAAATACGGACATAGTTATTCCTTTTCGAAGGTAATTAGATCAATGATGTCATCAATTACTTGGTTGTACTCGTTGACAGCTATTTGACGAAGTTCCCATCCAGGCTCTCCGTAATCCCTAACACTCTGCTTTCTTTTGTAGTGAGTGCTAAGAATATCTTTCAGTTCATCGAATGCGTTTCTATAGTGTAGAACTTGCACTCTTCTCTGATCTTTGTCTTCATGCTTAGTGCCTCTAAACCAAACTTGTTTCATTAGATACCTAGCTCAGATGCTTGCATAAGATTTTCTTCATTGACAACTTGAGCATTTTGAACTTGCTCTTGAGTCTCAAGCTGTTCCGCAACAGCAATGTTTTCAGAGAAGAGCGAAGGTTCGCCCAACTCCTCCGACAAAATCCTAGCAAGTTCTTTACCAGATAGGTGAGCTGCAACACTAGGATCTGTTGCTTTAATTTGGAATAGTTGTGTGAGATTTTGTACACGTCGTGCTCTTTCTGCAAAGTGTCTCGCACCAACAGGGACAATTTTTCCTGATGCGATAATGTCATCTTTTGTGATCTCTCTAAAGAAAGCGACACCAGTTGCGTCATCAATTACTCTTAGTGTGTCGCTCATGTTCATATATCTACGAGCTACTTCCAACATTGCATTGAGAATAGGTTCAATGAAAGTTCTTTCAAAGTGAGCCGTCTTGTGTTCAAAAATTCTAGAAGCTGAGTTCTGTAGAGTTTGAACTTCGAAGGCAGTCTTTTCACCTGGAGTTCTAATACCCATTGCTTGTCTTGGAGCACCAGCCATCTCCTCCATCTTGTTCTCAAGAGCATTAATCTGAAAGTCAGCCTGTAGTGCTGTACTGTCAGGAACAAGGTATCCTACATCACCTTCTTCTCCCAGATAAATTCTAGCTCCAGGTTCAAAATCAAAGTCTTCAACGTCACCTCTTATCTTCATAACTGGATACGCAATCTGATCAAACACATCTGCTTTTAGATTTTCTAAGTGATCAATACGATATTGCATACCCACAAGATTATCTAAAGGACCCATTGCGTAGAGATTGTCTGGCCTTGGTCTCCACCCTGCATGAAACACGGGGGCAGTGCCTAGCCAAGATGGGTTCTCTACATTGTTTAGAACGTAAGCCCTATCGACAACAGTAATAAGTCTATCGACAAGGAGTTCATCTGTAGTGTAATCGTATATGTCACCATAGAATGTTAGTACCTCCACGTAATCCGATTCATAATAGTGCTGAATAGAAGAAAATCCATCCGCAATAAAACCGTCAGCCTTACTAACATTTCCGTCAGAGCCTCTAACAGCAGCCCTAACTCCAGTCATCCTCTTAAAAACATCATTCATGTAATCATTAGAAGGACTATCTTTAATCATTCTCTTAATCTCACCAAGAGTTTTGATACTCTTAATGATCTTAGGTGTCTTGTCAAAAGACGCAGCTACAGGATTAAAGCAAATATCATAAGGAGAAACTCTTACAAGCTTAGGTCCAACATACTGAGGCGTGTATTCCCCCTCTTCTGTAATCTTGTATCTGTCTTCCCACTCTACTGTGGCAAAGCAATTACCGTACTGAATGTAATCGTAAACCAAATCAGAAGCGATGTTGACAAAATCAGATTGTCTAATCTTGTTTTCCATATACGCTTGGATTGTGTCTCTCTTACGTTTAAGATTATCCTGTTGGGTGTGTGCCTCAAATCTCATCCACTTGTTCTGTGGAAACAAGGAAGCAAAATAGTTAGCATGGAGATTATCCATGATCTGAGTCAGCTTAGGCGTAGTTGTGGTGTTAGACCAAGGTAAAACAGCATTAGACGTAGTACTAGTGCTAGTTGCATAGAGGTAGTTACGCAACTCCTTCCATTCTTCTAACTTAGTAGAACGTAGGTTATCCCACTCACGCCATTTGTTACCAATCTCAGTAGCCAGTTGGTCTGGATTGATAATGTTTTCTAAGTCTAAAGTTTCGCCTGCCATTAAGCTGCACCTCTAAATTTACTGTTAGCCCAGATGATGTTGCTCTTCTTATTTCTAATTACACTTGATGATGGTTTTATTGCCATATCAACTGCTGAAGCTAAAGCATCAATCACGTCATCGTGGGCTGGATTTCGTGTGCTTAACTCTTCCTCTAGATACTGAGTGTTGCCACCCTTGTAGTGCCATATCTGAAGATTATCATACCTAGGTTCAAGCACAGCAGAAATACGTTCTTGTTTATTACCCTGTGACTTATTAGGTCTGAACTCATCTACCGACAAAGACAAACCATGTTGTCTAATCAAATCTTTTAGTTGTCTTACAATAGCTGATTGAGCTACCGTAACTTCTGCTCTAATCTTACGAAAAGACCACTTCATTACCAATTGAAGTATATGGTCAAAGTAATCATTGATCCGATCTGTCTTAAACCTATCAATGTCCAGTACGTAAACATTGTTCTCGGAATCAATACCTATAACTACAATTGCTGTGTAGTCTGCTTTCTTACTGAGAGAAAATGCAAAGTCTACAGCAGCAAATACATTTAACCTATTAGATTTATAGTACCATACTCCATTATCTCTTGTCAAGAACTTTCTTTCAAAGTATTGAAATTTTTCTTTACGGACTGGTACATTGTCTGGATCAGTAGGATCATTGTAGTACTGTGCTCTAAACTGGCCACGATCTAAATACTGCCCTCTTTTTTTAGCTAGAATCTGCCTATCAAAACCGAACCACTTACCGTCTTTTCTCTTTTGCCTAGGCCACAGAAACTCTCCTGCTCCGTCCCCTTCGTTTTCTACAGCCTTTTCAAGTACCTCGTAGATACTCTGCTCAGTTTCCTTCTCTCCGTTGTCATCATAAATATCTTCAACCATCTGCATCAGGTCGTTGTAGAGGTCTTTGCTGTGGTACCTAGTTCCTACGACCCACTCTCTTGCGTCTGAACCTTCGATAGATGAGAGGAGAGAATACTGACTTTTTACTTTTTCTCGCCCTTCGAGTGTGTAAGCATTTTCGTAAACAACAATATCATCTAGTACCGCGATATCACAGTGTAAGCCAGTGAGAGAAGTAGTGAGACCTCCTGTAAAAACTGAAGGGTCTCTAATGTTTTCTTTCTTACGCAACGGGTGGTCTAAACTAATCTCTGATACTGTCCACCTAGTTCTCTTTCCTTCTTCTTCGTTAACATGCTCTGGCCAGTATCTTCTGTATATAGGAGAAGTTAGAATGCCTTTAATGAAAGACAATTGTTTCTCAGCTAGGTTAGCTGTAGCGGAGATATATAGAACTCTAAGTGTAGGATCTTTTGTAATCTCCCAAGCTACTCTGTAGGCAATAAGTCTACTCTTGCCGTGGTCACGAGGAAACAACAGAAGCTGATGAGACTTAGCATCCTCTCTTGTCCACCAAGAGATTACATCCTCATGGCACTGACCTAGTACTTGTTCAGGAGCTACAAGGCTAATGAAAGTACTCAGATCAGATTCTGCTGCTTGCCTTATTTCCTCTAGCATTACTTACCTTGCCTATTGTACTTCTTAAAAGACCTTTTCTTACTTTTATTGGTAGGTCTAGACCTTACAGACATTCCAATGCTAGTTTTCTTTTTGACAGGTGTTGGTCTTTGAGCCGTACCAATTGTGTTTCTACTTGACATACTCAACTCTTACTGGTTAGTTTGTTTAGTTCTTTTTCATGTTCCTGAACCTTAGCTATAAGAGTAGCTACTTCGTAGTGCTCTTGCTTTAGTTTATCTGGGGAACTCATGGATGCTAGGATATCTGTCCTATGTCTTTGCATTTCTGCTGCTGTGTTTAACTTGTCTATGCTGTGTGCTTGGTTTCTTATTCGTTGTTCTATATCTTCAAGGTGCGAAGTTAGAGTTAAAACTTTTTGTTTAACAATAGCTGCGGCCCCTACCACACTAGCTAAAGCTGTGCCTAGTGTGAGGAGAAATCTGAAATCTAGTTCCATACTTTACCCCTCTTAAAATCATGGTCATCCTTTGAATTTTTTTATTTCTTTAACTGTTTGGTATATCCTCAGGCTAAGCCAAACAATAGAAAGTATCGCGCTAATAGCAGGCAGCAGTTCGAAGAAAGCCCCTAAAGCTACAGATACTGCTGTCCAATCTACTAATGTTTTATCTTCCACTGTAGCTCTCACTTTCTTTTATCCTGATATGAAGTTGATATACACATTAGCTGCAACAACTCCTGTTCTGTTCTCAAGATAAAGCAGGCCGTCAGTGTGCGCCGATATAGTGAAAGCCCCTACTGCTCCGGTTGTGCCTGTTAGAACACCTGTTGTAGTATTTACGTTTGCAATCGCCGTTCCTATATTGACGCAGGCTGGAGTAGAACTATCGCACGAAAAACTGATGACAGCCCGCAATGCAGCGCCGCCAGTGCCTCCGCCTGGGTTTAAGTGTGGACTCGTTATAGTCATAATGCCGAACTCACTAGGCGGCGTGATTGTTACGAAACCATTGTTAAGAAC
>Ga0208644_1000333_pt1 | contig 37843 bp, 55 predicted proteins | sample VirMetDEL_Nov_18_FD_184517 | JGI IMG/M metagenome (GOLD analysis project Ga0208644, IMG submission 184517) | Aqueous microbial communities from the Delaware River and Bay under freshwater to marine salinity gradient to study organic matter... | ecosystem: Environmental > Aquatic > Marine >...
GGGGGAGAACTCACCGACGAAAAACTTCTTTACACTCAGCGAGGGGCTAAGGTTTATCTCAACACGAATGGGGGGGAAGTAAGTCTTTTTGGTATGCATCCAGAAGCGGACGCTATAGATGGTGAGCAACCAAGTGATACAGTTCGGATTTATAAATTTTATAAAGACGGCATTGGGGGAACCCTGCTTAGAACTGTAACAGTTACTTATACGGATTCTACAAGAGATGATATTGACAGTGTAACAGCAGTGGAGGCGTAAGGGTGGGGCTTGATCTTAATCCTATAACTGGAAACCTTGATCTTGTATCTAAAGATGTAAGGGGCCCATTAAGTCCTAGTGATAGGGCTGATAATACCATTGCTCGATGGGACGGCGTAACAGGGAAGCTACTTAAAGATAGTGCTGGCGTATCCCCTGCAACGAATGGCTTTTTTTGCAGTGACAGTTATAGTCTTACGGTAAATTCCTTACCTACAGTCACGAGTGGGACGGGGGAAAATGTAAATCACTTGTTCACCACAGGGCTAACCCCAAGTGGAGCTATAACCAACGCAGAATATAAAAACGTAAGCTACCTATTACAATTCAATCTCTCTAGTGATTGGACAAGCACAGCAGGACAATCCAGTGTAAACTTACAGACCGTCACACAACACCTAGCAAGTGGGAACATCACAGGTGGAGTTATTGGAAATATTAATTTCTTACAGTCTTTGAGTTCGGGTAATTTAGATTTTTTCTATGGGAATTTTTCGGGGCTGATACTTTTCGGTTCAAGTGTGGTGAGCGATTACACTGGATTCATAGCCAGAATGATTGACGCTGGTAGTGGAAGCGTCACGGAATTTTATGGGTTTCGTGTTCCAGTGGGTGGGGCATCGGCTACCTCAGTGAATAGGGGCATCTCCATAGAGGAACCTCTATGTAGTAATTATATGGCTGGTAATTGTCAGGTAGGACAAGATCTTCAAATTGATGGGCAGTATTATACACCGAAAACCGCTTTAACTTTTGGAGCTACAACTAATTGGGATCTAGACGGTAACCAATCCGCAGAATTAACTTTAACAGGAAATACAATTCTTGCTTCCCCTAGTAACGGAGTGAGTGGCGCAAATTATACCCTTAAGATTGCGCAAGATGGGACAGGGGGGCACACTGTTACTTGGAATGCAATCTATAAGTTTGCAGGGGGCACGGCTCCCACTGTCTCAGTAGGGGCAGGCGCGGTAGATGTTTTTAGATTTTTATATGATGGCACTAATTATTTATGTGTATCTCAACAACAGGATATAAGATAATGAGTTTTGATTTAGCAAAATTTCTAGCACTTATTACAGGAGCTAAACGGCTTTCTAAAAATGAGTCTTCAAAAATGAATTACGATAACTATGAGGCTAGAAAAGACATCTCTAGTCACAACTTACTATGTAGTGAGGCCAGATTTAACGTAAACCATGCAAAGATGTATTTAAACGGCGAACTCACTAAGGAAACTTTAATAGTTATCTTCAGAGGTAGGGAGTTACACCGAACCCATGATGTAAACGAGATCAATCAGATATTGGAAAAAATAAATCTAGCAACAGAAATAAATCCCTGTGACCTAGTAGATATAGAACAGGAGTTTGATAACTTATGAGCATGAAAAGATTTTTAGATAAATTAGTTATGGCAGGGCTTACAAGCATCTTTGCAGGTGTAATGGTTTATGCAGGGGTTAGCTTTATGGGTAGTAAGCACGAGGAAGCCATGCGGAAAATTCACTATAATGAAATGAGAATTAATACGATAGTTGAAAAAATGTCAACCATGACAACGTATATGCAAAATATCCATGACTATATAATTTTTAATAAAAAACCAAAGGATAAATAATGGCTTATACAACTAGCTCAAAAGTCAGTTCGATGTTTAGGGATATAACTTTTGACAGCGATTCAAACACTGCGATAACAACAAGTGAGGTTGAAGATCTTATCACTGAGATTGATGGTGAGATTGATTCACAGCTTTACCCTTTTTACGTTGTACCTATAACAGGGGCAGAAGCTCTTAAGGTTGTCGGGCTTATCTCGAAGTTAAAAGTTACTCATATAGTTAAAACTATCTTAGAACAAAATGAACAAGTTTCATCACTGAAGCAAGACGTACAAAGCGGTAACCTTGAGGCGAGAGCGCAGAAACTTTTAGATGATTTAATCCCCATTAAAGATAAGCGGGGCAACCTATGCGCAGCTAAAAAAGTCTTAACCGATGCAACAGCGAAGGAAGTGCCACCTTCAGGAGGGGCGAGGTTCAAATCTTCAAGTAACGCTGATCCTGTTTTTCAAAAAGGGGTTGACACTTGGTAGGGAACACTACAGATCCATTTGAATTTTCTATACAGAATGAGAAAGCTTTCAAAAAGGCATTAACTCTTCTAAGTAAAAAATCAAGTGATTTTAGGATACCGTTTAAGCTTATTTCTGTTGATTGGTATAAATCAAATAGAAAAATATTTACTTTAAAGAGTGAAGGGCTTTATCAGAAATTGGCTCCTGCTACAGGGATAGATGGGAACCCGACCACAACAAGTAACTACGAAAAAACAAAGGCGAAAAAATTAGGTTTTGCTTATCCGATCTTTAGAGGGAAGACAAGGAGACTTGAAAAATCTCTTAGAACTCCAAGCGCAGAGGGTGCAGTTCTTTTCGTGGGGAGAAGTGAATTAAATATGGGTTCTTCTATTGAGTATTTGAAGTATCATCAAGGGGATGGAGCAAGAAAGAAAATACCTAGAAGAGATTTAGTTTTTATTGACGGTGGCCCTGCTGATAGGGCGAGGGATGCGTCGATTGCTGGAAGGCGTGAGAGATGGACAAGAATTATTTTTACACATGTTAAGCAACTTATAACCGAGAGCAACGATGTTACTTTCGGCGGACTAGGGCTTGATCCTAGAAGGCTAGGGAAATAAAATGGCATTATATGACTTAGAAAGTTTGATGGATGATGTAAGAACGCTTTATCAAACGAAACTTAATGATGAGATAACGGCGATTAATACAGAAAAAAGCGCAGTAAGTGGGGACGTTGAATTTATGTCAACACTAACCACAGATGACTATTTTAATTTATATCTAACCAATAAGGTTATTAATAAGAAATTATTTATCTTGGTTGGGATAGAACGAGAAGAAAGTCCAAGTGAAATAATGGAGGAAAATTTCATTCGTCAAGAGGCTGTGAGCATTCAAATATTCATGCCACTGACTAACCAAAATTTAGAAAAATTATGGAGAAAATTATTACGTTATTCAAGAGCCATTGAGAGCGTTTCCCTAAAAAACTTTGATTCTATTCAGGGTTATGGGAAACTCAAAACTGACCGCCTCACACCTAGCAGTTTTGATTTTAATGGCAAGGAATATCTTACCGCTGGGGTAGTGGTTAAATCCTCTATTTCGGCAAGATAAAAAAGGAGTTTTCATGTCAAAAGACTTTGAAAATTTTAAAACAACAAAGCACACGAAAGCGAAAGAGGAAAGTTTCACAATTAAGAAAGCCCTTAAAGATCACTTAATCGTTCAAAACGATTACCGCCTTGTGATTAAAAAAGGTGAGTCTTATGAAAAGATACCTGTGAAATTTAAAAGCTCTTTAATCGCTGAAGGTGTTATCAATTAGGAGAATGAAAAATGGCATTAAGTGAAAATAGAATTATATTCGGGATTCATTCAATTACGCCTTATCAAAGAGCTGATAGAATGCCTTACGGAGTAATGAAGGTTATCGGAGGGGGAACTCTCTCACTCTCTGCTGAATTTGAAGACCTCTTTGGAGGCTCTAATAAGTTTGCATGGGCGAGTGAAGCTAAAACAATTTCCTCAGAATTTACTGCAAGTGTAAAAGCTCTACCTGACTTTTTATTTGAAGTTTTTCTTGGGGCTTCTGTTGCTACAACTTCAACTGCTAACGGCTCTGTAACTGAAGCACTAACGAATGCTAAGGGCACGTCCGTACTAAGTGCTACCACAGGGATAGCTACGGCGACGGTTAAATCTGGTAGCGAAGATGATGTAAAGGACGGCATTTACGTTGTAAAAGCTGCTTCGACAACTACAGTTGACGTTTATATTCTAAGTGATATTCAGTTCACTCGTGGAACAGATATCTCTTACGAAAACGATGCGCTCAAAGTAACTTCTTCAGCTCTTACGATCACTACAAGTACAGCTGTTACAATTCCTAACACAGGAATTGAGCTGACTGGTGGATCTGGAACTATTGGAATGACTGCGGATGATACAGCTTACTTTAAAGTATCAAGCAATCACGAAGGCGTTTCTACGATTACGATTGGTGAGAGTACGGCAACTTTCCCAGAGCATGGGCAAGCTTGTTACGCTGCTAAAAGAAGTAATGGAGATCTTTTTGAGATTGATATTCTTAAAGCGGTGGGGAGTGGTTTTCCGATTGGATTAGAAGAAACAGTATTTAGCATCCCAGAGCTTACAACTAAACTTTTGTATGATTCTGTTGCAAACGCTGTTGCGAAAATTAGAGCTACGAAAGCGGCTTAATTTTACGATTTTTTTTGGGGAGGGGTAAAAGCCTCCCCTTTTTCTAAATCATCTTTATTAGGCATAAAGTTATTAATACAATAAAGAGCGTACTGACTTATATTTCCTTCGCATAAATGCAAAGCTCTCATTTTTAAATTATTATATTCTTCCTGAGTTAACCTAATACCAATAAATTTTACCTTGTAGTTACTGCTCTTTTTGAGTTTCATATTTAAGCCCTTTTGTTTAACAAATTGTAAAACAAAATAAACCTTTAGTACAAAGTTTTTTAAAGGTAAGATGCACTTAATAGGAGAGCGAAAAATGATTATAAATTTTCCAGACTTAAATCCATTAGAGGGAACCGTTAAAATCCATGGTAAAACTTACGAGCTTACGACTTTTAATTTGAAAGTTCAATTATGGGTTATGGAGAATTTCAAAACAGAAGGTAATAAAGATGGATGGAAAAACTATCATGAAATTATTTCTAACGTTGATAACCCTGCTTACATTTTTACAATTTTGGAGACTATTCATAAACTTTTAAAAGATAAGAGTGATTTTCCATGTGTCGAAGATCTTCGAGATTCTTTTGAAAGGGAAAGAGATCTTTTTATTCATTTAGGTGTTTTTTTACAGGCAATAGCTACAGCGATAGGGGTCTCTCAACCTGATATAGAAAAGATTCAGGAGGACAAAGATAGAAAAAAGCAAGTGGCGAAGGTGGCGTAAGAACTCCCTGCTGGGGGGCCTTATTTGATACCTTCGCTAAAAGATACGGATGGACATTAGAGGAATTTTATAAATTAACTTATAAGCAAGTAGATTTAATGAAAGATGTAATTTTTCAAAACGATTTAAGAGAAAAGCAGTGGCAAGCTTCACTAAATGATAAGCAAATAAAAGATAACGCTATTCCGCTCAATCTTTCTAAAGAGGAAGAAAAAGAAAGTGAAGATCTTGCGCTTAAAAAGTTTAAAGAAATGAGAAAAGAATTTTTAAAAAAGAGTTTCAATAAATAATGGGAAAAGCAACTACTGCACTACTGATTAAGCTAAATGGAGATGCGAAAAGCTTCATTGATGCTACTGAGAAAGCCAAGAAACAGACAGCAAGTCTTGAGTCAACACTTAAGAAAAGTGCTAAGGCATCGGCTGTAATTTTTACAGCTCTAGGGCTGTCGATAGGTGGGGCTGTAACTAGGTTTGCAAATTTTGAAAAAGGTTTTAAAAATGTAGTTACTCTTCTTGATAAAGGATCATTTTCTACTAAGACATTTACAAAGGGTGTTGATGATTTAAAGAAAGGTGTTTTAAATTTAAGGGCCGCAACAGGAGAGAGTTTTGAGAGCCTCAACCAAGGGCTTTTTGATTTAATTTCCGCAGGGGTTCCAGCAGAGCAAGCCATAGCGAATTTAAAAGTTGCAACAGATCTTGCTAAAGCAGGGGCCACAGACACAGCTACCTCAGTAAAAGCTTTGACGGCTTCCCTTACGGCGTTTGGCTCTGAAGCTGGTACGGCTCAAGATATTTCAGAAAAGTTTTTTACAGCTCAAAAATTTGGTGTGACCACCGTTGGAGAACTTGCAAGCGAATTTAATAAAGTCGGAGGTCTTGCTAAGCAGTTAGGTTTGTCTTTTGATGAAACTCTAAGTTCTGCCACAGCACTAACAGCTAACGGAGCAAAGCCAACATCTCAGGCCTTTACGGAAATGAAAGCCGTAATAAATGCAGTTCTCCTTGCTCAACAAAAATTAAGCCAGTTTTCACCAGAAGTTCAGTCGTCACTAGCTCTTGAAAATGTTCAAAGAGTAGGGCTTGTAAAAGCTTTACAGGAAACAAAAGAAGCTCTTGGGGGGAATGTTCCAGAGCTTTTAAAACTCTTAGGCTCACAAGAGGCTCTAAGTGCAGCTTTATCTCTCACAGGTCAACAAGCTGGGTTACAAGCAAAAATATTCACTGAGCTTTCAGATGCACAGAAAAGATCTGCAACTTTCGGGGATGCGCTAAAAACACAACAAGAAACAACAAGCGAAGCTTTTAAAAGACTCACTGGAAGCGTGGATGTTGCAATTACTAGATTAGGTGAAGCACTTGCGCCAACAGTTATAAGTTTAGCCGATGCAGTAGGAAAACTTGTTAAAAAGTTTAACGATCTTGATGATGAAACAATTCAGGGGATTGCAAATATAATTAGGTTTACTACTGTTCTTGCAGGTGTAGTTGGCACTTTGTCAGTAGCAGGGATAGCATTTTTAAAAATTAGGGGGCTAATTACTGGAATTACTACAGCTTTAAAAGTTGGAAGACTCGCAGCTATCGGGTTCACTTCGTCTTTAACTTTTGGGCTAAGTGCAATTATAGCTTTTCTCCCTGAGATTATAAACGGTTTTGGGAAACTATGGGATTTTTTCAATCAAGCAGAGCCTAAGAGTCTTACTGAAACTAACAAAAAAATAGAAGAACTAAGTAAAAGAAAAGATGATCTACTAAAAAAGAATGAAGAACTTGGGGAAGCATCGAAGGTTAATAATCAGGCAGAGCTTGATTCTATAGATAAGCAACTTACAAAGTTAGGTGAGCTTCAAAAATCCTACGATGGAATAAATGTAACTGCACAAGAAGCCTCTAAAGCTGTGCAAGATTTTAATAGTGCAAATAAAAACGTATTTATTAAAGCTGGGTTTGATGTTGATACTCCTAACCTTGCTCCACTTGGAAAAACCGAAGCAGTAGAAAGTGGGTCAACGGACGCAGAAAAGAAAGCAGAGGAAGAGAAGAAACGCATAGCCTCAAAAGAGTTAGAGATAGAGAGAGATAAAGCTGAGAGGATAAAACAGATACGAGCTAAAAATCTTGAGATTTTATTGCAACAAGATAAGGAAGGACTTGAGGGGGTTGTTGCCCTTAAAAAAGAGGAAGTGGCACTACTTACAAACATAGATAATTTAGAAACTGAAAACGCATCAATCAGAAAAAAAGAAAAAGCAAGCGAACTAGAGAGGGTGCAACTTGAGGCGAATGAAAGAGAACTTGATTTTTTAAATTCTCAACTTGAAGCTAAGCAACTTCTCGAAGAAGAAAAAATGCAAGAGTTCGCCGAGAGAAAACAGGAGTTAAAACTAGAGCAGTTTGAGCTTGATAGAGAATTTGATGCAGAACTTAATGCATTAAAAGAAGAAGAGAAAAATGCCCTTGAAGAAAAGGAATTAAAGGATCTTAGAAAATCCCTACTTACAAAGTCTAAAATAGATCAAGATTTCGCTGTCAAGAAATTGAAAGGAAAAATAAAAGAAAGAAACGACTTCCTTGCAGATGAAAAAGAACATGGAACAGCAGTTGCAACTATTAATAAGTTTTTAAATAAAGCAGAGATTGATAGGGAAAAGGCTTTTGGAGCGCAGTTTATCCAGCTTCAAGCAAGTAGAAATGGGACATTAAGAACAATTGGGAAAGCGGCGGCGGTTGCTGAGATAGGTATCTCAACTGCGAAAGGTGCGATCGATGCATATTCCGCACTCGCAGGTATCCCCATTGTGGGGCCTGCACTAGGAATCGCAGCCGCCGCCGCTTTGACCGCTTACGGAGTGGAGAGATCTGCACAGGTCGCAAGATATAATCAAGGGGGGCTTGTCGCTCCCTCTATAGGTGGAGCAAGGGATAGAGTACCATCACTTCTCGAACCTGGGGAAATAGTAGTTCCTAAATCGGAGTCACCGAATTTTATTAAACAGTTTGGTAAAATAGATTCCCCTGACGAGGACTCAGGAGAGAATAATAGGCAATTCGTTGAGATTTCCATCGCAGAGGATGCCAGTGAGATATTAGAAGCCCAAAGAACAGAGGCCAACGTTTTAGGGATTAGGGGAGGTACGCTTTGAGCATCACAGGAGGAATAAAGTTTTTTAAATTAAATAAAGCTTTGAAAAAAGATAGCACCACTATTACAGCAAGTTCTAATGACTCACTAGCTAAGCTTATGATTGATAACAGTAAATATACTAGATGGGTATCTTCTGGCTCAGATGATACAACAACGGAAACTATAGAGATAACCCTACCAAGAAGTGAGACACTTGATAGGATTCTTATACTTGTACATAATTTAAAAGATTTTAATATCAAGTATCATGATGGGAGTAGCTACGTTCATTTTGCAAACGTAGTAGGGCTTGATGGGTCAATGACAAATATTACTGAGACAGCCATGACTAGGGCCTCCGCTTATTATGAATTTGATAGCGTTGCAACTGACCGCATTCAGATTGAGGCTACTAAAACCCATACAGTAGATGCGGAAAAAACCATTGAAACCTTTATAGCCACTCAGGAGCTAGGAACCTTCGAGGGATACCCGATTGTTAGAGCGCTAAAGCATGATAGAAATACCAGAGTAGATAAGACACTAAGCAATAAAGTTCTTGTGCAAAAAACAAATGAAACTACAGGGGTGCAGATACAGTTTAAGAACTATCCGCTTGCAAATGACATAAGCCTTTGCGAAACACTCCATGATAGAGAAGAGTCTTTTCTAGTGTGGCTTTGTGGAGGGAGGGAAGGAACGGATTATTTCAAAATCACTCAAAGAGGGTGGCGTATAAAAGATGTTCTAAATATGCAAGTCATTAGACCTCTCGGAGCTGAATACGAAAAGAACGTTTATGTAAACGGCGTAAAAACTTCCCTCACATTATTGGAGGCCATATAAAATGAGTTTCGAGGTTAGAACGTATCAAGTCTTGATTACACCACTCGTAGCGAGGGATACATATGGAACCACCACAGATGTGACTAAGGATGTTGATATAACTGATTTCGTAAAACGTAACGGTGTAGGCTCCATAAAAAGTGGAGTCGATAACAATGACTACGAGATCGGAACGTTTCTTTTTTCAGACCTTAAACTAAAAGTATTAAATCCGTTCGGTAAATTCAACGACCAAAACGATCCTAGAAGCATGTTCCAATACACTAGAGACCTTGCAAAAATAGATATTAAATTATTTTCTCAGGATACAACCAGCACGACTAATTTCAGCGGAATAATAAACGAAGAGGCAACAAGACAGAACTTCCTAAAAGGTGAGGTGGAGTTTAAAGTTTTATCACTCGGATCAATCCTTAGAAAAACTAAAGTGAGTGGCGGAGTGGTTTCTACAGGAGTAACTTTTTCAAGTGCCATAAAAACTATTTTGAATCAAACGGATATTACTAGGGTAGTTAATTACGATGTAAGTAAAATATCAGTCGATTACGATGGCACTATTGACAATGGTTCTTATTTTGATAACAAGGTCGCTAAAGATGCTCTCGATGATCTTCTCCTTGCATCGAACTCGGTTCTTTTTATTGATGAAACTGGTACTTTCGTAGTTAAAAATAGAACCGATAATGACGGCGATATTCTAAGGCTATACGGGCCACATGACCTTGATGGTCGGCAAAATATTGTTGATATAAAATCTTATAATACTGGATTCCATAGAATATTTAATTCTATTAAAATTAACAATACTCTTATAGAAGACAATGACTTAATAACTGAAATGGGGATGAGAAGAAAGACAATCGATCTTGAGTTCGTAACAGATGTAAACACAGAGACCGATATCGCTAACAGGATTTTATCAGAATTTAAAGCTCCGAAAGTGGAAATGAGTGTAGTCGTTGCAACAGAAACAGCGAGGACTGCGAAGCTATATGATCTAGTTTCTATAAAATCCCCTCTCAGGGCTACACCGTACACAGGTAGCTACCTACCTGTTTTCGATCTTGCGGTTTTCGATACCGACGTTTTCCCTTACGAGAGTGGGGCAATAGATTTACATGAAACTACAGCTTTTAAAATAATTGGATTTAAGGAAAATCCTGCTAAATTCACGACCGAAATAAAGCTTCGTCAACGTGGGTTAGGTTTTGATGATGGTTATTATAGCGATACAGAAGGGGTTTTTGATGTTGGTAGGTTTGATAGTGCAGTTTTTAAATAGTATAATTTTTACAAGGAGCTTATAAAATGGGTGTAGGAACTTTACCAGCTAACCAAAACGCAGGAGATATAATTTTTTCTGCTGATTACAATAAAATTTTATCCGCAATTCGGGATTCTTGGGTAGGTAGAAATATCTCTTCGGGCGCGGCTGAAGCAGGGAAGGACTTGGGGACGGTTGCATACCCATGGGGAACTGTTAGGTGTCAGAGCTTAGTCGTTGATGGCTCACTTATTGACTTTACTACAATTGCAACTGCTTTGAACTCAATAAAAAGTGCACAAACTCGATCAACTTCGGATCAACCCGACTTCATCAGGGCCAGCGGATCGGGCGCATCTGCTACAGTTGAGGGAGCTAGTACAAGCTTAATTTTTAATGTAAATGGAACTGTTGTTTCTATGGCGTCCGACCTCTCCTTATCATCACTTACTCTGGCTCCATCATCGAATAATACTTGTCTTGTCAACGATACGGATGCATCCGATCAGGAAAGTACTCGCACATGGGGTGAAGTCATGGGGGAGAAGGATCACATAACAATAGACACCGTTGGATCAGAAATTTCTTCCTTGGTTGGGCAGTATAGGGCGTTTAAAATAAATGATGGTACGAATGATGAGTATTTTTTAGCGTATATCGAAAGTACAACTAAGCTTTCTAAAATAAAAAGAGGTCACTATCTTGATTCATCTGGAAACCCTGTTAATAGGTTGAAGTTTGCGGATAATGATACTATTACACTCCTTTCTACTGGTTGGGTTTTTCTCGAAGATGATGGTACCACTCTTGATGTAACTTACCGTTACCCAATAGTCGCAAAAACTGCGCCTTCATCACCTAGCACAGGAGATTATTGGTATGATATCGGTAACGCCACATGGAAGAGATATAGCGGAGCTTCTTTTGATATCATAAATAGGGTTCTACTTGGTATGGTTATCCTAGACGATACGGACTGCGTAGGCTCAAGAAGCGTAGATTTTTTTATATCTCACAAACAAGATAATACCGTAAAGCCTGTACTATTAAGTACAACTGTCGCCGAATCGGAAAGCAAGAATGAGGTTGTTGCTGTAAATGGGAACCTTATAAAAAAAGGATTGGAAGGTTTTAGCTGGGATATTACTGCGGATTTAGCCAACAGCGTAGATATGTATGATGCTACGGAGCAAGCTAGTAGAGTATATTACCTCTACATATCTCAAGATGGGGAGGAAATAATATCAGATATCGAACCATACTATGATAATGAAAAAGGAAAGATATTTACTCATCCGCACAACACATGGAGATGCGTAGGGTACATGTATAATAATTCTTCATCGGATATAGATGAGGTAGAAAAAAGCGCAGTTAGAAAGACAATGCTGGTTTATGGTGGCGCAAACGGATATGCCACAACAGACACAAAAATAGTAAACATGAAAACCGTTGAGATAGAGCAAGGTGAAGATGTTGGACACGAAAATAGTTTAGCGAATGGGACTATATTTACAATAAACAGAGATGGCAGATATAGGATATGCGCAGCTATGCAAAACGGTAGTCCAGACACTGGCTTTTTCGGGCTTAGCAAAAACTCAACCCAACTCACGACAAGTATAGAGTCTGTCGATAGGGAGGACATTCTTTGTAGGCTAGTATTACCAGCTAATGGGTCTTACGCTTATGACTCATCTTTAAATTTAAAAAGAGGGGATCAAATAAGAATGCATTTACATGGCGTTGGGTTCCCCACCTTTGACGATGAGAGGTTAACTTTTGCCGTCGAGAGATTAGAGCTTGCAATAGATATATAGGAAAGAAAAATGCCAAAATTTTCAGAAAAATCTAAAAATAAACTCGCTTACTGCCATATTCATCTTCAGGATATTGCGAACACTGCAATTAAGTTTTTTGATTTCTCAGTAATCTGTGGGATCAGGTCTAAAGATGCGCAGGAGAAAAGTTTTAAAAGTGGGTTTTCTAAACTGAAATATCCTGAGTCAATGCATAACCTCAAGGAAGAGAGAAATGAAAACTACTCTCTTGCAATGGACTGCGTGCCCTACCCTGTTGACTGGAAAGATTTAAAAAGGTTTTATTTTATGGGGGGTTTATTTTTAGCAATAGCAGAAATGAAAGGATATAAGATAAGGTGGGGTGGAGATTGGAACAGAGACTATAACTTCACAGATCAAAAATTTAATGACTTGCCTCATTTTGAGGTAGTTTTATGAGGGAGATAAAAAGATGATTGAACATGTAAAAGAAAACTTGGTTATTTATGTTGGGATTATCGCAGCAATTTCTGAACTCTTGCCACTTATTAAAGGCTTTGAATCTAACGGACTGCTTCAAATGCTATATAATACAATCAAGAAATTCGCCAAGAAAAAGTAAAAATTTGGGAGAGTCTATAAAACAACTCTCCCAAAAGGTGGAAGTTTGCAAAAGGAAATGCAACGACGTGACTAAAAATTTATCAAGGTTTTGACGTGTTTGCAACTATAAAAAAATTACTGGGTGTTATAGATCTTGTTAAATTCCTCACTCGGTTTTTAGTTAAATTCTTCTTGAGAAGTAAATACAAAAAAGATGATGATTATATAATAAGCCAGACTGAGAAAGCTAAATCAACTGACAAGAAAAAAAGTTTAGAGGCATTAGATGAGCTTGAAAAACATATTAATAATTCTTAGCCTTACAGGGTGTGCTATGCTTGGGGCGCCTAGATTTAATGAGAAAATAAAACTATTCAGGGGTTTCTCAGAGGGCCAGACAATTGAAAGGAAAGATGAAAAGATAAAATGTTCTTCTCCTGATTTTAACAATTTTATTTGTTTATCTATTGATGATTTTCGCCGTAGAGAACTTTATATAAATCGGCTGAAGTCTTCTTGCGCAAAGTGGGATCATCAAAATTAATAAAAAATCTGGTAACATCTTCCATTTTATCAGTGCTTAAAATCTTCCATCCAGCATGGCGCATCTCTTGCATGGTAAGGGCTTGGAGTTTCCTAGGTAGCTTCCCCTCATCCTTAAGCTCAATTGCGAACGGCACGCCCTCCATAACTCCTATATAATCGGGTATGCCACTGGTGTAACGATCGGATACCTTGTAATAATGAAGGCTTGTTATGTACTTTATAGTCTTAAGATAAGCATTAACTTTTTTCGTGATTGCGCTTTCCATTACACACCGTAAGGGGCAATAGAATTTATACTTCTAATTATCCTAATCTTATCTTTTTCGCTGTAATTAGATTTTTTAATTTCCTCAGTAGAATATTCCCTAAGTTGTTTTAGCTTGTGCCTAGCTTCCTTGGTAATCTTTTGAAGATGTTCAATTTCTAGTTTTTGATTTTTCTTTAGTTCCTCAAGTGTTTGGCGAATGGTAACGAACTCTTTTCTAAGTTCCATATATTGTGCTTCAATGCTCATATGCTTCCTTTTCGTGCCATGAGGTTCTACTTATTTCAGTGTCAACCATCATGGAAATATGATTAGCTTTATATGCGCTGACCATGGCTTTATCTATAAGTGGGCTAATCTCTTTTAACTCACTTGGATAAACGTCTAGTATTGTTTCATCATGGACGGTTAAAATCAAATTACTTTTATAACCAGCGCAAAGATTCTCAACATTATTTAATGCTATTTTCATCATAATCGCACAACTAGATTGAACGTACCAATTAACAGCTTTGTAGGCATCTTTTCTGCTTAAGTATAAAACTCTGCCATAAGCATTAAGAATGTAACCATACCTTTTAACTTGCCTCTCTAACTGCTCTTTTAGAAGCCTTAATCTTGGTAAACCCTTAAAAAATGTAGCTTTAAGATCCTTCGCTTTTAGTAGGGATACATCTAGCTTATCTGCTAGTGCTTGGTCTCCTTTTCCATAAGCAAGAGATAGAGCTATCTCCTTGGCTATGGCTCTCTCCATCTCTATACCAGACATTTCTTTAATAGTTTCAGCAGTGGCCAAATAAAAATCTGGCTTCTCACTTTTTAGCAGTTTGTTTATAACTGAGGTTTCCCTTGCCTGATCTAACATAAATAACATTTCTTGTTGTTTGAAGTCCTTGAAAAGGAGAACTCCGTTCCTACTTATGAACGCTTTCTTTACTGGTATAGACGCATCCCCCTCCCCTCTAGTGGTAAGATTTTGTAAATTCGGTTCAGACGATGAAAGCCTGAAGGTTTTAACTACCTCCTGATTTAATCCGCAGTGAATTACGTCTTTTTCATCCATAAGTTTTAGGAAGTTTTTAAAGTATGTGTTCGCCTTCTTCTGTGGTTTTTTTGATAACACAACTTTCTCAAGTACAGGATGCTTATAGCTTATTAACTTCAGTGCATCGGTCTTGTAGCTCCCTTTCCATACTCCCTTTTTGTCAAGCTTTTTTTCAAGTGGAAGACCTAGTTTTTTTATAAATAATGCTACCTGTTTAGGGGAGTTTAGATTGAACTTTTCCCCAATTTCACTTTCAATCTCTCTATGTAATTTATTGGATAAATCTAAACAATCTTTGTATGCTCTCTCACAGTAACTTCTATCTTGCTTAAACCCCCTAACTTTCATTTTATATAAGGTCTTCGTGGTTTCAAACTCGCACTTACAGCTATCTACTATGGTGGGTAGCTCTCCCCTGTGAGCCGAGTAATCTAGGTCTTTCTGGTTTATTTTGGTAGCTATAACACTCCTAAGTTCTGCTGTATCCTTAACATCATCACAGCCGTAGGGGTAAATTATTTCAACAGGTACTAAATCGTATCTAGGCTTCTTGGTTTTATTTACTGTGCATATCCCATATAAATCATTTTTCTTGATATACTCTTTCACTGTATCGTTCTTGGTTCTACCTAGATAGTATTTATTGAGGTAGTCCATTGATAGCCTAGATCCTTCTTGCCAGTAAGTGCCCGATGTTCCTATGTGCTGGTTATTTTCAATTCTGGCAAGGGTGGGAACATCAATAATTCTCCCTGCTATTTCAAGTCCTTCAAAGTGGAGAATGCATAAATCAAATATGGCATTAACAAAAGACCACTCGATTTTATTATCTTGGAATAATTCATTCAAACACTTTATGTGTATTTTGTTTATACCGCCATAATTAAAATTAAAATAATATTGATCTTTGGTATCTCCGATTATTATAGAAAATAACCTATCCCCGTGGAAAGGGTAAAGCCCTGTGGTTTCGGTATCAAGAGATAATCTAGTTTTCTTCTTCAGCTTCTCTATTGAATCTATTAAATCTTTCTCTGTATTGATTAGATGCTGTGGCACTAGCTACCTCTATAATCGTTTTTATAAAGCTCCCATTGCACTCGAAACACTTAAAAGTAATCGTTTCACTAAAAACTAAATTTAGTAGCACTGGATAAGTGTTATCTTCTTTGCACCAAGGACAATTTAGCGTTGCTTTATTCATAGTTTAAATAGCTAGTCTTTCCTAGCAGTCATAAGTTTTTGTGTGTAGTGGAATGCAAACTTAAAAACCATCCCCCGCATTTTTAAACTTCTAATGAATCAGATGCTACACTTTTTGTAGAGGCTGGTTCATCTTCTTTTTCATCAACCTTGTATGTAGTAGATTTTATCATCTGGTAACATTTATAGGAAGCTTCCTTTTCAATTGCTGTTGTCTCTCTGCCTTGCTTTGCTTTAATTACATAGAAGGTATTCCCATCTTTTTCTTGTTCTTCTAGGAATAAATTAAAAACTACGTCACCGCTTGATTTTCCCCAGCTTCTAAGCTGAGCAATGAGGGTATTAAGTGCCTTGGCTTGCTTAAAACTCGCACCTTTAAAAGTAACTACCATAGGGAATGGCGCACCGCTTTTTATATCTTTTGGAAGAACTACCATATAGTTATAAGTCGGTACTTGCTTCATATGCTTACCATTTTCTTCGTAGTTCCAATCTTCCCCTGCCATGTCAGGAGCCCAAGCTTCACTTCTGACGTATATATCTCTTCCTTTTTCAACAACTTCAAAATGTTGGCGAAGTTTGAAAGAGTCTATAATGATTACTTCTAGTGACTCCCCTCTCTCATTTAGCGATTCTTCATTGAGTGAGTGCCAGAAAGTTTGACGCTTGACTTTCTCATCCTCAACTACTTTGGTTTTAGACTGAGCTACGAGGATTTTCGGGATAATTATATCTTCAAATCTCGTGTCTTGTCCTGCTCCCCAATTGGAAGGGATGGCAATTTCAGTTGTTTGCTTTTTTTCGAGTTCGTTACTTTTAGACATGTGTTTTTCTCCTTGTTGTTGTAAATTACCATTGCTGAAAATGAATGTTCACAGCTAGTAAATTGTATATCTTTTATATTTTTTCCTGTTATAAATAATGACAATTCTTTTTCTAATATTTCGCAGTTATCGCAGTCAAATATTTTAATCTTCATCATTAACTCTTTTCTCGTACTCTTTTCTTTCGTTCTCTAAAAAAGTTATTCCCATCCTCATGGCCTCAAGCGGATCGCTTATCTTGTGATTCTTGGCTATATCCATGATCCTAAGTAGATTGTAAAAGTGAGTAAGTTGATAGAAGTTTTTCGTCTCTCCCTCGTCACACTCGATTACGATATTTGAAAAGTAGTTTATCCCTTTTTTAACATCTGATAAAATTAAGTCTCTTCCTTCTTTAATTATTTCTTCGTTTGTTTTCATTTGATCCCTCTTACCGATAGTGTGTTAAATATTTTAGGCTCTGATAGTCCAGCTATGCCACTAGATAAAAAATCAAGGTTATTTTCTTGCTTGGCCTGTTCTTCTTTCTCTTTGTAGTAGCTGTTAAGCGTTCTTGAGTTTACGCTTATAATATCTTCAAACTCTCCTGACTCCTTGAGGTAACTGAAAAACTTCTCTTTATCCTCAATTTTCACACTCTTATTTTCTCTAATACTTATGGCTCCTATTCCTGTATCAAAAGACCTCATTCCTGCGTTTTCTAGGTGGTCTAGGATTTTCTTAGTTAGACTTGTAGCTTCACTGCTTAGCTCTTTCTTTTTGTCGTCTAGCTCTTTAATCTTCTTTTTCAGGTCGAAAAATTCCATACATAGTTTTTTCATTGGTTCTAGTAAGTTGCTTTCCATTTTTTACTTCTCCTTTTTCAGTTTTTCCATGATTTCTTTCATGCTTATTCTGTTGATTTTTATATCATTTACAGCTAGTAGTCCGCACAAGTAGCTGTGGTATCCTGTGAACGTCTTCGTTGGGGTACTCCCAAATCTTAACCATTTGAATGAGATTTTAAATTTCTTAAGCCCTTTCTGTTTTTGCAAACATAGTTGCTTTAGTTTTTCCTTCCTTGTCATGCGCATAACTTCTCCTTTAGTTCTATTAAACTCTGTGCAAATTTTCTTTTATTTATCAGTGCTTCTTGAATCTGTTCGTCTATTGTTTCAGGTGCTACTAGATGGTAGTGAGTGATCTTGTCATGCATTTCACTGCTTCCCCCTCTGTAGTTCCTATCTCTTGCTTGATCCCAATCTATAAGGTTGAAGTTTCTGGAATAAAATATGCTGTATTTCGCTCTTGTTAAATTCATTCCAATAACGCTTCTAGGGTTCGCTATAATTACCTTTAGCTTATCTTCTGGATCTTGGAACCGATCGACATAATTATCACGTTCTTGCTGTGAGACTCCTCCATGAATCTCGCCGTACTCTATCCCTCTTTTTTCAAGCTCTAGTTTTAGGTCTTTATAATTCTGGATGAATACGGAAAAAATTATACATTTTTCAAAGCTGGTCTCCCCTTCAAGGCTTTTCTTATCTGTTGTGAGGTCTTCGACAAGTTCCATGCAAGCATCAAGTCTAGGGTTCTTTTTCATCTTGGTTAGCTCGCCGTCTTCAAGACTTAAAAAACCACTCGATATTTCGTTGAGCCTTAAAAGCTTGACTAGGGCGTTCCTAACTATCATGGGGTTATCTGGCTGTGCCTCTACCCAAGTAACAAGATGCTTTCTAACACTCTCATAGTGCTTTTCCTGTTCAGTTGATAGGGGTATAGGGATAGTTATATCTTGAAAATCTGGTAATTCAATGCACTCTTCCTTTGTTAATCTACTAGATACCTTGGAGAGTTTTTGTTTTATTTCTGGAATAAGTGAAGATCGAGTAACCCATTTAGGAAAAGCTTTTTCTGAAGTCCATCCATCGTTGAGGTTACGCATGTAACGGTTTCTGAAAGCTGCAAAACTTTTTCCAAACGTTGCCCCTCTATCTAGGAAATACATCTGTGAAAATAGATCGCATACAGTATTAGCTACAGGGGTACCACTCATAATATATCTGTAACGTGAGCTCCTTGAGGCCTCAATGACTGCTTTATAGCTTTTCGTTCTGCTATCTTTGATCCTGTGGGATTCGTCAAGAATTACAGCTTGTGGGCTGAATTTAATTATTTCTGGAAGTATGTTTTTACTTCGGAGTGAATCATAAGTAATAATTAGAATTTTATTTTTTTCATCGTTAATGATCTTATTTTTAGACTGCCAAGTGTTTGACCTCGTTGCAACTACTCCGATCATATCTGTATCAAGTTTTGAGAATTTATAAAATTCTCTTTTCCAGTTTAGAAGTACGGAGGAAGGGCAAACTATCAAGGTTTTGAAAATGTTATTATGTTTTTGATACAACCTACGCAAAACATTTATCATAATACAAGTTTTACCTACTCCCATATCATGGAAGTATGCGAAGCTAGTTTTTGGCAGTGCCCTTAAAACTTCCTCTTCTTGGAAAAGGTACGGAGCTAATGGATTTTCATTTTTCATTTTTCTTCCTTATCCCCCGAATGTTTTTATAAATACAGTGTTAAATCAATTTCAAATTTATCAATAATATTATTTATTCCAGCTAGTTGCTTAGTGGTGAGTCCTCCATAACTATCGTAGGATTCTAGGCATCCCTCTATAAATGCGCTGTCGAAACCTTCTTTTTCTGTGGCCCACTGATAGAGGCTGTAAACTTTCTCACTTAGTGTAAAATCACTATGCTTATTATGCTCACCTTCTTTTATAAATCTATTTAGCATGTTTCTTCTCTCCATTAGTGAAGCTCCGTTAATTTAATTTTATCTACGTTGTATCTCTTTCCATCGACTCTTGATAATATGTAGGCTATCCCTGATAGCGTTCCCCCTCCATCATCCTCTGCACTGTGGTTCTTAAAAAAATCAAGTATCTTTTTGCCTCTAATATTATTGTTGTGGAACCATTTTAGAATTAAGTACCATCTAATATATAGTTCCTTGATTTCCTTGAGCTTCATTAAAACTCTGAAATCTCCATCCCACAGCATTTCTAGTAGCCGTCTTGTGGCTTGATCTTTAAATGCTTGAAAGTCCGAGGGTTTATTTAACAATTTTAACTCCGCTTTTATTCTTGTTCATCTCTAGTCTAAGTTGAATCTGAAGTGCAGTTACTTGGTTCATTAGCTGGTTTCTTTGCTCTGCAATAACTTGAGCTTCAAGTTTTAACATTTCAATCTTTTCTTTATCTGTTAGCTCTTTTTCAGTTTCCATCTTTTTCAAACTCCGCTAAATTTAACTTCTTTAATTGCTCAGATATTCCACTCATGTCAAACGTGATATGTTTATCATCAAGGTTTTTCCAATCTGTGTTTTTCTCCACAATAATTTTCTTTATGTTTGCCATAACCTCAAGGAGGTTCCTATTTATCTTGATCATATCCTCAAATTCATTATCAATCTGATCACACTGTTTTTTCAGCGTTTCGACGTATCCGCAGTACTCACTGTACTTTTTTACTAGGGCATCCATGGCGTCTTGTACGTTATGAGATTCCCCCTCAAGTAACTTGTTGACCTCACTTACTAGATCATTCATCTCTTTATTTTCCATAAAAAATTGCCTCCTGAATTGTGCTTTCAAAATCTTTTTTGAGCGTTGCTATTAGATTAGATTCTTCGATGCCTAGAAATTTACATAACTTTTTTAAATCACCCATTTTGTAAAAGCAGAGGTTTCTTTCACAGTTAGAAACGAACTGAGCACAAGAGTAGCCTAACATAGTAGCTACTTCCCCCTGTGAGAACTCGTTTATTATTCTGGCTTTTCTTAAAAGTAGGTTTGAAAGTGGATATTTTATTTTCATAGTGAACGTACATTACTGCCATCAAAAAATAGAAGTCAAGTTTATTTGCGTTGTAACCTATTGATTTTATTTATAAATTGAATTTATTTTAAGGTATTTCTAAAGTATGCTTGACAGTATTACGAAAATGTATTACTATATATTTAACAAAAGGAAACGACATGAAAAACTTATTTATTTTAATTGCATTAATGGTTTTTATTTCTTGTGATGAGGAAGACGATCCTTGTTTTTCAAGAGATCAAAAAGTCACAAAGTGTATTGATAATAAAATAGATTTAGACTCTAACCCAGCGAAACTTGAAATTTACAGATACGAGTGCAATGGTGAATTTCCGCATGACCGTTGCTATAGGGATTTATAAAATGATTGATAAAGAAGTTAAAAAAGTACACTCGGTAAGAATTTATCCAAGTTACTTGAAGATGGTTTTGAAAAATTATAAAAGCCTTCAAGCTTTTATAGATAAAGTGTTAACCGAACAAAGGGGGAAGAATGAAAAAGGAAGAAAAGATCGAAGAGGCAAAAAGAATGCGTAAGGAACTCTTTTTAAAAAAGCGTGACGTCCACCACATGGAGTACATTTCTGATTACAGGGGCGTACAGTGGAGAGGTTACGGAGTTAAAAGAGAGACTACTGCGGACTTTATCTACAACGACACTAGCAAGAACCGAGCTATTGGACTACTTAGGGACGGTGAGGAAGGACTTAAAATTTTAGTTCGCCCTCAAGTTTTTAAAGCAGTAGTGGCTTGTTATGAGGCGGTACTGAAAAAATGAAAAAACCAAAGAGATCTGTCCAGCTTATGAGTGAGCTGGACAGTACGGCGAAAGAGTTTGCGGATTCAATTAGGGGTAAGTGTACAGAGTTTAGGAAAACCCATGTATGCACTCAAGAGATGTTGTCATATTATTCTGGTTTATCTCAGAGTGCCATATCGAAATTTGAAAGAGGGGAAATCCCATTAACACTTGAATCTGTTTATAAGTTGCTAAGGGCCTTTAATTTTGAGCTTGGAATTTATAAGGTTAGTAAGAAAGATAAAATAAATTACGATATCAGGGAGCAAAATGAAAATAACTAAAGAAGATATTGGGAAGATAAAGCGGATGCTGTAGCGAATATTGAGGGCGAAGTAAACATTAAGGTACGCACAGTAAAAATCGAGTGGGAGGCATAAATGAATAAGGAAATAAAAAAAGGTGACATTGTGGGTACGCTAAAAGTTATCAAGAAAGCAGATGGTGTTCCTGAAATTAATAAGAATGGAGAGTCGTACAAGAGAACAGCTTGGCATGTTCAGTGCTCTGTCTGTGGCAAGAAGTTTATTAAAAAAGATAAGAACTTGAAAAGATCCTCAAACTCAAGAGCTTGCTTTAAAGGGAAGTGCTACCCTAGATTTTACACAACTAAGAGGATTTACTTATGAAAACAATAATATTTTTAACATTACTATTCAGTTTTAAAACTTCACATATCGGTGAAGGGCATTCAATGGAATGTGACTACCTAGACGGCAAGGTTTTGCATGACATGACTTGCTGGTGTCAGGTTTGCAATAGGATGGAGCATGTAGATGAAGAGAGGGAGTTATGAATAAAGAAGAGTCTAACGGAGTTAATAGGTCTGATGGAGTTAATAGGTCTTTCGGAGTTAATTGGTCTAACGGAGTTAATTGGTCTGATGGAGTTAATGGGTCTAACGGAGTTAATTGGTCTAGCGGAGTTAATGGGTCTAACGGAGTTAGTTGGTCTAACGGGGTTAATTGGTCTAGCGGAGTTAATAAGTCTTTCGGAGTTAATGGGTCTAACGGAGTTAGTTGGTCTAGCGGAGTTAATGGGTCTAACGGAGTTAATTGGTCTAGCGGAGTTAATGGGTCTAACGGAGTTAATTGGTCTAGCGGAGTTAATGAGTCTTTCGGGGTTTTAAAATCATTCGGCGTTGATAAAGCACTGTTTCTTGCAAATAAAAAAAGGACATACTCTATTTTTAAAACCCCCGTATCTGAGGAACGATTTAATAAAATTGAAAGCGAGCTGTATTGTAAGCTCGACGGTTGGAGGCCAGCTTTTAATAATATAAAATCTTTATACTTAAAACATGGTAGCGATTGGAAAAAAACGCCAATTGAAAATGCTGAAGAACTATCTAAAGAGGAAGCTTGGAGAGATATGCCTCGTGGTGCTATCGATTATGTAAAATCTCTTCCAGAATTTGATAGCGAGATTTTTAAGGAGATCACAGGCATTGATGTTGCCAAAGAAGAGAAGGTGAAAATAACAATTGATGGTAAAGATATTTTTATATCAAGAGAAAGTGCAGAAGAACTTAAAAAGAATTTATGAATAAAGGAATAACCAAATGAGTGAAGATTTAGAGAAGAGAATAATGAATAGACAAGAATTTAAGGAAGCTTTTGCATTAGTGGCTAGAAAATATTTAAAAGTCACGCCAGGAGCCTACAATTGGTTAGAGTACGAGTCTGGACTTGACCATGAGGATGTGGAGAGTCTATCTGAATTTGCTATGTTCTTTTTTAAGCACGGTTATGAGATTGGGCGACATGAAATGAACAAGAATCCAAAAACTTACAGAGAGTTAAATGATTTAGAAGGAGGAATAAGTGAGTGGTGATTTAGAGATAAGTTGTTTATACATGTTATCACAGGTTAAAATCACCATAGACGGTAAAGATATTTTTATATCAAGAGAGAGCGCAGAAGAACTTAAGAAGAATTTGTAAATAAAGGAGAAAGAAGAGATGGAAATAACAAGAGAACAGATGAAAGAAGATTTTGAGATTTTCTGTAGAAATTTTGAAATAACAAAGCTCAATGGGGATGTAAGCCTTAGCGGTAAAGAGTTCCTTAATGAGGGGTTTAAAGCCACTTGTGAGTTATATGAAATAGTAGAAAGGGACGCATCCAATGAGTGAACTAGAGAAGATGATTGAGGAGTTGAGGGAGAAAAGAGAGATTATGAGCGATGGAGACTCTAGGTTAATCTGCGAACTTTTGGAGATGCTTGAAGAGTATAGGAAGCTTATAAATTTCTACGATAAGGGTTTGAGGCAGATTAGACCCGACATAGAAGATAGATATTTCGAAAGAATAGAAACCCTAGCCAAAAAAGTGAGGGAGATGTGAAAGAATTAATAAAAGAATATGCAGAACAAGACAACAGATGTACGGCTTACCCTATTTATGTAACAGTCCAAGAGTTAGTTTTTGTGGGTGTGATCGACGATTCAAGGGCAGGTAGAGGGGACGGCGAAACAGTTTACGAGTGGTATCATCCAGACTACGAAGGTTCCTTTGATACCAAGGGGGAATTTGTAGCTAGAGTTAGAGAGCATTACGGAGAAGATTCTAAAAAAATCAAGCAGACTATAAGAGAAGCAGAGGAGTTGCAATGTTTTTACTTGTATCAAGACGTAGAGTTCTTTCTGACAATCAAAGGCGCAAAAGAATACATCGATGCAAATAGGCATAATCTCAAGAGCCCGAGAACCTATGTAAAACACTTCTCTAATAAAAACTACGAGATGCGAAGACTACTAAAAGAGATGGGTTTTAAAACGAAGGACTACGAGTGAAACCAACAACTTACAACGACTTAACTTCCGTGAGAGGGGTGATAAATGAGTGAAGAAAAATCATTAAATGAACAAGTGGCTGAGGTTCACATATATGAACGGCATATTGAATGCAAAGAAGCTTTCAGTAAAGCAGTTAATTTTTATAGAGAAAAAGGCTCTGAGTTTAAGGCTGTTTATCCACAACTTAGGTTAGAATTTAAAAATGGAAAAACTATAGACTTTGTAGATGAGTCAAGTGCCATAAAAAAGATAATAGGCAGACAAAATGTCCATATTATTCCTCACTTTCCTGTTCTCGACCGGAAGCTCAGAGAAGAGATTATAATTAGAAGCATTCCTAAAGGCGGTGAGAGATGAGTGATGTGTTTTATAAATTTACTAGAGGTATAGGAACTTTCTATAAAGGAAAGGGTGAGCACTCGGTAAATTCCTTAGAAGAGATATGTGAATACCATATAGAGAAAGATATTAAGCAAAGCGCAGAAATCTCCTCTCTCGAAAAACAACTGGCCGAACAGATCGGAATTACCGAGGGGTTGGGGAGGGAAGTTGGAGAGCTTAAGGAGAAATTAAAAAAAGAAAACTGGCTATATAAAGATGCTCAGAAGAATGAATATTATTATTTAAAGGAAGTAAAGGAGCTAAGGAAATTCAAAAAGGAAGCTTTGGGGGTTATTGGTGATTTATACGAAGAGGCCTATTGTGACACAGACGGTTGTGGCGAAGGCTGCAAAATGTGCCTTGCTATTTCTGCGGCTGAAGAGATTCTAGAAAAACATAAGGAGGTAAAGAGTGAGTGAGATTAACGGAAAAACCAGCGATGGGTATCACACATTTGATGAGTTGTATGAACACAGAGTTACTTTGTTTTTAAACTTAGTGTCTGTTAGTGGGTGGGAGTCTTATTTCAAAAGAGACCACTATGAAGGTTGGCATGCAGTTTATCTGATAATTCCCGATGGAGGGCAGATAAGTTATCACGTACCAGATAAGTGGACTAAGTTTCTTGAGAAAAATTCTAAGGACATAACAAACGAGCCAGACATATATGATGGTCACAATAGTGAGATTGTTCTTGAAAGACTGGGTAAAACACTGGAGGTAAAGGAAAATGAGTGAGGATAGCAATCCGGAATTAGAGAAATAGGAGGGAAGATGAGAGAAGAGAAAGAGATACATTGTTTATATATGTTATCACATAGCTACGACCCTAAGTTTGAGCCAAAAAATGGGATTCCGATTGTGTTTAAGCTTTTTCCAATATCTTTGTTCTTGTGGTTGATTATTTATTTAATTTTTTGGAGGTAAAGAGTGAGTCACGATAAGGATGCTACATAAAAAAGATTAAAAATTGTAGAAAAAGAAAGGTTAATAAAGAAACGAAGTTATTTCAAAGAGTTATAACTACAAGGGGATTTGTAGAAAGAAATAGGAGTAGTAATGCAATATAAGAGTTATTATCAATCGGGATGCCTCTTGATTTAGTTATACCAACCACACTTATTTTTTTTTTTTAGATGAATTGCAAAATAAATAAAACTACCATACCATGGTGATGTGCATAATATAATTTACATAGATAGTGATGCTATCGAGTTTATGAACTTCAAAAACCGAGTCAGCCCATACATAGCCAATGGGAAGTTAACCGTCCAGTATTTCAGATACTTGGTTGAATGTATAGACTTTTTTGGAAATTTATTTAGGAATCATTATTTTTACAATAAAGATAGTTTATTCAAGGTACACCATGATTTTGATTTATGTATTGTTAATTTCGGCAATGTTTCCAGCAGTAATAATCGAATGATGGAAGAACTAGAAAAATTAGCTACTTGCATTGAGGTAGTTGTTACTTCATTTGTTCCAATAGCACAAGATAGTAGCTATACTTTTATACAAAAAGATAGAATAGGGCTATTTTTGCAGGAACGTTATGACTTCTCAAGACTACATTCATTTAGAGGCGAAGGTTCGGGAACTCAAGAGCGACCTGTCGAGAGAGCTAGAATCCATTAGCGAACGCCTAAAGGATATTGATAAACTGTCAAGAAAATTGCAGATAGAGTATAGCATACTCTACACTGAAGTAAATGCAATAAAAGAAAAACAACTAAACAGAAAAGAAAAAGATAAAACTTTTAGCGAAAGACTCTGGAATTTGTTTATCGGTATTTTCGTTGGACTCTTTGTAAGTATTATAAGTGCCTTAGTTTTATACTTAACTATTGGGAAGATGATGTAAACACTTTTCATAGTTGCGCCTAGTTTCTTGTCATAGAGCTTTATAAAAATTAATCTCGAAAAACTTTCTCAAAGTTAAAGGAGTGCTATGCAACTTATAAACTACGTCGTGAAAAATAAATTTTCTTTTTTAACTGAAGGACACATACACAAAGAAAAATTAAAAGAAAAAATATTAAACCATGATGGTAGTGAGGCATATTACTGCGTTTATGATCTTGAATATGATTCTTTAAAGCATGAGGTTGACACTGGTAAGGTGGATTCTGAGGGGAAGAAACTTTGCACTTACGAACCACAACGAAACTTTTCAAGCGAGACTCTAAGAAAAAACCACTATAAGAAAAATCCATTAACTTTTGCACAGTATGAAGGGAAAAGTTATCCAGCACTTGATTTAGTGTTCTTTGACTTCGATTCTAAGAATATCGACGCTTCAAGGGTTGATGCTTGTAAGTTTATTGATGGGCTAAATGTTAAAAACGTTATTATTTTTTATAGTGGTTCTAAAGGGTTTCATGTTGGGGTACCTGTTAAGTATTTTCCTGAAGATATTAATCCAGATAAATTAAAAAATCTTGCTGGTTATTATAAGCAGTTTTATCCTACAATGGATACTTCCGTTTTTAATGTAAACAGAAAATTTCGTTTACCGTTTTCACGTCATCCTAAAACTAATCTTTATAAAAATGTTTTAACCCTTGATGAACTACAAAACATGCCAACGGATGATATGAAAAAAGTTTGCTCCGTTAGAAAAGTTTTTGATTTTACCAAGGTTATAGAATTTGATGTTGAACCAATTCAAGCCCTAGTTAAAGCAGTGGAGGTTTCAAAAAAGACTGACAAAGATTTGACTAGCGGAGGAACACTTGACAACCCTACAGTTTTCGAAAGTTTTGATAAGAAAAAATGTATTCGGGCCCTCATCGAAAAAGCTTCACCTGAAGGTGAGAGGAATGAAAGGGCACTTAGGATAGTTACAGATTGCAGACAGACCTCTATGCATAGAGATGAATGCGTAAAACTCATGATGAAATGGGCTGATAAAAACGCTTTACCTAGAGCTGAAGTTAATAATATAATTCATAACGTCTATGGTAGAGGGGTGCACTATAATTTTGGTTGTCAAGACGATATTAAGGCATCTAACTGCTCAGCAACTTGTAAGTTGTATAAAATGCTTGAAGCCGAAAAGCGTCCCTCACCTATAGACCTCCCACAAAAAGAAAAAGTTCCCCTTGAAAATGATGTTGCCCACGGACTACTAACTAACGTTTTTAAATGCTCATACACTGAGGGTGAAGAACGTTATATCGGTGGAGACATTTTAAAATACGGTGATGAGAGGGATCTTTTTAGGTGGGATGGGAAGAGATGGAAGCATCTTAATGAAACGGATAAGGATAGGATAAAAGCTCTTATAATTCGTGCTTATAATAAGAAGTGTACCTACTCTAAAGTTAATTCAGTTTTTAATTTTTTTGTAACTCGTGTTCCATCAGCTCCAAGTGGAATAGAAATGTTTCAACTTAACCCAAGGATTGTTAACTTCAATAATGGTACACTTCATCTTTTAGAAAAAGGAGATGGCACTCAATACCTAGAATTTAAAGACCACAGTAAAGAGGATTACTATACCAATGTTATTGATGGGCAGTATGATCCTACTTTTTCTGAGAAAAACGAACTACTGGATGATTACCTTGAAAATGTTTTTAAAGATGAACCTGATAAGGAAGAAAGAATAAATGCAATAATGGAGATGTTCGGGGGAACACTTATGCCAGCGTATCCAAGAATTTATTTTTTATACGGGGTTAGTGGTTCGGGGAAAAGCCAGCTCGCTATGCTTGCAGGGAGTATGCTAGGAGGGGAGAACATTTGTAAAGTCGATCCGAGTAGCATGGATGGTTTCGGAATGGAATCGATGATAAATAAATCGGTCAACATTTTAACCGAGATCGACCACAAAAAAACAATAAGTGATTCTGTTATTAAACAGATTGAGGATGAGGGAACAGTTCTTATTAATCGCAAGAATAAGGCATTCGTTGAGGCTTTTATACCTAGAATGCACATCTTCTGCGCAAATGGACTACCGAGGAATTTCGACGGTGAGAGTGATGCTTATGAGCGAAGGATAACTATACTTAAATTTAAAGATAAGTTTATGGGTGAGAATAAAGTAAGAAGTTATTATAAGTTAATTCATGAACATAGTAAGCAAGGGGTAATTAATTTTGCACTAAAAGGGCTGAAAAGGCTCGTTGACCAGAAAGGTTTTTACTCTAACCCAACAAGTTCAATAAATATTGTTAAGGGGTGGCAGAGGGAATCGAATAGGTTTATGCTATTTGTTCAAGAAATTAGAGATGGATTAATACATAATTTGTTTATAGGAGATGACCTAAATATCGGGCGTTCTGCCCTTTATAAAATTTTTAGAGATTGGGAAGAGGACTCTGGACTACAAAAGTCTAAACTTGGGAAGATAAGTTTTTACCAAGCAATGAGTAAACAAAATTTCCTTGTTGAAGATAGGAAAATCTACGGAATCGGCGAGAAGCAATTTAGCGATGATAGCCATGACTCTGTGCCTGACAATGTTGCTACGCATATCAAAGTTAACGATAATTTATAAAAAAGTTTGATATGCGGTGCTCAGCTTGCAACCTCCTGATATTGTTGGGGTTTTTTTGCTGTTGCGCTATGCATATCAAAGTTGTAAAAAGTGGTCGTTAACTTTGATATACAACGCGTCAATTTGTAACCTCTTGATATTGTTCGGTTTTTAGGGCTAAATGATGCTACGCATATCAAAGTTATATAATTATTAATAATATTTAAATATATAATATAATAATATAATATATACATAAATACATATACTTTATACATATATAGTATATATAATATATACATATATAAGTTTTTGCGGTTTTTTGTTAACTTTGATATGCGGTGCAAGGGAAACCCTGTCAGAATCGCTGAGAGGTGGCCTTGTGTGTAAAGTAATACGATTTAAGCCATTGTGTTTGATTTGAGTAGATGCACCGCATATCAAAGTTGTTTGACATAAATTTTACACTTTGTTCAGGTATGCGTTAAATTAAACATTTGTTATTGTTTTTCGGTCTGTACTGGCTCAGGAGTGGTATAGGCTAGACTATGCGCATATCAAAGTTGAAAAACACAACTTTGTTCAGGTTTGCGTTACGAATTTATAGGATTTTTATTGACAGTTTGGGGTTGATTAGTTAATAGAATTAACCCCCCTTAAATTTTCGGGTTTAGGGTGTAGGCCTCTTTGGGTACGCAACTCAGGGAGGCTCTACTTTTCACTTGCTAAGTAGTTTTTAAGATTATAGAATTTCTCTTATCTAGGGGAATTCATTTGAGCACAAAGAAAGTCACAAAAGATCTAGGCTTAACGGTTTACCAAAAAAGATTTTGTGACGAGTATGTAAATTGTTGGAATGCTACTGAGGCATATTCTAAAGTTTACAATACTAAAAACCAACGATCCAAAGAGTCCGCATCAAATCTACTATTGAAAAAACTTGAGGTGCAACAATATATAAACAAATTAGCTTCACAGCAAGACCAAGCAAAGCAAGTAAATAAAACTTATGTATTACTAAAATTAAAAGAAATTGTGGAAGCTGATTACACTCAGTTTTTGCGTGTAGATGTAGAAAACGAAAACATAGATCAAGCACTTGAAAAAATACCAAAATATATGCACAGACTTGTACAGGGATTCAAAAAGAAAAAAAGAATTTTAAAAGATGGAACAAAGGAATTTGAGATTGAATTTAAGTTCATGAACAAGGACAAAGCAATTGAAATGATTGCTAAACACCTTGGAGCTTTCAATGAAACCATTAACGTACAAGGTGAAGTAAGGATCAAAACTTTTACTCATCTTCTAACTGAAGTTTTCGATAGAAACAAAGATGAGGCAGAAAAGTTTGAATTATTTAAAAAACAAATCGCAGCTTAAGGGCTTAATATGAGCGCAGAGGCACTTGCTAGAAGTGAGGCTATGTTTCTCTTTGATGTGCTTCAAAGAAAGCCATGGGAGTTTATTGAATGCGCCTTAGAGTGCCATAGCCTTGAGGACTATCAAAAAAAGTTACTCGTTGATTTAGTTTCTTACGACCGCATAGCAATTAAGTCATGCCATGCAACTGGTAAGACCTTTTCCGTTGCTAGAATCGTCTTGTGGTTCTTATATTGTTTTCCGTACTCAAAAGTTATCACAACAGCACCAACATACAGACAAGTAAAGGATTTACTTTGGGGCGAAATCCATAGTGCTTTATCAAATAGCAAAATGTTATTCGATGGAAATAAAAACTTAACTGAGATAAAAATTAATCCCGATTGGTTTGCTATTGGGTTTGTTCCAAAAAGAGAAGTGGGAGACACCAAAGAGCAAAAGGGTTCAACGTTTCAAGGCTATCACTCAAGGTACATTTTGGTTGTATTCGATGAAGCAACAGGGATAGATCAAGACGTTTACGTGATGGCTGAAGGACTTTTAACATCAGGTGAAGTGGTTAAGTGGGTATGCATCGGAAATCCAACAGTCAGAAGTTCTAACTTTTTTAAACTTTTTTCCAAGCCCGATTGGCATGGGGTTAAATGGGATTGTTTCAAGTCTCCTAACCTAATAGCCAACGATTTAACTAATAAGCAAAAGATAAGAGAAGAATTAACTTATCTAGCTAAGCTAACTAAAGAAGAAAAGTTAAAGCATATTGCTAATTATAAAAAGCCTAACCCTTACCTACTTTCTGCACAGTGGGTAATGAGTAAGATTTTAGAATGGGGCATGGAGCATCCGCTAACGCTTTCTAAAATCTTTGCAGAGTTTCCACTTAGTGATGATACCGTGTTAGTAAAGTTTGAAAGTGTTCAAGCGTCACTTGATCGGGTTATTGATGTTGACAAAACGAAAACAAGATTCATAGGCATTGATGTTGCTAGGGGTGGGCCCGATAAAACAGTATTCAATGAACTCATAGGATATAAGAATACTAGGATACAAAAACATAAGAAAAAAGATGGGCACGAGGTAGCAAGTGAGCTAATGCTTTTTTGTAACGAAGACAAGGTGAGCGATACTGTTTTAATTCTTGATGGTACTGGCGTTGGCTCAAGTGTTGAAGATCAAGTCAAGAAAGATATTTATGACGATAAGTATTTCGGCAATGTCAAGCTTGTTGTAGTCCATTCGGCGCAGTCTCCTAGTCACGACGATAAAGACGAAGATCAGAAATCTAAAAAATTATTTAAGAACGCTAAGGGGCAGATGTTCTACCTTCTTAATCAAGATCTTAGAGATAACATTGACTTACTTACCGACGAAGAGACTTATGAGGAACAGCTACCAGAGATAAAATTTAAGTTTGATAATCAGGAAAAGATTTTGATTGAATCGAAAGATGATTATAAATCTAGGACAGGTAAAAGCTCTCCTGATGAAGCCGACTCATTGGCGTTAGCTAATTATGGCAGATATATTTTTAGAAAGGCTGGAAACTTTGGAACACATTCAACGAGTGAGACAGTGTTTAGGAATCAGCTTGACAATTCCCCAATTAGAAAAAGAACGAGGCTAAAGATAAATGAATACTAACGAAACAGATATAAAAATCAACCCTAAAGCTAGGGGTAAATCTGGTACACTTATTACGAGTGGGGTTTATTCTGCGGATCACTTATCAACGCTTCATGGGGTGAATGGTATAGCTGTAATGAACAAGATGCGCAGAAGTGAACCACAAGTTCAAAAAGTTATCCGCGCAGTATTCGGGCCAATAAAATCAGCGTCATGGTCGATAGAATCTGCCTCTGAAGAAACTAAAGATTTAGATATAGCAAGGGTATGTGAGCAAGTCTTAATCAACGATCAACCTTATGGCTGGCAGTCTAAGCTCCATGAAATTCTTTTAGCTATTCTTTTCGGGCATAGTGTTTTTGAACTTATCCATTCCAACAGGGAAACAAAATCAATAGGTAGCTACACAGGAGTTTATCTAGCGTTTAGAAATCAGGAAACTCTTACCGAGTGGAAACATGATCCCACAACAGGAGAACTTTTATCAATAGTTCAAAATCAAGGTGGAGACATTGAGGCCCAAGATCTTGTTATGGATGCCAAGTCATTACTTATTTTTTACAATGAAAAAGAGGGGGATGATAACGGCTTCGGCATTCTTCGCCCTTTATATGGCCCTTATAAAAGAAAATTATTAAACAAACAGATTCAAGCGATAGGAAACGAGAGAGGGGCAATCTCTACACCTATAGCAACTTGTCCAGATACAACAAAACCAGATTCTAAGGAATATTTAGCTGCGGTTGAAGCACTTGAGAAGTTCACCAATGCGGAAAGCTCTTACATAATCGTTCCTGCTGGATGGGAACTTAACTTTGATAATTCGAATACATTCGATCCATCGAAAATACAGGTATCAATCAAAGCAGAAAATGAAGAGATGGTCGGGGCTATCCTCGCCGCTTTTTTAGAGCAGGGGCAAGGGGGAAACTCCGCAGGGCTTGCATCAGTTAGTGGTCTTGAAAAATTCTTTTCCTCAACGCTATCAAATTGGGGAAAATTAATCTGTGATACTATCAATAATAAATTAATCCCTCATATCGTGGATCTTAACTTTCCAGATAGGCCTGAAGTCATGCCTAAACTAACGTTTAACCGTTTAGCTGAGAGTGCTGGTAAAGACTTAATGGAAGTGGTTACAGGGTTTATAAGTTCCAACGTTTTAACCGTTGATGAAAAGCTAGAAGATTTTATTAGAAAGATTTACTCCTTACCTAAGAAGGCAGAAGGTGAGCTAATGGATAACGGCGAGAGCCAAGACGATGTAGAAGATCCACAAGAGCCAGAGCCAACAGATGAGGAACCTAAAGAAGATCCTGTGGAGCTTAGTTTAAGTGAGGGCGAAACTATCAACCTCTCAGAAGCAAAGACACCTAGAGGGCTTATTATTCAGCAGAAAGAAGAGATAGAGAATGTCATAAAGGAAAACCTTGAAGCATCTTCTAAAAAATTAGTCAATGATATTATAAGAAGATATGAACAGCTTCCAAAAAACAGAAAACAACTTGCAACTAAAGATGTAGTGGTTAGCAAGAAGGCTCAACTAAAAAGACAACTTAAAGGTGTGCTAGGTGTCACAGGAAGAAAGGCACTAGAGCAAGTAAAGCTTGAAGTCCCAAGTAAAAAAGATGTTACCCTAAAAACCGAAGACATAGGGGAAGCAATAAAATTACTTGAGAGGCATGAGCTCGACATTCCAGATAATATAAAACTGCTTGATAATTCTAAATTGCCATCGGTGTTAAAAATATTATTTCAGATTCAAGCGGAGTCAATCGGTAACAAGGTTACCAATGATTTAAGGGATGCAGTTTTCTTTAAGTTTTCGAGCAGTGAAAAAGGAACCGCAGACGTAAACATCATTCGTCAAGACCTTGAGAATGCATCAAGTGATTATATAAACGGCGCAGGGGTTAAGAGAACTGCAAGCAACGTTTCTGCAATAGCAGTTAATGAGACTAGAAATGAGTTTTTATTTAATGAGGAGGTTCTGCAAGAGGTAGAGAGTTTTACTTTTATAAATGCGAATCCGAAAAGCGATGTTTGTAAGGAATTAGCAGGGCTAACTTTTGCTACTAATGACGCCGAATCTCTTAGATATAGTCCTCCCCTTCATCATAATTGCAAGAGTTACTTAAGAGCTAATTTAGTAGGGCTAAGGGGTTCCCCTGAAATCTCTTCTCTAAGCCCATCGGATACAGCGAAACAATCAATCACACTAGGAGAGAAGTAAATGAGCCATATAGTTGAAGTTTTACTTGATAGAAAAATTTACGAAGCTAAAGCGGAGGTAATAGAGATACTAGAGACTAATAAAATATCTCCCGATGCCATTCCACAAAGTTTAGTTTTCGATAAAGCAGAGTACCAAGATAAAGCAACAGTTTTAGAGTGGTCAGCTAATCATGGCTTCCCTAGCGATGAGATTAAGGAAACAGATAATAACTATATCATTCCTATCTTCGATACGAGTGAATTTATAACTGAGACGCTAAGACCTCTTGAGATTAGACCTAATATAGTTATGGTTGTGGGTATTCTTAGGCCCGTTGAATCTTCTGAAACAATATTATTCATTGATGATGAAAAAGAAACTATAAAACCGTTGACCTCTCTTAGAAATTTAGAGGGTATCAAGTTGGAGCAACAAGCTCCGCATATTATTGAGTTAGCAAAAGTTATAAGTGGGGTTCATCCTGCTTATGGAAAAATTGAAATAACAACGCAGATTTTGAAAAGTTTTGAAAAGAATTTTAGAAGTGGGGCTGTTGGAATTGATATAAGTATAGATATTGAACACGATCAAGGCGAGGCGGCTGGATGGGTGCGAGATGTTTTTATGTCAAACGATGGGCAGAGGTTGTACGGAGAAATTCACTGGACGTCTAAGGGGGCAAAGCTACTCTCTAATAAGGCGTACAGGTATTTTTCACCAGAGTACAACCTTAACTGGACTCATCCCCACACTGGAAAGAGCTACGGGCCAACTTTATTAGGTGGTGGTCTTGTCAATAGACCATTTTTAAAGATGGAAGCCATAGTAACTTTATCAGAACTATCAAAACATAAAAGCAAAAAGAAGGAGCCTAAAATGGATACGATTGCTTTAAGTGAGCATCAATCAAAGCTTGCTGAAAAAGAAAGAATTATCTCTGAGTTTAAGCTATCAGAAGAAAAATCAAAAACGATTATGAACAACATGAACGAAGAAAACAAGAAGCTTAGTGAAGAGATTAAAGAGTTAAAAGAAACTCAGAAAAAAGAAAAATGGATCGGAGAAGTCGAAACTAAATTTAATAAAAACGAAATTAGCGAAGCGGCTAAAAAGTATTTACTAGATTGTGGCTCTAAAGAAAGCGTGGACGCTTTCAAACTTATGGAGCTTAATAAAGAGTTAAATACTAAGCCAGCAGGGAAAGATGCTGATCCAACAAAAACAACTGTGACTCTAAGTGATGAAGATGAGGCGTATAGAATGAAGCACATGCCTGATATTTCACCTGAAGAGTTTGCAAAGTACAATTCTTAAAAGAGAGGTATTTAAATGACTGCATTAAGTGCAAATGTTGAAATTGATAGAAAAGAAGGGGAGCTTATAGCTCATCCTGTTGCCGTAGACATAATCTACAAAGGTGCATTAGTAAAACACAACGCTGCGGGGTTTTTGGCTCCATGTGCAGCTGAAGCAGGGGCACACTTCGCAGGTGTTGCTTACGAGAAAATTGACAACTCCGCAGGTTCCGCAGGTGATGATGATTGTAGAACTTATAAGAAAGGACGTTTCTTACTAACTGGTTCTAGTTTCGCACAAGCAGATGTAGGGGAAAAAGTTTACGCTACAGATGATGCAACAATCACGAAAACTTACGCTGATAATCTTCAATTCGTTGGAGTTATTGATGAGTACGTTAGTGCTACTCAAGTTTGGGTTACGATTGATTCTGCAACTGAGCGAACAGCTGGGGCCTTTGAGGTTTTCTCTGCCGGAACTTTTACAACTGCTGGTGGTGATACTGACGAAACAATAACAGTAACAGGAATGCTAGCAACTGATGTTGCTATTGTAACCCTAGCTACGGCTGGTGCCTCGCCTGTAACTGTTATTGATTCAATCGCTGCGGCTGGACAAATTGATGTAGATATGAGTGCAGATCCTTCAACGGATCACGTTCTTAACTACATGGTACTTAGAAAAAAATAAGGAGTTAAATAATGGCATTGGTTAATCCTGTAACATTAGAAAAAGGTCTGCGAGCAGACTTTATGAAAGCGTATAACAATGGGGAAGATCCTCAAGATGTTATACCTATGATTTTAAAAACTAGTTCAAGTAGTAACAGTGAAAAGTACGGGTGGCTCGGTCAAGCTCCGCAAATGGTTGAATGGAAAGATGAGCGTAGGCTTAAAGGTCTTAGAGATTTTAGTTACACACTAGAAAACAAAGATTACGAGTCAACAATTGAGGTTGCGAGAAATACCATCGAAGACGATCAGATGGGGTCAACTCGCGTTCGCATTCAAGATCTTGCAAGAATAGCAAGAGCGCATCCTAGAAAACTTTTCTTTGACGCCTTAAATGCTGGTGAAACTGAACTAGCTTATGACGGACAAGCATTCTTTTCCGCTTCACATAGTGAAGGGGATTCGGGTACTCAGTCTAACCTAAATAGTTCTGGATCTGGTACAACTGTTGCACAGATTAAGACTGATTTAGACGCTGCTATTGCTGTAATGAGAAACTACCTCGACGACCGAGGGGAAATTTTTTATGACGGTGAAAGAGATTGGTACATTCTGGCTCCACCTGCCCTAGAGGGTAACATGAGAGAGCTTCTTAACGCTTCAATCATCTCCAATACCACCAACACATATAAAGGTATTGCGAAGTTGATTACAAGTGGTCGATTAACAGATGCAAACGATTGGTATCTTTTTGATGCAAGTGCAGGGGTAAAGCCTTTCATTTGGCAAGAAAGAAGAGGGCCGATGTTTGCTTCTCAGGAAGCTAATTCTAGTAATGGTTTTATGAGAAAAAACTACTATTACGGAATTGATGTTAGACGCGCCTTTGGGTATGGACTTTGGCAAAAAGCTTACAAAATTAAGAACTCATAAGAGTTAGAATTTTTAGGGAGGGTTTAAAAAGCCCTCCCATTTTTAAGGAGAAGAAAAAATGGAACTAGAGCTAAAACTTAGAAAATTTCATCCCAACAAGAAGATGAATTTTTTGAAACATGAAATAACAATGCAATTTAAAAAGATTGAACTCTCTGAAAAGGAGTTAGAGATATTTAAAAAGTCTAAAGAATGCCAAGCGTGGTTTATAACCAAAGAAGAATTTTTAAAAACAACAGAAGTTAAATCCACTAAAGCTTATGACGTTTCAATCGTAGAAAAAGAAGCAGGGATAACTATAGCTGAGCTTAAAGAAAGAAAAGAAGCACTAGAGGCGAAAGAAAAAGAATGCGAAGAACGCATGAAAAATATCGCTGAAAAAGAAAAAGAGCTTTTAAAGGTTGATGAGGAATTGACTAGAGCTAGTAAGTCAAGAGCTAGAAAGGTTAAGTAATGGGGGGAGGACTCACCGACGAAAAACTTCTTTACACTCAGCGAGGGGCTAAGGTTTATCTCAACACGAATGGGGGGGAAGTAAGTCTTTTTGGTATGCATCCAGAAGCGGACGCTATAGATGGTGAGCAACCAACTG
>Ga0208644_1000334_pt1 | contig 37787 bp, 49 predicted proteins | sample VirMetDEL_Nov_18_FD_184517 | JGI IMG/M metagenome (GOLD analysis project Ga0208644, IMG submission 184517) | Aqueous microbial communities from the Delaware River and Bay under freshwater to marine salinity gradient to study organic matter... | ecosystem: Environmental > Aquatic > Marine >...
GAGTTACGGCGGAGATTTCAAGCGGCACGACTCGAACTACTACCAACGCCTGGCTAGAAGAGGATTCAAGCGGTAGCTTTGTTGAGGTCGATGGCTCCCGAGTCTCCATGTATAATCGAACTGCGGGCGAAAGTGCTACAACCGGATCGGCAGTAGTGGTGCTTACTGGCGTTACTGGTGGCGATAAGGTGCAAGTAATTTGTGATCAAACTGGCGCAGGCGGTGCGACGATGAATACCGTCGCTGATATGTGCGGAATAACAATAACTAAAGTCTCAGCGGAAACGTAATGGCACTCACACCAGAATTTGTAACTGAAAAGCTGGATCAGTCGGCGCGAAAGCTTCGAAGATTGCGAGAGCTTAATTCGCTTTGGCAAAATGGAGTAACACCGCCATTGACATTGAATTTACAAGATTTAAAGGCCGAAGCGGAAACGCTTATCGGTGAAGTATTGGCATTAATGACTGAATTAAATGACGCCATTTAATAAGGGGATAAAAATGGAAGAAAACATACAGAAATGGATCAACACTTGTGCTCAATTGCAAATTGCTTTGAGCGACACCTTTTCTCAGATGAAGTCTGAAATGACACAAGTGCAAAAGCAAATTGTCAGCCAAAGACAAGACATTGAAAGCGAGATTAAGTGTTTAAAAGCTGAGATCGAAAAGCTTAAAGAGTCCTCGCAGGTCCAAGTTACTAACGGCAAAGACTTAGAGCCTCAAATTAGTGCATGACTGAAGAGCAAGAGCGGGAAAGGCATCAATTTAAGATCACGACTATCACAGTCTTTCTAGGGTTTGTTTGCCAGCTCATGGCATCGGCTTGGTTTTTAGCATCGCTTTCTGAAAGGCAAGCGCAAACTCATTCCGTACTGCAAGGGGTCGTTGCGGAGCAAAAGCTGCGATCTAGTAATGTTTATGCGGTTGAGAATTTAAAAACTGAAATTCGGTGGTGCATTGATGAGGTCAAAGAAATGCGTCAGCGCTTAAGAGGTCTAGAGATGGGACATAATGGACAACGTTAGCCAAGTAGTTTTCGTGGTAGCTTTTATCTCGGCGCTAGTGCCGATCATTATGGTAATGGTCCACTATTGAGCATTTTCTATTTTCTTAAGCCTCACTATCACGGCGTTGGTGCGAAACTTATTGAGGGCGCTCGCAAAGCTACCCGCAAAAAGCGCAAAAAAGATCCACTAGATGAGCTATCAAAGGAAGAATGGGCAATTATTCGCGAACCTCAGATTCGTTTTGAAGAAGATCTAGAAGTTGCCCAGCTTATGCTTATGGGGTTTTTATGAGTGATATTCCAAAACACGGAGCAGGCGAAAGGGGGGTGTTTGCCTTTCGAGATGGCGAGTTTGTTAGAATTGATGAATCAAAAAAAAAGCGGGTGATTGCTCCTACTGTAATTACAGACGAGATTGATCCCGTGGAAAGCTATGCTGATTTCGATAGGCCTGTGTTTACATCAAAATCAGCTTTGCGGCGTCATTATAGAGAAAAAGGATTTTACGAAACTGGCGGGGATCATTTAGATCAAAAGCCTACCTCTGAAGATCCCGAGGCGGTGGCAAAGTATGATCGAGAGATGATCGAAGCTGCTTACATGGACGTTAAATACAACAGGGTTCCTTTTACCGAAGAGGAAAAGGAATTGCATAAAAGGGAAAAAAGACAATGGGGCAAGGCGTACGAAGTGAAGCCACTTTAGGCTTAAGTGAAGAAGAGATTACGGGCTCGGCTACGGAAGATGAGTCCATAATAGAAACCGAAGATTCAGGAGAACCGGAAAGTGTTGAGGAAAGCGTCAAAGAGGCTCTTGCCGAAGTTAAGGCTGGGCAGGGTGAGGGGTCTGAGGATGAGGAGGCAGGCGAGCCCGCTTCGCACGAATCAGGGCAATCCGCTAAGCACTCCCAGCAAGCCCAAGACGGGAAACCCTCTTCGGTAGCTGCTCCTAATCGATTCTCGGCGGATACGAAAGAGGCTTGGGAAAAATTCCCGCCTGAGATCCAGGCCGAGGCTGCTCGGATGTTTCGAGAGCATCAAGGGCGCTTTACTCAGGGCCAGCAGCAATTAGCGCAAGCGGAAAAAGAGGCCCGGCATTTAGTCGAAGCGGTGCGGCCTTATTACACGTCAAACCCTGAGTTGGCCGAAGCTGGGATCTCCGAGTCTGCTTTAGTTGCTCAGCTAATCGGCAATCATCAACTTTTAATGAATCCCGAGACTTCTGCGAGTACCTTAACTCGGATTGGGAAATCGTTAGGCTTTGATGTTGAGCTTTCACGGGATGGATCTACGGTTTCCGCTAGTCAAAACGGCGCAAGCTTTGAGAATAACCCACAGTTTCAGTCTTTACAGCAACAAAATAGCCAAATACTCTCTTGGATAGAGCAAAGGCAAGTCCAAGAAGCCGCTCAGCCTATTCTGGAAGAGATAAACGAAGTCCAGGATGAGGTAGACGCTTCTGGGAATTTTTTATATCCAGAAACTCACAAACGTGAATTTCTGCAATACGCGAAACCCCTGGTTTCCGAACTGAAGAGAACCCATCCGGGGATAAGCTATGGCGAGGCGCTCAAGCATGTTGTTCAGCAAGCCCGCCAATCCTTTGGATACTCTCCTCAGGCAAGTTCGACCGGACTTCCCGTAAAGAACAATCAAAAGGCGGTATCAGCAGCAAAGACAGTGAGGGGCAGAGTGGCTCCTTCTGCCGAAGCTCCCAGGGATCCCCTGGAAGTGCCGCAAAATGAAACTCCAGAACAGTCAGCAAAAATAGCTCTGGAGGATTTGTTACGAGGAAGATAAATGACAGACGTAGGATTGGGCCAGCTTGTTACAGCAACTGGTCGCAGGCGCTCAAAACGCGCCAAAGATGCTGTCAGAGACAATCTCCCAGTGACGATGCACATGGAAGAGCATGGCGGTTATCGTCGCGTTCCATCTGGTCGAACAATCGTTGAGGAAGCTCTAAGCGATCAAAACGATACTGTCGACTGGGTAGGTGCATCTGGGCAGATCTCTCTCACAGAAAACAACATAATGGATGCAGCCGAGTTTAATTGGAATTACATGCTTGGCTCGGTGGTGTTTTCTCTTTCTGAGAAATACCAAAACGAAGGCCCCGATCAGTATATCCCGCTCATATCGAGCAAGTTCAAAGTCCTAGAATCCACCCAAATGAACAAATTCCATGAGGGTGTCCTCTCGGACGGAACGGGCTCAAGCGGATTGCAGATGGCAGGGCTTGCGGCTTTGGTTTCGACTACTCCAACCTCTGGAACGGTAGGCGGCATTGATCGTTCTAGCTCAGATGCGGCGTGGTTTAGAAACCAGGCGTTTGATACAAGCTCAGATTGGTCTGACGGTGCAGTAGACAGTGGTAACGTAACTCGATTCCTGGATCAGGGTCTTGATGCAACTACTATCAACTCTAAGCCTCAGGTTAATATTGGGCTTATGGGAGATACTCACTGGAAGGCTTTTACGGCTTCCACTCGAGCAATCCAGCAAATCACGCACGAAAAAGACTCAGCAAGAGTAGGGCATAATAAGCTCTGGTATAGAGGGGTCCCCATGTATCTCTCTGGTGGGCTTAACTACTCGGGCTTTTCTACGCAAACAGCCACTAGAACCTATCTTCTTAATGTGGAAGAAGGCGGGTTTAACGTTGTTTTCCATCGAAAAGCTGAGTTCGATATGCTCGAGCCTGTAAACAGCGCCGATCAGGCAGCTGTTTCTCGCTTGATGTTCACTATGGCCACTTGCACTATTGGCGGTTACGCCAAGCGCTGCTGGGTTGGATTTTAATTTGAATTTCTAACGAGGTAGCGAAAATGAGTGGACAACTATTAAAGGTAAATTATGCTCCCTCCAGCACGCAAGAGCACGCTTTGGGCTCTTTGCATGTTGATGCGGCGGGGAATCACTATAGATACATGCAGGCTGACGGGGCGGTTACGTCTTATCATCTCTATAATTATACAGCTGATGATTGGCAGATTGACGCAATTGCAACGGAAACCTCTAACCCTGCTGACACTGACTTGATCCAGTGTTGCGTGTGGGACAAAAGCGCAACGGCGCTTGCCGATAATGAGTATGCTTGGGTCTTTGTAGGACCTGGGACTTTCACAATCACGGCTGAGGCCGGTGGTGCTTTGGCTGTTGATGAGATTGTCTATCTCGATGGTGAGACAGCTGGAACCCTATCAGCAACCGCTGGGCCTTGTTTTGCTCCAGGCGTACAGGCGCTAGAAGCAATTACTGCTGGGGCCACAGGCTCAGCCGTGTGCGCACATGCTTTGTATCTAGAAGATACAGCTTAAGCTTAACCAACCGGGGGCCTTAACTGGCCCCCTTACACTTTAAGGGGCAAATCGTATGAGTGTAGATCTTAACAATTATAGCTTTCCTGACGTAGCCCAGGAGGATTTTATTAATAAAGGCCTGGCGACTCGTGCGCTTGCATCTGGGGTGACTGAATTTACCCCTCAAGGCCACAATAATGGGTTGGCTTATCGGTTTTTCGTTCATAATCGCAAAAATCCGATGAAGTCCGAGCAGTACGATATGGAGATCACCGATCCCATTGAGATGGTTCAGATCTACCGAGACAGAAAGCACAAGCCTTGCCATCGGATTGAAGAGCTACCAAAAGAGCTTTTAGACTTGCGAAAAACCCGCATTGATATGGGTGAGGGCTTATATCGCTATGAGTTTGTGAAAGACGAAGATGGGAATTACGAGGTCAAGGGCGGCATTTACGCCGAGGCCTATAAGGCTTGGAAGAAGGGTCTTGGAGCCCAGGGGCTATCCTTAGAGCGTTGGGGCGAGATTACGACAGGCGATGTTATCGCGCTGCAGTCTGAAGGCATTTACACAGTGCAGCAACTCGCTTCTTTACCAGAAGATAGAGTTAAGGGTCGTTTCCCAGGTAATTTAGTGAAAGCTTTCGAGAGTGCTATTCACTTTTGCAATGCGCAAAATGAAAAAGCGAAGCTCAAACCTTTTGCCGATGATTTGATTGAGCTTAGAAAAGAGCTTGAAGCCTTAAAGGCTGAGAATCAAACTCTAAAAGCTGCAAAGCCTGCCCGTGGTCGTCCGAAAAGAAAGACGGCTAAAAGAAAGGCTCGAGCAGTAAAACCTGAAACTGAACCTCCTCCTATAGCGGCATGATATGAGCGATATAGAATTTTTTACCCAGGACCATAAAACCTTTAGCGGCGAAGTGGTCAAGCGTGAATGGTATAAGGTGCCTAAGGTGCGGATCAATGGTGATGGTAAGCCCGTCACTGAGCATACCATCGAGCTAGTTGATGAAGCTTGCCGACAAAAGCACGCCAAAGCCTATGAGGCATGGAAGAATCCTCCCAAGAAAGAGGCGGCACCGATTGTCAAGGTTGAGTCAAGATCAAAAGTTGTTGGGGCATTAGCGCAATCTTTTAAAAAGCCTAAGGACTCAGAGAAATGAAAAAGCTAGTTTTATTTTTAGCCTGTCTTGGCTTTCCCAGCTTGGCTTTGGCACAAACTACAGAGAACGACTTGATCGGCTTGGGTATGCCTTCAGCTTTGGCCGAAGCTCTTACCTCGGGCCTTTCTGCCGACTCGGATCTTACTCTCACGGCTGCCGGGGATGATGTTATTATCACGGCTGAGGATGACGTAGTTATTCAGGGTGAAGGCTCGGGAGATGTCATCACCCTAGCTGGTGGAGGAACTGCTGTAGATCTAACCATTGCGGATAACTTGGTTACGGTAGCCTCTGGCACGTCACTAACGATGACATCCGGCACTTTCACCATTACGGCAGGAGATGCGGTGCTGACATCTGGAGATCTTACGATAACAGCTGGCGGGATCAATATCGCCGCTTCTCAAGATCTCAACTGGGTTGAACAAGATTCGGCTAACCAGGCTTGTAATACTACCTGTACTCTAGGCTGCGTTATCGGACTAGAGGCGTCTACCCCGGCCTTCGTGGACTGTGCCGATGCAACAGCAGACTCTTGTGTCTGTGCTAGTGCAGGAAGCTAATGAGGGTTGCAGTTTTCGCATTAGCAGGGTTTTTCGCGGGGCTCCTTTTCTACGCTTTGGGAGATGCGCACTTTCATAAAGTGGCAAGAGAGGAGCTTAAACTTTCAAATCAAGAGGTTGCAGGCTGGCTTAATGCACACAAATCGAGAGACAAAAGAGACGCAGCAATCAGGGAAGAGATGAACAAGATCCTAGATAAGCTAAAGAACATCAAGGGTGATTCTAAATGAGCGGGACCGCATCAAGAAAGCATATTTTACGCAGGGCCACTCCTACAGTTAGCACTTCCGCCTACGCCGACTTGGATCAGGTGGGTGGAGTAATGACTTTCACAGACGCTTTTGCTGGTGGCCCTAGAAGTGGGGTTATCGTCTCTCTGGCTGTATTGCTAGAAAGCGGGGCCTTTCCTGCTATGACAGTTCACTTTTTTAACGCGTCTCCTACTTTGACCAGTTCGGACAATGCGGCTTTAGACATTGCCGATACCGAGATGGCCTCAAAGTATTGCGGAAGTATTCATGTTCGAAACACAGCTGACGTATATTATATGACTTTAAACTCAAGCTCCGTTGCATATACAAATCTAAAATTCGCACAGGTGGTTGAGAGCACAGACGGGAATTTGTATGGAGTGGCTCAAGCGGCTGGGGCAATCACTTTTGCAGCAACCGATGATTTGACGATTATTTTAGGCGTCGAAGCTGATTAAATGAATGGCAACTATACTCGCAAATTTGCAAGCTGTCTGTGACGAGGCCAACGAGCCTCAAGTTTCTGCCTATGATGATAATCGTCAACTGCTTGCCCTTTTAGAGTCTGTTTCTCGAGAGCTTCGCCAGCTTGCTTGCTTTCCACAGCAAAAGAGATCTTACAGTTTTAATACCTCAGCCTCGGATGCGGAATATGCTTTGCCCGCTGATTACTATATGGGCATTCAGGGCACGTATTATGATCAAACCCGCGCCTGGAGTCTGATCGGGCCTTTATCGGATTCCGAATGGAACTATAGGCAATACGGGCCCGGCTCAGCATCAAACACTTTTGCCTATCGCGTTTTCGGGCCTGATATAGGCCAATATTCAAGCTCGCAGCAATTTGAGCTAGACCCAACACCTGCAGCTACGATTGCCCTTAGCTTTGATTACATTACCTCTCGCATGTTTTACGAATCCGGGTTTACCCCAACTACCACCACCAAAGAAACAGTTGGGGCTGATACGGATGTTTCAATGTTCGATGATGATATTTTGATCGCGGGCACTTTGTATCGCTATTTAGAGATTAGGAAAAAAGATTACGCTGACGCTTTTAGGCGTTATCAAAAGCTTATTGAGCGTGCCAAGACTCGCCACCATGGCTCTTTTAAAGGCTCTTTTGCTCGTGGCCGCCGTGGCGTTCGGCGCTATTATCCTACCGAGGGTTGGGGAGGCTGGAGCTTATGAATCAAGGAAAGTATGGGCCTGTTAATCCTCAAGATTATCCTACTCCCCCCGGCCCGAATTACTATACTTATGGCGAGCGTCCCGGCTGGGTTTATAATCCTTACGACGATAAATACTACCCTAATCGACAAGAGCAAGGGGATTATTTACGAGATCAAGGGGCGCTAGATAAGAAAAAGAAAGAGCCTGGCCTAGCCGCAACAGCTGGAACCGTCGTTGGTGGAGCGGCTGCCGTTAAGCTTGGTACTGACATCGGCTCAGGCCAGTACGGGATTAGTGATCTTACCGGGATTTTCGGCGATGGCGGCACGCAAGCTGCTGGGCAAGTTGGCACACAGGCCGCAGCTGACGTTGCCTTTGATCAAGCGGCTCAGTATGGCGTGGATACAGGCTTACAATACGGAGCGCAAACCGCTTCGGAAGCGGCCTTAGCCGAAGGCGGTGGGGCTTCGACTACTAGCACCTTATCCGCTGTGCAGCCTTGGCTCACGGCTGCAGCGATCGCGTATGCTTCTTATAAGAATTACCAAGGGCTAAGCAAAGCTAAAAAAGCTGTTGGCGGTGGTCCGCTAACGGACAAAGAAATCCGCAAAACGGACATGCTTGGATCTTGGGAGGATCTCAAGGATAAAGTTATTCCTAGCGAGCTAAGGCCTTTCGGCTCTTTAAGAGAGCTAGGGTTTAAGCACATTTTAGGCTTTGGCTCGACTAAAAACGACGATCAAATCATGCGTGATCGCGTGCGCAAGAATATCAAAGAGTTCGGCTTAGTCGACGATGATTGGAACGTGGATCTAGCCGGTGGTGCAAAGTTTGACATAGGTAAAGACGGGCAAGAGGCTGCGTATAATGTTGATTTTGACAATCCTTTAGCGCATGGCGCTGCGGCTTGGTCTGGCGCTTTTGCTCGAGTCTTTACTGGCGGTAATGAAAAGCTAAAAGACGATTTTACGGGCTATTTTGCTAATGCTGCGATGAGCAACGCCAAAGATCTGGGCGATGTGCGCAAAAACCTTATCCACATGATGGAAAGCAAGGGCCTGACCGGGGATAAGGTGATAGCGACTCTTAATGAGCAGCTACAAGAAGGGCAGATAGATCAGCAAACTTTCGATATCCACATGAATAGTCTGTCTGAGCTTTACGAAGGGCGAGACCCTACAGCGCCACCAGGCCCAGCGCAGCAAGTTGCATTGCCTCCACAAATCCCCGGCGGATCTGAAACAGCGCAAAAAGCCCAAGCGGGCTATGAAGCTAGAAACCCAGCAGATGTTGCTTTTGATCAAGCGGCTGGGGTTACCCCAGTAAAGCGTCCCCTAACCCCCGAAGAAGAAGAAGCATTTAATAGGATTGCATAATGTACGGATATCAACAGAAAGGAATGCTAGCGGGAATGCAACCGCCTCAACAACTTGGCAGGGCGGTGGCTCCAGTTTCGCAAGGCCGCCCCAGCTTTGCCGGGTCTGCTGCCCAGCCACCATTTCAGCAGCAGCCACCACAGGGCCAGGGAATGGGGCTCCCGCCTGGGATTACCCCGCAACGATTGCGCCAGTATGCAATGCAAGGCCGCCCGGAATATAACCGTGTGCAAAACTATCTTGAACAACGCCGAAGCGGTGGCGCACCACAGCCTGGGCCAACCCCAGCAGATGTGGCCTTTGATCAGGCCTCTCAAAGGGCTGCTTTCCAAAGAGCCCCACAGCAGCCAATGAATGCGCAACCTATGAACGCGCAACCTCAGCAGCGCCGCATGGCTCCAGGCAGGCACGCAATGCAGCGGGGAATTCGTAGAAATAGACGAGTTATGAACGAGCGAACGGGATACTAATGATCGATCCAAGGATACAAGCTCAGGCAGAGAGTGAGGCTTTTGTAAGCGCGGCTAACTATAAGATGGATCCTAGTCTGCAGGGATATCAGCCAAACATGCTACAGCGCGCTGATCTGTCGGGTATGCAAAGGCAAGGCCCGTCGGATCTAGCGCAAGGCATAGGGGCTGCAATGCAGCAAAATGGGAACCCGCTTGCCCCCCCTCAGTCTCCAGGTGCTCCAGGGCAACCGGGAGAAGAGGCGGTAACTAAAAGCAACGTGCTGTGGAAGCCTGTATCGGAGAAGGGAGGCCTTGCGGTTTTATTCCCTTACAAAGCGGGCCAAGTGGTGATCAAGGATGCAAAAACGGGGGAGATTTTGGATCGTGGTGTTAGCTCTGGAGCTTCTAACGGGTATGCTGATACTGTGCGCTTTTCTCGGCCTGGCACTGCTTTTAACGATGTGATCATCGAAGATTCGAGCGGCAAGCAGATGTATGTGCGCAATGGTGGCATGCGCAATGAAAACCTAGCCGCAAGCGCTAAGCCTGCAGGCCCTATGGGGCTAGGGCAGCCAAAAGATCCATTTTTGCTAGAAGGGTTATAGATTGAGTGGGAAGATCTCAAGGAACCCAAGCATACAAGATTTCAGCCCCTCTCGGGGGCCTGAATGTTCGCGATCCTGAAAATCGAGTAGGGCCTAACGAGGCTTTAGCTCTAAAAAATTACTATGCCCTGCATTCTTCTATTCGTGCTGTTGGTAATAGCACACAAGTAGTCACGGCAATGGATGCCGATGATGTTTACTCTATGACTTCCTGGTCGCTTTCAACCGGAGCGGAGCGGATTGTTGCCGTTGCTCCTACAAAGATCTACCTGATTAATAGCTCTTATTCCGTGTCTGACATTACGGGATCGGGCACGATTTCAAACAATGCCCAAGGGGCAAATTGTCAATTTGTGCCTTTTAGCAATCGGCTTTTTATTATTAATCAAAATAATAATGATGACATTTCTGTCATAGACAGAACTGGAGGTGCAGCCACCTTAGCTGCTTTTACTGGCCCCTCGAGCGATGACAAGATCCTAGGTTATGGCTGGGCTTACAAAGGCCGTTTGTATTTTATCGAAGGCCAAGCGGCAACGTTTTCAAGCTCATTTTGGTATGCAGGGCTAGGTGCTGTCACAGGCTCTTTAACCGAAGTGGATCTAGCTGAGATTCTGCAAGACGTTGAGCACTTAATGTGGGGCGCTTCCTGGTCGTTTAACCAAGGGGGTTATAACGAAGAGCTGTGCGTTATAGGGACTTACTCCGGCGAGCTCCTGATCTATTCAGGCGATAACCCTGCGGCTGATAACTGGGAGCTAGTTATTAGGGCTAAGATTCCAAGGCCGATTGGGCGTAGGGCAATAGTAAAGATCGGATCTGATCTTGCTATAGCCACAGTCGAAGGAATCATTCTTTTATCCCAAGCCCTATCTGCAAATGCTACTCCGGCCTCTCTTTATACTGTAACCGATAAAGTGCGGCGGCATTATGAACGAGGCGGCGCATGGTCGGACAGAAACACTCCGCAGGACGTTGAAAAAAATCAGATTATACTTTCCACCGAAGAGCCTTTTTTATACACGCAAGTAAAAACTTTAGAGGCGACAATAGGTGATGATCCGCTTATCTTTGCTCTGAATTTACGCACAGGCGGCTGGTCATCTCTGACAACAACTGCCGACGATGCGCTTTTGTCAATCTGTTTTGCCTTTGGCGATTTGCATTATTCAACGCCGGATAATGGAATTTATATTCTGGAATCTTCTAGCACCCAGGGCGATGTGCGCGAATGGGCTACAGGGTGGCTTGATCTAGGAATCTCTGAGATTAAATCAATTACCTATGCAAGGCTCTTTGCTAATCATACGGCCTTAAGCTCGAACGCCTCCACGGATTACACCTTAACGATTAATCGCGACTATAAGGCTTCCGGGATTAACACAGTCTCAAAAACTGCCACCATGGCGGGCTCGGCATCCACAGAAATGACCGATCCCACCGAGTTTGAGATAGGAATCACGGGGCGCTGGTTTCAGTTCGTTGTTACGGCAGATAATCAAGGGATAGACGAGATAACGGAGCTTGAAATAGAATTCGAAGTAGGCGGAGGACTTAACTGATGGCAATGCCTAACTATTCTCAGATGAGCAAAGAGCAGCTCCGCGCTGCCTTAGCTAAGAATCGAAAGATCGTGCAAGACAGGGGCGGCCCATCGGCTGCGCCAAATTACTATAAGCGCGTGCAAGCTATCCGCGCGGCCCTAAAGGGTGGCGATGCCGGTACGGGCACTAATTATCTTGATAATGTAACGCCGCAAACTCCCGAGCAACAAGTTGTTAAGCAAACAAACAAAATTGACATTGATCGCCCTGGCTCAGCGGTAAAGGCCGAGCAGTCGGCAGCGGATCTGCAAGCTACAAAAAATATTGGTTACTTTAACCCCTCGCAGTACGGGCCTTATGGCTCGCAGGTGGTTACGTTTGATGAAAACGGAAACCCGGTCTTAACCACTAATCTCTCCCCTGAGCAGCAAGCTCTATATGAGCAAGGCGTTGGGCTGTCTCAGCAAGGCATGCAATTTGCTCAAGGCCGATTACAAGGACTGGATCAAAGCTTTCAATCAGGGGCTATTGATAGGTTTCAAAACTACACCTCAGGGTTTAACCCTCAAGCTATGGAGCGGCTGCAGGGGTATCAAACAGACTTTGCCCCGGAGCTTGCAGATAGGTGGTCTTCGGGGGATTTAGAGGCTGATAGAGCAAGGATCGAGGATGAGGTATTCGGACGACTTACCCGAGGACTTGATGAGGATCAAACCCGAGCCCTGGAAGCCAAAAAGCAAGAGCTTTTTAACAAGGGAATTCCGTATTCCAACGATCCGAATTCTCGTTACCAACAAGAAATTGGAGACATCAATGAGCGTTTTGATTTGGCTCGCACCGATGCGCGTCAACGTGCCGTTGAAGTGGGTGGGACAGAGTACAGCCGAGCTTTTGGAATTGGCGAGCAGCTAAGGGGTAATCAATTGTCTGAGCAAACTGGAATCCGCCAGCAAAATCTTGGTGAGATTCAAAACCAGTTTGGTCTGGAGCAATCTCAACGACAACAAAACCTTTCGGAAATCGGTCAAGAGTTTGCCTTTGACCAGGCAGCTAGAAACCAGAATCTTTCTGAGCTTGGCTTTTTGGCTAACCTTGGCCCAGGCCAGCAGCAAGGAAATTACAGTCCTTATCAAGCGCCTCCGGCTTATGATCCTGTGTCTCCTTTTGCAGCCTTTTTGGGAATGCAGGGACTACAAGACACCGATGCGCAAAGAGAGCTTGAAAAGTATTTGGCTAATTTACAAGCAAGTACATCCCTGCAAAGCGCTAACATTGCCGCCGGGGCTTCGAAGTATGCCACCGATGCACAAAAGGCTAGTCAAAACCCTGAAGATGGCGTGTTTGTTGGCGGAGGTAGCTTCTAATGGCGGATCTTAGTTACACAGATCTTTTAAGCTTAATTCAGGCTAACGGTGTTAGGGATAAGGCGATAGCGGAATCAGATCCCTATGCTCAATGGGGACAAGTTCCCGAACTAGGATCGCAATTAGTGTTACAAGGCGCTGCTTCGGGAGCTTACAGCCCAAAAGAGATTCTAATCGGTGGACTTTTAACAGGCCTTGGTCAAGGCTTGTTTAGTGGAGCTTCTAAGAGTTATCAGTCTCGAGCAAAAGAGGCTTACGACACAGCGCTTGGTGCAAGCCTGGCCGGACAAGATCTAGATCGCCCTGCGGTACTAGATCAAGACGTCTTTGATTTAGCCAAAAAGCAAGGGCTACTTTTTAAGCTACAAAAGGGAGCGGCCAGAGAAAAGGCCGCACAGGATTTGCAAACCGCAGGAATGGAAGCTTATCTAAAATCCCAAATGGGTAAAAAGGGCGAGTTTTCAGCCTATGACAATATGGAAGCGAATGACGCTGCAAGCTTTTTAGACCCTCGCAAGAAAGCTGTCTTAGACTACGAGGGTAAGATCTATGACAGGATTACAAAATCGCCAACTTATGTGCAGTTTTCCGATATAGATAAAAACTTCCAAGCCCTTAAAGCATTAGCGCCTTTGGATAATCGGGCGGCCTCGGTTGGTATGATTTCTTCGCTTGCTAGAATCTGGGATCCTGAAGGGACCGTGAGAGAGGGCGAATATAGACTTAACGCTGCCGCACAGTCTGCCTTAGATGACATCTACGGAGGCTGGAGAGAGGTAGTAGAAGGAAAAGGCCGACTAAGCCCCCAGGCTAAAAATGATATTATTCAAGCCGCTGGTGCTAAATACAATGAATTTGGAAAGGCCTATGAAGCAGAGCGAGAGGCGCAATATCAAGCCTTAGAAAAGCTAGGGGGAAGCAGGGCCAATATTCCCACTTTTGATTTTGAGCCATTCGAAGGGTTTGGGGGTGGCGGATCTCCTAATACTCCAGCTCCAAACATTCCAGAAAGTATAGAAGGAATGGAAATTACAGCCGACGGAAAATACTTTGTAGATCACAAAACAAAACAATTAATTCCTCGATAAAATGGCAACGAGCGAAGAACTACTAGAGCAAGGCTATACAATAGCCGCCCCTGCGTCCGATCCAGGCCCAACGCCCGAGCCTACAACCGAAGTCTCCACTGTTTTAAATACAGACAACTTGCTTGCTCAAGGCTACACCATTGCCGAGCCTCAATCTTTACCCGGTAAATACGGACGATCTTTAGCAAAGGGGGGAGCGGATCTTTGGGGAATGATAATGCAAGCAGCTTTGCCAGTGCCCCCTTCTGCAGGCGGTGGCCCATTGCCTCTCTTGCAAAGAATGGCGGGGCAGGAAACGCCCGAGCTTGTAATGGAGAAAGTGAACAAGGCAAGAGAGGAGGTTGTTTCAGATCCTCAATACGAAACCAAAACAGGAAGAGTTTTAGGGGCAACGGTTGAAGCGCTTCCTACGGCTGTTATTCCAGGCGGTGGCGGCTGGTTGGCAAGGCTTGCAACGGCTGCAAGTGGGGGGGCTGGGGGACAAATCGCTGAAGAGTTTGGGCAAAACCCCTTGCTAGGCTCTCTTGCGGGCACTTCTATCTATGGTTTGGCTCGAGGCGGTACGGGAGCTTTGTTTAAGTCTTTTACCAAACAAGGCCGAGAGGAAATTGCTGGACGTACTTTGCGCCAAGCTGCTGGCAAAGAGGGGACAAAGAACCTTTTAACAGCAAATGTAGACGATTTGGCAAGTGGATATGTAGACAAAGCCGGACGACCGATTTCTAAAACCTTTGCTGAAATTGCAAAAACTCCTGGTGCAGCCAAGTTGCAAAAGGCAATCGGGTTAGAGATGGGGGACGAAGGCGGGCAAGTGCTTGATGCTTTAGCCGCACGAGCTGCGGCCAGGGATAAAAGCTTAGACGATTTAGCTGACGACTTGCTGAAGTTACACCCAACTGATCGAGGGCAAAAACTAAGAGGCCTTTTGGTCGAAGCCCAAGAGCAAGCTGACGAAGTGGTTAGCCAAGCTTGGGACCCTGTGCGATTAACTGATATTCGATTTGATACGGAGGGTGCTGCTAAAGAGATCGCAAAAGAAGCCACTCGAGCCGGTAAGGTTGTCCCTCTTAGCGCTAATGCTAATCGAGTCTTAGCCGCTATTGACGAGGGAGCAGGAACGCTTAGCACTGAAGATTACCAAGCAATTAGATCCGCAGCCGGTCGAGTCTGGAGCCTGGCAGATCGTTCCGGCGATTCTGTCGAGGCTCGAATAATGGGGATCGTCCGAGAGAAACTAGACGATGCAGCTATAAAAGCCGCAGAACAAGGAAATATCGACAGTCAGAATTTGACAAATTTACGCAACGCGATTGGAGCCACGCGAAAATATAAAGAGGTGTTCGATGAGGGGTTTATAGGACAGACGCTTCGAACTCGAAAAGGCGAGTTTCGAAAAGGAACGGCGCAGGTAGCCAGAGGGGCCACAGCAACAAAAGAAGCAGCCGAAGAGGTTGTAACTAAGTTTGGCGCAGATGAAGAAATCGTAAAGCAAGGCCGCTCAGCCCTGGTAGAAGAGCTAGCATATAAAAAGTCCCCATCTGCAAAGCTAAAATTACTACAAGACAAAGAGCCTCAATTTAAAGCCTATTTTGACAAGGACTACCCCAAGGTTGAAAAGTTTATAAAGGACTTAGACTCCGAGGTTGAGATCGACCGACTTAATCAGGCGGCTACTGGAGGACAATCTATAACCGGCCAATATAAAACCTCTGCCGATTTTCTCAAAAACGTTTCAATAGGGGTTAAGACTCTAAAGGCGGCGGGAAAAATGGCTTCGGGCGCTGGTGGCGTTGGCGGTTATGCTGCCTTCGGCCCTGCCGGGGGGCTTTTATCGGCGGTAGTTGGAGGAGTTGCGGGAAGCAAGCTCCAGGCCCTTGCTCAAATGCAAGAGGGGCAAATCAAAGAGCTTTTAGTCTCTGCTATGGCTGAGCCTGCAATGGCAAAGCTTTTAATGCAGGCTCCAACTGAAAGCACTATAACCGCAATTCTAAAAGCATTGCCAATAGGTGGGACAATAGGAGCAAAGGGAGAAATTAACGATGCGCTTTCTGCTGACAACCGAGCATCTAAAAAGGCTTCTGAAAACCGCCCGACAAGCATTTTTGACATTCAAAAAAAAACTAAAGCCCAAGGGCCAGCGAACGCGGATCCAGTAGACGATCTTGCTTTTATTAGAAAGCATGAGGGTCTGCGCTTAAAGCCTTACAAGGACACTGGCGGCGTAAAAACTATCGGCTATGGGCACACGGGGGAAGGGGTCAAAAAGGTTTCGATCACAAAAGACGAGGCCGAAAAGCTTTTGAAAAAAGACACTGAGACAGCCAGAAAGGCCATAGATCAATATGTTGATGTGAAGCTTACACCTGAGCAACGAGCGGCGCTCACGTCTTTTGTGTTTAACGTAGGCGCTGGGAATTTCCGTAATTCTACTTTGCTCAAAAAGCTAAATAAGGGCGATTACAAGGGTGCCGCAAAAGAGTTTCATCGTTGGAAATACGATAATGGCAAAGAGCTGGCCGGGCTTGTAAAGCGCCGCAAAGAAGAAGCCGAGCTATTCTCTCGATCCTTTAAGGTCTAATGTGGCAATTGTAGGGCTAGGCAATATTCTAAAAGACGGCTCTTTGTGGCATCGAAAATGCGCACAGCGAATCGATATCGTCTCACGTTCCCAGCTAGTTGTAGCGAATAATCAAGACGAAACCTCTGATCATTACCTGGATTATCCAAATAACTTACCAGGCACCTCCACTCGAGGGCTTATAGCTTTTCGAGCGGGTTGGATCACGGCCCTTTCGTGCGTTTTGACAGTCTCGGTTGAGACTACCCCAGGCACGATAGATGTGGAGGCACACGTAAATGGCAGCTCCGTTTTTTCTTTCACTATTACAACCTCTGGAACTGGTGAATACACCAATCAGGTAACGCAAGGGATCGACATTGACGCAATCGCTGCGGGGGATGTTTTAAATGTGGCTCTTGTATTTGGCACCTTTGTGGGAACTGTTAATGACACTGTAGGAGCGCTAGAGATAACATGGGCAGAATAATTATAGCTTTAGCAACTTTAGCAATCGCAACCTCGGCTGCGGCGCAGGATTACATAGCGCCCTCGAGGCTTGCTCCTAACGATCCTAATTTTAGTTGTCCAAAATATCTTGCCGCTGCTGAAAAGGTGGTCCAGGACGGGTATTTACCAGCTATCGTGATGGGATTTAGCAAGAAATCAAGGGAGTGCATTGTTGATTTTATCAATCATTTCGCTGCCTTTCCTAAGCTTGTGAACATTCATATCAGAAAGAGCCTAGACGCAAGGCTTCCTGCAGTTCAAGATTTCATAACTACTAATAGCGACATGACAACTGAATGGATCGTGTCTAGCTCAGCCAGCGAGATCGATCCGCCCCCTGGGCCTGACTGCACCACAGACAAGCCTTCCCAGGATGGCTCCGGGGGCTTTCTTTGGAAGCCGATATCAGAAAGCAACGGCGGATTGGTTGTAATTTTTCCAGAGGCCGAGAGTTATAGTTCGGTGCAGATTTATTTTGGTGATAGCGTTTTAGCCGAGCTTAGCTTTGCTGGGCGCGCCAATGGAAACAGAGAGCACTGGCGAAGCAATAAACCGGGGCCATCTTTCCCAGACGGCAGTGTAGTTTTTGCCGAGGGGGTTTGCAGAACAATTAACGATACGTCTAAGAGGATCGATTAATGGCAAAACCAACAAAGCATATTTTTCAAAGTGTTGGCGGAATGTTCTCGCTATTTGGCACTTTTACAGCCCTTATGGCTTGGTATAAACAATTGCCGCCTGAGCTAATCAGTGACAGCCAGGCGTTTTTGATCCTGGCCGTAAATAGCATAATTACCCTCTGGGGTCGTTGGCGTGCGCAAATGCCTCTTCGGCTTTTGCCCAAGGCTTAAGTATTCCAGGCCAGCCAGCCAATAGGCGAACGGACTATGGCGTAGTAAAGGCGCGCCCTTGCCTTTGTCCCTTTGCCTTGCTCGATGCAGCGCTCCATGCACTGTTTAAATTCATCATCTACCTGTTTGCGCGTTTTGGTCTGCAAGCCTAGCTCCTCTTTTACGTACTCAATGTCGTGACAGATACAGCACAGCCGAAAAGGATCCGAGCAGCCTGTATTAAACGGACCCCAGCCGCACACTAAATCAGAGTCGCACTGTGTAGTCTCGATTAAGCCCAGAATGTAGTCCGGCAGCTCCTCGAGATAGTGGTTCTCATGCCAGACGCGCACCATGCGCCTTAGCTTTTTATGCCCTTTATTAGAGAGCATTACACCTCATCACAGACCACAACAGGATCCCCAAACACATCCTCGCTGTCATAGCATACGAAGCTATCTGTTGAGCCGGTTGGATTTCCGTTTATGTCATAGCCGGGCGCTTCGTCAAAATCGCCACACCCGGCTAGGGCTAGTAATAGGCTAATAACTATAAGCTTCTTCATCACTCATTTTTGGACAATATTTATCTTTGCATTGTTTACGGCAACGACGCTGCCGCTGATATTGGCATTTAAGATCGGAGCGGCACTTGTTAATGCACTGATCCACTTTGTTTGGCTGACACGTTGGTGGCGGTGTGGGTGTGGGCAGAGGTGTGGGGGTAGGGGTTGGCCCAGCCTCGGCATGGAGTGCGCCGTAAAGATCTAGACGCCTTCCGCCTTTAATATAAGCTCCCAGAGAGTGAATAACCTTAGCTCCTTTCGCCAATTTTAGAATCACCTGCTCAGGAGTAAGACTTGGATCTTGCGCTAGGATTAAAGCTGCAGCGCCCGACACATGAGGGGTGCTCATGGATGTGCCTGACATTGTATAAGTGTGCTCTTCAGTTTGCCCCAAAGATTTTATGTTTACCCCTGGAGCCATAATATCAACCGATTGCTGGCCGTAGTTTGAAAAGGTAGCAAGCCCGTCTCCTTCATCCGATGCGCCAACGCTCATTATATTCGACACCTCATACCCTTGCGGATAGTATGGCACTACATCGGTGTTGGTTGAGTAGTTCCCGGCGGCTGCAATAAAGACAGCACCGGCGTCTTTGGCGCGCTCAATAGATTCTTTTAGCGCTTCGCTATAGCCGCCTCCTCCCCAGGAGTTCGACAGCACTCGTGCTTCGTTAGCTACAGCCCAATCGATGCATTTAATCGCGTTAACCGTTGAACCACCCGAAGCTGAGAGAAAGCGACATCCTAGCAGCTGGCATTGCCAAGTAACGCCAACAACTTTGTCTGCATTATCGCCCGCAGCGCAAAGCGTGCCCGAAACGTGCGTTCCATGCCCATGGGAATCGCGAATGGCAAAAATTCCCGTGCTGCCATCAATTGCATTGTAGCCATCGATTAAAGAGCCTGAAAGCTCGGGCCAAGCGTTTACCCCAGTATCAATTACAGCTACCCGAATGGCTCCAGACGATTGAATCTCGTCCCACGCTTTAGGGGCTCTTATTTTCTGCATACCCCAAAGCTGCGGCCAGGCGGGATCGTTTGGCGTAGTGTCTTGTAGCTCCCAAACCCAATTGGGCTCGCAATCGTCAAGGGATTCTTGCTTGCATAAATCTTTATCAGAATCATAAGGTACTATTTCGGCTTCGGTGCCTGCGCTTGCTGGTTGATCGCCACGAATAACCGACCAACCATGCCCGACAGGAGATACAAGATAAGTTTGCGATCCTACCTGCTCTTGGCACTCGCCTTTATCCCCACACCAAGCTTCAGCGCTTTGGCTTTTTATCAGGTATTGATCTTTGTATACCTTTAAGCCAGCAGAGGGTGTAATAGACGGTGCACGTGACAAGGAAGGTGAGCAAGACGACACACACAACGACCAAAAGGCTAAAATAATAACTTTCCATTTCATATCATTCCTCTAGTTTCGGCTCTAAAATTGGCGCTTCTCGATTATCTGTTCGCACGTGTTCGCATCAGCCAGGGGAAGAGAGTGTACTCGCAGCTCGGGCGGTTTACCCAGACTACTAGCTAGACAGTCTACGGTGCGTCCTGCGAGACTATTTGGAAGCAACTCCAGACAGTCACTGGTTTCTAAGCCAGCACTTAACCGCCAAGGCGCAACCCTTGGCCGACTACATTCCCGCAACATGTTCTTCTGTCTGCGCCTACACATTCTCTTCCTCTGGCTCATGCATGATCACGGCTTCAGTTCCTCACTCATCACTCACCATCGGCGTTCTCCTCGGGGCCAAGCCCAACCACATTAAAGCTCTTCCCCAGCTTGGCTAGCTCGGCCATCATATTTGCCGTTCCTCGACTTTTGCCGTCCCAAAAGATTAGGGCGATATCTGCATACTCTGCCATTTTTGCATTCCGAATTAGCGGAGCTTGCTTTGGGTTTGGTGCTGAATTGTAGTCGGGAAGAAACTGCTTAACTCGCACTCCTTTCTCTTTAGCCCACCTCTCGCCCAGACTGTCAGCCCCTCTTGCTCCACCGCTGACAATCTCGAAGAGATCGCATGGGCAATAATAAAGGCTCATGTAATATTCAAATAAATCGTAATGATCGAACGATCTAGATCCGGCGATTAAAAGCTTTGCTTTCACTATCTTTACTCCTCCTCGTTCGTAACCCCCGCCTCGGGGCGGGGATTAATCGCTATTAGTTTCAATGGAGCTGCCCCATCCTCTTCCCAATATTTATTATTACAATCTCTGGAATCACATAGCGGAGGATCTAGCGGCAATCCCCTACAGCCGCACATATCCCCGCTACAGCAATAATCAGGTTCAAACATGCGAACTTCTTTCTGACAAACGCAGCATTTAGTTAAAGGTAGAGCTAGCAATAAAAAATCCAAAGCTTCTAAAGCGCATCCTCGACACCAAAACTCATCGCAATTTACAATGAGCTTTTCGTATTCGCTAAAACCTGCCCCACAACTAGAGCAACTCAAGTCGTCATCTTTTAAAAGATAATGACTAGCAGGGAGCACTTGGAAATCTTCTGTGTTCATTTTAATCCTCCGCAATATCGCTAGTTTTCTCGTTCTCGAGATCTAAGTACATACCGCCGTAAGCTCTCAAGCAGTCCTCGCAATATGCTTCCCATTCATCGTATTCGTATGATTGCTGTTTCCAATAAAGTGGGACGTTCGCTTCCTCGCAATCCGAACATATTTTCTCCGGGTCGGGATTGCTGGGCTCGTGATGAAAGTCCCCTAAGATCTCCAAAAGCTTCCCTATTGGCCGCGGCTTCAGTTTCTCACTCATTATTCACTCTCACGGCGGGGGTTAAACTTCTTCGTAGATCCTAATTATTGCTGGAGCGTCCATCTTGTAGGCATACCTACGAGCTTTAGGCTCGTAGCATACCTCAGTGCTCGCCTCACCCATCGAGGCAGCACTAAGCCAACGGCGCTCACAGATTGTATCCACTGTGCGAGGTACGCCGGGCTCACACTCGACTATCTTCCCCCGGCAACCGTCTTTTGTGATCAGCTGCCTAAGTTCGACACGTTCAGGAGTCGGCACTCGATCGTCTTGCGGGATTTCTGCACATAGACCACACGAGTTAGTCGTGTTTATTTGCACGTCGTGATCGCGATGCTTCTTAATCCATTCGGGCAATCGCCAATCTTTAAAAATGTCTCCATTGACACGATCAGCAAGCTCGGAGATGGGGTTACGAACTCGCCAAAGCTCTATCAAATCTTCCGCAGATAAATATCCGCTACAATGCTCGTCCAGTTCTTGACTGCATGTGTTGCAATAATAATAGTAGCTGCTCATCATTCTACCTCCAAAATATCACTCATCACTCACCCTCGGTTGTTAGGTTAGGTAACATCGGAAGATGTTTACTTAATGATTCTTTCGAAATTATCTTTCCTGTACCTGAAAACATTTGCGGTCCAAGCTTTTCTAAATAATCATTCACTGCTTTCTCTGCCTGTTCCCAGTCTCCTGGCAGATCTCCGTGATCGATCACGCTCCACTCGTCACAAAGAAAATCATGTATATCGAAAGTTGGAAAAGTCTTAGTCTCGCAGGATTCCAGATTCACTTGATCGAGCGTCAATGCGTTGTCGTCTAGCCAGCAAACCAAATCATCCTCATCAAAAAAATATGTGTCATCCCCCCAAACACAAATAGGAAACTCCCCGTCCCAGTCTACCCTTTCAGCATTATCTAGTTTTTCTTGGTCTGCCTTGTCTCGACAATCTTTGCAGCACGCCCACCCCTTATCGGAGTTTCTACCTTGGCACTTGCCACAAGGGATCTCAGTAGCGCAACAATACCGTGCCATGTGTTCATCACTGCCCCAATATCTAAGACACTCTGTACAAACCCAACCTTCCAGGTCTGTTCTGCGTTCCGCAGAATCTTCGTACTTAACAATCGATTTCATCACTCCTCCTCGGTGGTTAGATTTTGTCTCCGCAAACACTCTTTGCAAACATTGATAGTATCAGCGGGGTCTAACGAATATGGGTCGCGACATTCTTCAATACAGCTAGGGCAAACAGTATTCCCGCACTCCGAACAGAAGCATCGATCATCAAATTCATACCCCATTTCACAATAGTCACAGGGGATCATTTTTCGAGCCTCCTTTTGTGCTCTGTTAGTGCCTCGCTTCCGATTCTGTCTTTCACTTTGCAGTGCATACATTCGGCCCCCTGGCCTTGTGTCAACATCTCAGTCAATGCACGAGATAGCAGGATTTCATTGGCTGTTTTGGCCCGTGTGAATTGGGATATTTCTAAGAACAATCTATCTAGCGTTGGTGTTTGCATTTCTCATGTCCTTCATTATTAAAATTCAGTTCCTCACTCATCACTCACCCCCAAGCTCAACAATCTCAATTTCGAGCTGGTTAGCTTCAGACAACAACTCGTTGCGCTTGCGCCGCTTGGCAGCTATCAGAACATCGGGCGAGACTACACTTGTCTTTGCTCTGTTGATGAAGCTTCGCAGATCTTCTGGTGAGCCGAAGTCATTGTACTGACGCTTGCTCAACGGCTCGCCATCGGGGGTCCATAGCCGATCCCCTTTAGCAATATATAGTTCATAGCCTGAGCCGTGGGATGAGACCCCTATAGACACAGCTCTACCTAACTGCGTCGACAATGCGCCTACTTCTTCTTTGATCTTCCTAAGTGCTTCAATCATTGTTCCCCCTTAGCTAGTTAAAATCTTGAATCAGCTCCTCACTCATCTTAAAGCGCTTGCAACCTATATTTCTGGCCGCGAATCTCTACCACTTCACCGTCACAGCTTTCCTTTTTCGAAACTTCGATCCCTGTAATCTCTTTAAAAATCGCAGCGTCAAAATTCGGAAGGTTCATGATTCGCTTGCGATCTTCGTCGTCGGTATCACGCCAGTAGTTAGCCCAAGCCTCTTGCCACTCGAAAGTCTTGAGATACCCGCCTCGGATATGAAATGTAGATTGAACAGCCTTCTCTTCGTCAGTCATTTGCGATTCGGGTATCCATTTGGTTAGCCGAAACTCATTAAAGCGCGGATGATCAATCTCTTCCCATTGAGCTTCGGCGGGCTTGTTAAAAAGATATAGCTTTGGCCGCTCGGTGCAAAAAATGCCCGATGATCGATTACAGGAGTTACCGTAGCCCGTATTGTAATGGCCCGAATTGTAATTGCCCGTATTGTAATGGCCCGAATTGTAATTGCCCGAATTGCGATTGCCCGAATTGCAATAGCCCGAATTGTAATCGCCCGAATTGTAATTGCCCGAATTGTAATCGCCCGAATTGCAATTGCCCGAATTGTAATCGCCCGAATTGTAATCGCCCGAATTGCGATAGCCCGAATTGTAATCGCCCGAATTGCGATAGCCCGAATTGGTTTTATTTTTTGTCATGGCCTGACTACTCCCTTGATTCGATAAACAAATTCTCACTCATTGCTCTAGCTCCTCGTCGCCCTCTAAGAGATCTTTATACAATTGCTCGCGCAGCCATTTCTTAGCCTCATGCTTGCCAGTAAAGATCTCATCTATAATAACCTGATCCGCACCATCATAGATCTGTACGTAAGCATAATGAGTATTTTTGCGATCAGCATGGCGGTGATACTCAAGCTCCCAACGCAGCATCCGATTGGGAACCTTGCCACGCTCGGTTTTGATAATGAGCTTTGGCTCTTGCTCTTCTTCCATCTTTTCCTCTCCAGCTAACCAAGCTTTATAAGCCCCGCTACAGCAGGGGCCGGAATAGCCGCGAGTCATAGCGACCAAAACAAAATCAGCGCGCCATAAAAAAGCGCCATGCATACAAACACGCCAAGCAGCTGAGCGAGAAGATCAAAAAGCGTGAAATGATGACGCTCAGACAGATCATAGCAGCCAGCATTGCGGCGGTCGGTCTTTACTATCTGTAAGGTTCTGCGTTTCATTGTCTGATTCTCCAAAAACGGGGGCCGATACCGCTAGGCCCCCTAGCATTTATTCAAGGTAGATCCGTCACGAATTAGAACGGGATATCGTCGTCCTCAAAATCCTGCCTGATCTCTTTCACGCGTTGCTGTCTTGGTGGCAGCTTCAAAGGCGACTGAGCATCACCGGCCTCATCTTCTTCATCTTCGTCCTGAGGCGGCACGTAGTTAGGATCGTTAGGGCGCAAAGATACGAAGTTGTTATACTGCATACACTCCGAGGGCTCTGTTGCCATTAAAAAGATCTGCCCAACTTGCTTTTTGCAAAGCGCCCACATTGCTTCGGGCTCAATTACATCCTTTTGATCTTTGCCACGCTCGTTTTTCTCACGGGGCAATTTCAGCACCTCCGATGGAGCCATGCGTTGCAGCATCTTTACAGCTCCACCCTCATTGCCACGACGCGCCCAGGTGGATGTGGATGTACGTACAGAGCAGTAAGCATAGGGCTTCACATCAACCGCGCGGAACTTCCACAAAAGCTTATCTTCGACCTCCTCGCTTTTGTATTTTGTGCCAGTCGTTAGCTTAATCCCCGTAAGCTTCCAGGGGATTTCGGCAGGCTGCAGCACATTGTTCTCAAACTCCTTTAGCTCAGGAGCCTTTAGAGGGTTGCTCTCGTAGTCCATTTTCTTCTTCCTTTTCCTTTATCATTTCATTACGGGTGTCTGCGTTATGGGCGTGGTCAAAGACGAATTTCTTTGCCAATTTAAACACTTTCTCCGCTGTGATTCCGTTTGCTAAATCTCCCTCGTCCATAAACATTGTGATTCCAATTTCTTCCCACTCGGGATCTTTGATGTCACCACATGAAATAGACGTGAGAAACTTTCTTCTGTAAGTGATTGAGCCGCATCGCATAGGGCTAGTTCTCCTTAGGTTAAAAACGCCCGGATAACGCGCCGGGCTCGCGCTGATCTTACAAAGCACCCTACTGCTTAACGTCAGAGCACATATAAGATCGGGATTCACTGATACCGCCCCCGAAGGCCGGTTGCTACTAGCACCCCCGGACCGGGGGTGGAAGTTTCCCCAGCTATGCTGGGTACTACTAGCGAAGGGGGCGGGCTGAAATTTGGGTGATACTAACATTGCGTCTTTGGTATTAAGCAGTAGGTTTATGATTTACACTCTAGCCCAATGTGGGCTAAGCTGGCAAGAGAAAGTTGGAGGAAAATGAAAATCTACAAAGCCTACAGAGAAAAGCGGGGATACACCCAACGGCAACTAGCTGAGCTAATCGGCGACATCAGCCAAAGGGCCATCAGCCACTACGAGCGAGGGACAAGGCTGCCACCGCTAAAACGACACTTGAGAATCTGTGAGGTGCTTAAAGTGCCACATGGAAAAATCTGGACTGAGTATCATAAGGCGGTAATGAAAAGATAAAAATCGTTCTACCCCTAACTCTTCAGGGTTTGGTATGCTCGCAAACCCAGGCCACATTTCAGAGCTAAGAGGAAAAAAAAATGCTTAATCGAGAATCGGATCAGGCTGAGCATATCGCTAAAGCCTTAGGGAAAGCTGCGCGCTCAGGCAAGGGCTGGACGTGTCTTTGCCCATGCCACAAAGACAAGGCCCCATCGTTGAGTGTGAGCAACGACGGGGACACCTTGTTAATGTTCTGCCATGCCGGATGCGCCTTCGAAGACATCGTCACAAAGCTAAGAGAACGCGGGATTTTACCGGCGCAGGACACCTTACAACATTGCCGGGGGGTACGCACTAATATTCCACGACACTTGATAGCCGAAAGCCATTTGGCAGAAGCCACCAGAGAAAAAGATTACCCGAAGGCAAAAATAGGCGAAACTTACACCTACACAGACAAGAACGGGAATCTGATCTGGCAAAAAGCACGCAGACCAGGGAAGGAGTTTCGGTGCCGAAAGCCTAGCCCAGATGGGGAAAGCTGGCTTTATAAGGATCTTTTCCCAGACGGAGGCCCTGACCCGCTGTATAGGCTCCCCAGGGTGGCCTGGGCGATAGAAACCGAGACGGCGGTATTTTTGGTCGAAGGGGAAAAGGATGTCCATACAGCCGAATCCTTGGGCCTGGTGGCAACCACAGCAAGGCATAGCTCAAGCTTTAAGCCCGAGTGGGCCGAGCAGCTGCGCGGGGCACACGTGGTTATTATCCCAGATAATGATAAGCCCGGGCGAACCTACGCCGAAAAGGCAGCCGTTGAACTTGCTAAAACTGCTAAAAGCCTACGGGTGCTAGACCTGCCAGAGCTAGGAGAGAAAGAAGATCTTACGGACTGGATCGAAAAACGCGGGGGCTGCGTAGAGCTTTTGGTAGATTTCGCCCTAGATGCCCCTGACTTGCTCGAGGAAGAAGAAATAGAGGAAGAGGACACAGGAGGGGAGAAAGGAAAGAAGAAGCCCAAGGCGAGGCAATACGAGGCTTATAAAGAGCTTTTCGAAGAGGTCTTAGGGGAGATTAGGCGCGACATTTTCACAGGCGAGCTTGTGCACGAAGTGCATGGACGTTGGGAGATGTGTAGGGGGCTGATATCATTAGGAGTCTTGAAAAGCGCCGCGCTAGATAAAGCAGGATTTAGCGCGGCTCGAGTAGAGCCTCACCTCATGAGGCTAACGAGAGAAACCCCTCGAGAACTTCTAGCCAATATCCCAGAGTGGGACGGGGGCCAACGCCTGGCGCAGATTGCACAATGCGTCTCATGCCAGAATCTCGAGCCTCAGCACGTCGAAGAATTGTTAAAGGACTGGGGTTCAAGAGTTTTCGAACGAATTTATAACCCCATGCAGACAAACCGATGTTTGATTCTCAAAGGCCCCCAGCGAATTGGCAAGGATTGGTTAATTACTCAAATGTTCCAAGCACTTAAGGAATGGAAAATCCCCTTTACATTCAACACGTATCAAGAGAAAGACAATCTGGAGCAAATCTCAGCCGGGGCAATAATGCACTTAGAGGAGTTCGACCGAACCTATAAATCCTCGGACGTTGCGGCAATAAAGCACATGATCACAGCTACTTCGGTGCGCTATAGGCCGTCACATGGGAAGTTGGCCGAAACTCGAGACGTAAGAAGCTCCTGGGTTGCTACCTGTAATGTGGATGGGATCTTGCGAGACCCTAGCGGGTCAGAGCGGTTTATAATATTTGATGTTAAGTCAATAGATTGGGGCTATCCGCAAGGCGAGAGCGAGCAGATCCTAGCTGAGCTGAAAGCCCTGGCACAAACTAAATATAGAGCCAGCGAGGCTGCTGAGGCAGCTCTGGATCGTTACCTAGAGACCCATACTCCCGAGGACCCAGACGATGCACTGTGTGAGCTTTTCGAGGTTGAGTGGAGGGCACAGGCGGGTACGCTGCCTTATTGGAGAGACACAACCTTAAGACGCTCAAGTGAGATGCAGCCAATTTGGGAAGCGCTAGGGAAGGCCACAAAGAGGGCCCCCCAGACAATAAAACACGTTTTGAAACAGAGAGGGTATGGCGGCAGGATGAGAGGAGGGATCGTCTATGGGGGGGTCCCAAGCGCATGGCAGGAGGAGCCCGAAGAGGAGGAGGGAGACACCGAATTTGAGGATGAAAAATGGAACATCTGAGGAGGTCGCAAGGTATACACAAGGTATACACAAAGCCTTCACAGGGGTTCACAGGTCTTCACACTACCGTGAAGACTGTGAAGACTTTGGGATCTAAGGGTTACACGCGGATCCTCAATGATTTCAATAGGTACGCAACCTGTGAATACTGTGAAGGCTTTTTATAGAAAATATATATGAAAATAAAAAATGATAAAATCTAAGAACGAATATAGGGGCAGTAGAGGAAAAGGGAGAGGTTATTTATATATAGTTTCTTAGAAAAGCCTTCACAGTCTTCACAGTCTTCACAGAGGGCTAGTTTTCGGTAATGAAAACCAAAGGGGAACAGGAGTGAAATGTTAGAGGTGGATGACAGAAGAACACAGTTTTAATATTGGGGAACACAGATGACTAAAACCTTGTTTGTTGGAATTGATCCGGGCCAAACTGGAGGGATCGCTTTTATCCAAAACGGCCAAGCATGGGCATACAAAATGCCAACAACGGAAAGGGACGTCCTCGAGACTCTAGGCGAAGCTTGGAGCTTACTCCCAGAGCATACCACCGTCGTGGCCTTTCTCGAGAAGGTTCACGCCATGCCTGCCCCGCAAAAGGGCCGACCAGGCAGAGGTAGCAAGGCTAATTGGGCACTCGGGCAAAACTATGGCTTTCTGAGAGGCTGCCTAACGGCCCTTCGTATCCCCTTTCATGATGTAGCACCCAATACCTGGCAAAAGGCGCTAGGATGCCAAACCAGAGGCGATAAGAACGTATCTAAGCAAGCAGCTCAGCAGCTATTTCCAGATATCAAAATTACACATGCTATCGCAGACTCTCTGCTGATAGCTGAGTATGGCAGACGAATGAAGGTGCAAGGGAAGCTTTGAGAAAAAAGAATCGAATACTTGGTTTTTTCATCTTAGCAGGAGCTAAGATTATGATAAGCTTCTCCAAACTCTCCTTTGGCATTGGGGGTATTAGCTAATGTCCATTAGACCTATATCCCCATTTTTGTATCATTCAATCGAGCCATCTCCACGACCCATATCTGTCCCAGTTCGTGATCCAGTCTCAGGTGAGAAGGCTCTGATGCTTGCAATTTTAGACAGGGCCATTAGAGATATTCTCGATTCAGTGCCTAAGCACGATTTTAAATACAAACGCGATGCTTACCGCTGGCTGTTTGAGAGCCTCTCTCGTAAGCCATTTAGTTATCGCTGGATATGTGAGTATCTAGATCTCCCACCGTCTCTCTTGCGCTCGCAAGTCGATACAGAGCTATCTAGACAACAGAGCAAACTAGTCGCAAACTGAAAGAGCAATAGTTTGCGGAGGTTATACGGATGCCAGCAGGCAGACCCCCAGTAGTCACCCCTGACATAATCGAGCAAGTGTTTAGTCGCATGGCCGAAGGCGAGTCAGAGAGATCTATCTTTCGAGATCCTGACATGCCAGCGTGGTCAACTTGGACACTGTATAAACACAAGAATGTCGGGGACGGAAGCAATGAATTCTCGGTCCAATACGCTCACGCGAGAGAGGCAATGTTCGAGTCAATAGCTGAAAATCTCGTCACATTTGCCTCAGATGAGAGCCGCGACTTGCAGCCCGATGGTAAGGGTGGGTTCAAATCGGATAACACAGCGGTCAACAGGGACCGCCTAAAGGTGGACACCTGGAAGTGGCTTCTGTCCAAGCGCTGCTCTAAGAAGTACGGCGATAAAGTCTCGCTTGAGGCAGGCAAGGACACGGACCTTTCAGTACAGATCAACCTGACGACCAAAACAAAATGATGTTTAGTTCACGAGAACTAGAATTCTAGTGACATTTCCCGCCAACCATAACCCAGGGGTACCTTTAGCTTTTTCGGCTCATAGAAGTTCGAAAGGGATTTTCGCGGCGGGATGTGTGTATATGTACCCCCCATCCCCCCACAGCATAGATCTCCCCTTACCTTTGCCCTCTAAATATATAATATTATTAAATTTTCTCCTTAGGCTTTCCCCTAACCCATTGAAATCATTACATGGCTGTTAATCTTAATATAGCTCTCTGGCCTCGGCAGCGGTACGCCTTTGAGAGCTTTGCCACGGAGATGTTGTTTGGCGGTGCCACCAGGGGTGGGAAGAGTTTTTTCATTAAGGCTTCTTTATCGCTTTGGTGTTTAGCGATTCCTGGCCTGCAGTGTTTTTTGTATCGCAAGTATTATGAGGATGTACTCAAGAATCACATGGAGGGCCCTGACGGCTTTCGAGCGCTTTTAGCCCCTTTGATTAAGAAAAAGATTGTAACTTGCACGAAAGAGCAGGTGAGGTTTGCCAATGGCTCGGCGATTAATCTTGAGCATTGCTCTACTGAGGAGGCCCTAGAGAAGGCACAGGGGGTTCCCAAGCATGTTTTAGTTTTGGATGAAGCTACGCAGATCCCCGAGCGGCGCATTAGGTTTTTGCGCGGTTGGGTAACGATGACTGAGGAGATGAAGGATAAGCTACCTGAGCAGCTCAAGGGCCTCTATCCTGATCTAACGCCTGCTGAGCGGCGGGAATTATTCCCACGCATTATTTATACAGCTAATGCTATTGGCGAGTCGATGGGGTTTTTTCGCCGTGAGTTTGTCAAAGCGAGACCTAAGGGGGAGATTGAAAAGGTTGGGGCTTTTCGTCGCCAGTATATTGAGAGTTTGGTAACGGATAATCCGAGCGAGAATGCCGAAGCTGTAGCGGGTCGTTTGGCTGAGATTGGGGACGAGGCCGAAGCCGATGCGTTATTGAATGCGAACTGGGATGCGCCTGTTGGGGAATTTCTGCCACAATTTTCTGATCAAAAGCATACTTGTCCTGACTTTAGGCCGCCGGATTATTGGTTTAAGTTTCGCACTTTCGATTGGGGGTCGAGCGATCCTTTTTGTGTTTTGTGGTGGGCTGTTTCGGATGGGGAGTCTTTTGAGCACAACGGAGAAAAGCGTTGGTTTCCTCGTGGGGCATTGATTTGTTATCGCGAATGGTATGGGTGCCATCCGAAGATGGGCAGCAAGGGTTTGCAGCTTAGAAATGAGGAAATTGCCCAGGGGATTCGGGGTAGAACTGTAGAGCAAGTGAGTCCATTGACGTTGACGGACTCTTTACCTTTTCAAGATCGCGGGATGACGAAGCATGGAAAAAAGTATTTGATTTCGGATGTTTTCGCGGACTGTGGGGTGCCTTTAACTTTAGCGAATACGGCGCGGGTGTATGGTTGGGGGCAATTGAAATCGCGCTTGATAGGAAAGGATGGATTGCCGCTAATCTATTTCTGTGAGAGTTGTAAGTATGTTAGGGAATATTTGCCAGCGCTTCCCCGGCATAAGACTAAATCGGAAGATGCTGCCGAGGATGGCGAGGCGACGCATTGTGCTGACGCGGTTCGGTATGCGTGTGCGACTAAGCCGGTAGTTGAAGATAGGCCCCAGAGCCAGCAGCCTGTTATCTGGGCGAGTAGTTCTCGAAGTTTAGCGCCTTCGGATATTCTCAAGCAAATGTCTAAGCCTAAGGCCAGAAAGTATGTCACAAGACGGTGATGATAAGCGTTCAAAGATTGGCTACTGGCTAAAGTGGATCAAGACTTCTCAAAAAGCAGCGAAGCGTCATAGGCAGGACACTGATTGTGCTTATGAGGAGTACGAATATTCGCACACTCGCTCAGCTGGCGAGGATGATAGCTATGACAGCAAGAAGGGCTATCCGATTTACAAGTTTGCCTGTGATATTTTAGATCCTGCCTATTATGCGCAAACCCCGAAAGTGATTGCGCGGCGTCGTTACGGGATTGAGGACAATGTTGCTTTAACTATGGCGTTGATTGCCGAGCGTTTGGGGCAATTTGTTGTAGACAATGGGCATTTTGATGAGGCGATGCAAGCGGCGAAGCTTGATTTCATTCATGCCTCGAAAACCACAACGCAAGTTATTTATGCAACTGATACTGAGAATTACAGAATCCCTTTAGCCAAGTCTTTGGATCTTGATGACACCTACTACACCGATGATGGGGAATTGTACGAGGGGGAAGTTCAAGAGGAAGAGGGGCGGTATTTTGGTGAGTCTAAGCGAGCGAAAGAAGGGACGCAAAGAATTTATCTTGCTCCTGTTTGCTATGATGAAGTGTTGCACACACCGGAAGCAAAAACCAATGCTGAAATAACTGAGATTGCATATAAATTTTGCATTCCGAAATCTGAAGCGGAAGAGTTGTTTAATCCTGACGGGAAGAAATCTCTTCCTTACAAATCAAGGCGGGATTCCAAGGACGGCTCATCGACTTTACAGGACGAGGATAGGGTTGAAACGAGCGAGAAGTTTTTAGAGGGCTGGGAGTGTTATTGCAAGCATTCAAAAACTCGTTATTGGGTTTGCCCGGATTATCCCGAGGATTTTTTAGATAAGTCTCCTGACGACACGCAAATCCGGGGATTTTTCCCATCTCCGAAATTCATACTTTCCAACCGCCATAGAAAGTCCCTCTATCCTACGCCTATCTATGTTTATCTTGAAGGCACTATTTCTCAGCTCAATGTTTTATATGCACGAATTTTTACTCTAATTGATTCGATTCGTCGTCGGGCGCTTGTCTCTGGAGCATCACAAGAGCTGATTAATGCCCTTAATAATTTAGAAGGTGCTGAGTTTATCGCTATTGGCGATATGACGGAGATTTTGCAAAAGGGCGGGCTTGAGAATCTGATTCAGTGGATTCCGGTTCAAGAGTTAGTTGAATCTTTGCGCGAAGCTTTGCAGCTTGAAGAGCATTTTAAGAATACTTTTTACGAGTGGTTTGGTGTTCCTGACATTTTGCGCGGCCAATCGCACCCGGAAGAAACCGCGGAAGCGCAAGGGATAAAATCCGACGCAGCGCATGATAGATTTAAGTACAATAAAAAACTGATGACGGATCTTGCGCGTGATTCGGCTGAAATGATGCTTGATTTGGCGCTAGAAGTTTTTTCAGCGGAGAAGATCGCACAAATTTGTGGTTATGAGTTTTTAGAGTCTGGTCGTCCTGCCGAGCCTCCTTCAGAGCAAAACCCTCAAGGCTCCCCTGCTAAGCCTGGGCATAAAGACAGGTTCTTTGATGCGCTAAATCGTCTTAAATCTGATCGGGATCGTTTGATTACGATTGATTTTGAGACTGATTCGACTAGTTTCAGAGATGAGCGGCGGGATATGGAGCGTCAAAAGCTCATTTCTCAAACCGCTGTGCAGGGCCTATCAATGATTGGCGGCATTCAAAATCCAGAGTTTGCTGGAATTGCATTAAAGCTTCTTCTTTCCACGCTCGAGAGCATGGGCGGCACTTCACAAACTCAAGACATGATAGAGCAAGCGGTCTCGGATTTGGAAAAAGCAAGATCTATGCCTGCGCCTCCTCCGCCTGATTATGAAGGCATGAAGCTCGAGCTTAAAGGCCACGAGTTAACGCTTAAAGCTCAGCAATCTGAGCAAAAGCAAGCTCACGCGCAAGCAAAAACGCAACTTGAGGCTTTTCAGGCGCAACTTACAGCGAGAAGCGAAGAGTATAAAAACTCAATTAAGGCTTTTGAGGCTGAAGCTCGAGCGGCTAAGGCGCAAAGCGATATTATGGTGTCGCAAAGCACGGCACGCCATGATCAAGCGATGGATAAAGCGCTTTTATTGATTGAGCAGCAGCGTGTTGAGCTTGAAAGGCTAAAAGCTGAGGTGAACGCTCAAGAATCGATGATGGAAGAGCAGCGTTTAGCGATTGAAACGATCCAGGGGCTTGGATCGGGCTCTAATGGTAGCGGCGGAGGCGGCGGCGGTTCAATGGCGGTGCCCAATATTAATTTGTCGGTTGAAATGCCAAAACCTGGCTCTCGAAAGGCTAAGATTACTCGAGGCGACGGTACTGTGACTGAGATTGAAGTACAAGACTCTGAGGATCTCCCGGTTCTGCCAACTGAAGGGCTATAAATGGCGCTAGTTGAATCAAAGCAGCAAGTCGATAACCGGGTATCGCCTCGATATTTTGTCAAAGTTTATTACGATGATTCCGACGCTTCTTTCCCGCAAGTTCAAGCGTTTTTGCAGCTTGATGACACGGGAACCCCTGTAGGATCTTCAAATCCTTTGCCTGTTTCTATAATTTCCGGCGGCGGCGGCGGGACTCAGTACGACGAAGGAGATACGGCGGCCACTATAACTGGCACAGCTGCCATGATGGAGGTTGCAGCTGACGCCCTAGCTCCTATTCAAGGTACGGTAGCTGACGGTCTTTTGGTGAATCTTGGCACCAATAACGATGTTACCCTTGCAACTTTACCTGACACAGCCTCTGGTGATTTAGCAGCTATTGCTGCGGTAGATTTTGCAACCGAGACTACTCTTGGAACCTTACTAACCGGGTCCACATTTTCAGCGGTCGACTTTGCCCTTGAATCTGGCGGCAATCTTGATACTATTGCAGGTGATACCACTTCAATTGATGGTAAGATTACCGCGTGTAATACAGGTGCTGTAGTAGTATCATCATCGGCTCTACCTTCTGGAGCTGCAACGGCGGCAAACCAAACAACTCTTATAGCTCGATTACCTGCCGTTGCTACCGCTGCTGATAACGTCACAAACCCTTCGATTTCCAAAATCGGCTCTTATCTTTTCGGCTTTGATGGCACTACCTGGGACAGGCTCAGAGGCGATTCAACTAATGGGCTATTAGTTAATCTTGGCGCTAATAACGACGTTACCCTAGCTACATTGCCAGATACTTCGGGCGGTGATCTTGCAGCAATAAACTCGGCACTTTCTGGAACGCTAACAATAGCTGGCACCGTCACTCAATCCACGCACGACAATCTAAATGCAAATGCCAATCTGCAAGTTGCTGACACTGATATTTCTGATTCAAACCCGGCTCCAACGCAACAAACCCCAAGAGCTTGGGATTCTATTTCAGCCGCTACTGTATCGGTGAATGATTCGAGCACTACGCTAGCGGCATCAAATGCCAATCGGCTTTGGGTTCGAATTGTTTCTCTTACTAACGCCACGATTTACGTTAGAGAAGATGGATCGGCGGCGACAACTGCCTGGCATCCACTAACCTCAAAAGGATCATCAATTGTAATTCATGGCTTTGTAAGCACAGCAGCAATTACGGCAATTCATGCTGTATCAGGCCAGACACGAGATGTGAATGTAATTGAGGCGAGCGTTACATGAGCATTGAGGGTTACGAGTTTGGCAATGCGGAGCTTTTACAATCGATTTTCAAAGCCGCTGCAATCTCACTTGGTCAGACAATTGGAACGGGATCTTTAGTCGTTGGCGATTCGACTACCACATCGGCTTCGACAACTTTAAACTCCGTTGGTTTTGGCGATGGAATTAACGTTACCGGCACTGAGAACTTTGTTGCGGGGCTTAATGCTACAGATGGCGGTGCAGATAATTGTGTTGTTATTGGATCGGGCGCTAGTTGTGCGGCTAATAATGGAATTGCAGTCGGGACCGGGGCAACTGCCGGAGATGACAGCTCCGATACTGAAGCAATAGCAATCGGAACAAATTGTGTTATTACTGCTTTGGGCGGCGTAGGCGTTGGCAATGATATTGCTTTTCCAACCGGATCTAACAACGATTCAATTTCAGCGCTTGGTAATTCTATTTCGCTGAGCGGCGGCAATAATGGAGGATCTGTCTTAGCCGGAGAGGGAATTACAGGTCAAAGTTATGCCCCTATCGCAAATGTGGCGGTTGGTCAGAATATTATCTATAGAACCCAAGGGGCTGTAATGATCGGGGCAGCTCTTCGCTGCGCCTCGGATGCTACAACTCTTTTAGAGGCCGCGCCTAGCTCAGTGCAAATTGGCACTAGCTCTGATATTGGAATCAGTTGTTTTTTTTCAACTGTAATCGGAGCCAATACTGCGATCAATTCCGCTGACGCGGCAACGAACAGCTATCGTAATTGCATTTTTGGTTATTCTTCTTCATTAGAAACTGGTCAAGACAATGTCCTTTTTGGATCGCTTATAGATTTAGATGGCGCGGCTTCTGAAAACACAATCGTTGGCGCTGCTAGTAGTGGCGACGGTGGGGATAATAACATCGGCCTTGGATTTACAAACGCATTTTCCACCTATTCAAATTGCGGCCTAATAGGCGATCAGCTTACAGCTACAAAAGACAACGATTGGCAAATCGGAAACTCAGCAAGCCTCTATAAGTTTGCTGGCTACTTTGACGATAATATAAACTTTGCCCTTCTAAACGGCACATTCAAAGAGTCTTTCGACGCTCTTGTTACTTCCGATGGCGTTACTGTCACAATGTCAATCGAGCAAACGGGCACAGGCGATCTTCGAATGCAGTTTAGCGATGGGGAATCCACTCTTGATTGCACGCCTGCTGATACTGTCACCCTGACAGCAGGATCGGATGCCTCTCCTACAGAGAACTATGTCTACGTGCTCCAATCCACAAAAGCACTTACCGTATCAACTTCCGACTGGCCTGCAACTGAGCATATTAAAGTTGGATACTTTCTAGTTCCTTCAGCTGGGTTTGTTCAGACCTCTGGTTGCTACATTAACCAGAACTGGAACGATCATATGCAGGGCACAGACAATATGGGGCACATTGCCCATATGGCTGAGCGCTCAAGGCGTTTAGGTGCAATTTATCGCTCTGGAATTGCGGGGAATGGCACAGACGGCTACCTAACACCAACTGCTAGCAATGTAGAGCTAAAAGCTACAGCTGGCGTGATTTGGCAGATGCACAAACACACGGTCCCTGCCTTTGATACTTCGACTGGCGATGAGGTGTTAGTTAAAAACTGGAGCGGCGACTCGTATCATAACATTACAAACCTGTTTGATATTACGGCTGACTCAACAGGTACTACGATTACCAACAACAAGTATTTCAACCTAGTTCTTTGGGCAGTGGGGAATAAGGCGGGTGAGTACACCCCGATGCTAATCAACTTACCATCTGGGTTCTACAACACCCAGTTGGACGCTGAAAACGACGTATCTGGTTATGATGACTTCACTATCCCCTCTCAGTTTGCGATTGAATCGTCTACGGGGTTTTTAATTGCCCGTATTACAATCCAGATGGGCACAACGTGGTCCGTCACTTTGACCAAGGATTTAAGGGGCTCCACGCCACAAGCTGCAAGCGGTGGTGCATCAGGGGTAAGCTCAGAGTTTGTTGATAACACTTTTCGCGTTCATGATGAATCCGACGTTACCAAAGAGCTTGCCTTTGAATGCTCAGGCATAACCACTGCTACAACTAGAACAGTCACTATTCCCGATCAGTCGGGAACAATGGCGCTCACTCTATTCGAGGATGACCAGGATTTAACCTTTGGAACAGCTTCTGATGGTGCAATCCGCCACAACTCAACTACGGGCGATCTAGAAGTAGACCCCGGCGCTGGCGAAGTTCAGATAGGCGATAGTGTAACGCCCGGAAACTTGCTTGTAGGTTCTATTGGTTTAGGTGGTACTGCTTCATCAACTAATGCTTATATAAATTTCGATCAGGATACAGGGGCTAGAGGGGCTCTTTCGTTTATTGCAAATTTTACGAGCGGCACGATTAGCGCGAACATTAACAATTACGCAAAGCTTTCCACCTCTCAAGCTACATCTTATGCGCAACTCAACGACTGGGTGTTAAACGTTGATCGAACAGGAACGGGAAATTATTACGCGTTGCAAGCTGACATTGGGGTTGATAATTCGCTACAGGTAACGGGCGGCACTTATAATATCCATTGCTTTCGAGCAACGCATGGTAACGGCACAGGCGATGCCACAACATCCGGCGGCGCTTTTAGGCTTTACGGATTCAGGCAAAGCGCATTTTCCGATATTGCAGGATCAGCTACTACTACTAAATGGGGATCGGT
>Ga0208644_1000335_pt1 | contig 37785 bp, 40 predicted proteins | sample VirMetDEL_Nov_18_FD_184517 | JGI IMG/M metagenome (GOLD analysis project Ga0208644, IMG submission 184517) | Aqueous microbial communities from the Delaware River and Bay under freshwater to marine salinity gradient to study organic matter... | ecosystem: Environmental > Aquatic > Marine >...
AGAGTGATGTAAGATTTGCTGATGCTGATAGTTCAAACTACATCGCCCTACAGGCACCAACCTCTGTTTCAGCCAATGTTACCTTTTCGCTCCCTGCCGCAGATGGTTCATCTGGAGATGTCCTTCAGACAAACGGATCTGGGACCCTGAGTTTTGGTAGTGGAATACCCGTCGGTGCTGTCATGCCTTATGCAGGATTATGGTCTCCTGAGACAATCCCCTCCGGATGGCTCCTTTCTTATGGCCAAGCGATAAGTAGAACCACATACTCCGCACTGTTTACTGTGATTGGCACAACGTACGGAGCGGGTGACGGATCAACAACATTCAATCTTCCCGATCTAAGAGGACGCCTTGTCGCAGGTCAGGACTCCATGGGTGGTACTTCTGCTAATCGTCTCACAGGACTATCTGGTGGAGTTCAAGGCGATACCATTGGTGCAACTGGTGGCGCTGAGACCCATACACTAACACCCGGGGAATTACCAACAGCAGCCACTTACCAGAGACAAACCAGCAACGGTGGTCAGGGCGGTGTATCATCATCCGGTCTTGCACAAAATCCGGCATATATTCCACTAACAGGGGCTAATGACGAGGCGCATAACAACGTACAGCCAACAATTATTCTCAATTATATCATTAAGACATAACCCATGCCTGATATTATCTTAGTTGGAGGGCTTCTTACACCACCACCGCCACCTCCTCCGCCCCCTCCGCCTCCACCCCCGCCACCTCCGCCTCCACCCATGACTTGTTTTGCGGGTGACACTTGTGTATTGATGGCTGATTATAAGTGGAAGGAGATTAAGGATATACAGGTAGGTGATTCTGTCTATACTCTGTCTGGAAAAATTGCCGATGTTGTAGAAAATAAACCTGTTCCAGTTTCCAAGGGCAGGCGTATGATGAGCATCTACAGACAAGGATCCTACAAACCGCTTCGTTTTAGTGATGACCATGACTTATGGATCAGAGATAATAATGGTGTTGAACGATGGGGTGTTTATAATTATAACTGGTGGTTACTGGAAGATAGAGGTTATGATGAATCTTCTGAGGAGAACTTTCCGGGGGAGAGCCCTTATGATTACGAGCATATTGGTAAAGCCACAATGCCCCTTCTTTATGGGGAACAATATGATTTTGCCACGATAGATGGTTGGGAGACTACCCAGGCAACGTGGGACTCTGAACAAGATCCTGAAGAAATTATTTACGGCCTCTTAATACAGTCTGGTGGGGGATACATAGTTGATGGTTTTGTTGGTATTTCTCAATGGTGCAGAACAGATGATATTCGAGATGTTAAATGGCAGGGAATAAAACTTCCGTTTTAGTATGCGGTCTCTATAGATCTGGGACTAATTATCTACAGACTATACTTGATAAGAATAATAAGTACACAAGATATAAACATGAGTTTGTCCCCCATGATATTCCAAAACATATCAGGGGTATAGACAGAGTTATTATCCATAAATCACCTTATAAGTGGATTGATAGTATTATCTCTCAATCATGGGAACTTGGTGTCTACTACAAGGTTGGTTATGAGAAGGGCCACACAAAACTAAGGTGCGCCACATCTAAAACATTACATGATACTCCTGATATTATCGAAGAATATAAAGTATATAGTTTAGAAAATATTTGCGATCTTTATAACAGGTTCTTTACTTTTTGGTTATCTAATCCTTTTAATTCATCAATCAAATATGTAAAGTATACCGACCTTATCAGTAACCCAGAAGAGACATTAAATAATATTATGTTTTTAGAATCTTATAACATCCCATCTAAAGTTTATGGTTCTTTTGAATTTACCCCCGAAAGAAAAGAAATGGCTCTGAGCCCCTATATGTCGTATAATATGACACCCGCTATGTCCCGTATTATAGAAGACAAGATAGATAAGAGTATACTAAAATCTCTAAACTATACAGGAGTGTTTAAGTAATGCCCACATATGCTGAAAAACTAGAAGCAGTCTTAGAGAATACTATTCTACCTGATTGGAAAACTCTGGTCTATGATTACTTTGAAACTGAAACTGTTAATCGAGAATCTGTTCTTAATGTCCTGTACAATGACCTTGAAAGAATCCGATGTGTTCAGGGACGACCTCTCCTTCCCAGTATTATCCTAGATTTATCATATATTGGTTGGGACAAAGATATGGAACCTAATCCTCCTTTTACTAATCCCAATTCAGAGTGGAGCAATGAGGAAATCATTAAGTATGTATGGCTTAAGGGTGATCAAACAGATTTCTGGAAAGACAAGAGGGTATGTGATATTGGATGCGGATCTGGAACATCCACAATTATTACCCATCTTCTGGGAAGCGTAAATTCTGTATACGAACCCATGGAAGAATCAGCCATGATAGCTGCCTGTAACTTTATATTATTTGATTATGATGTTTTATTTTATCAAGAGATGGCCACAGAAGAATCTATTGATATGTCATATGATACCTATATTATGTCCCGTGTTTTCTATGATGACTTTGCCGAGGACAATGTGAATTTGGGGAAGTTTCTGAAAGCATCAGGGAAAGAAGTTATCATAGCTTCAAAAAGTCTTGTTGAAGAAACAAACAGTTTTGCAACACTGTCATCATCAGATTATGAAATGCTTTTAGATATCCCAATTCGTTCTGATCCCCCCGGCTATGGGAATAGGTACGTCGTAAAATTAACATGATACAAATTTATCCGGTAGTTTCTGATTCAGTTAAATCAGTAGATATAATACCTGCAACCAAAACAAGAGATTGGTTTATTCCACATGCGTATAAGTGTACCCCACTAACATGTGCTAATACTGTCGGCTGGGATCTTGTTCTAAATGAGACAGTCGTCGTGGAGTGGGATGGTGGTGTCTATCAAGATAATCTAACAGTCATTGAAGGCGCTGGTGCTAAAAGCCATTTTGGTATGGGTACTTTTACACTAGACCCTGGATATATTTGGCGTACTGATGAGAATATTAACCTTATGGTTATGCCAGTACCTAACTCCGATAATACCGATATTCAAACAATGTCCGCAGTCATCGAGACTGATTGGTTATCCTACCCATGGTTTCTGACAATCCGTGTTGTTAACAAAGGGAAGACCACTATTCCCAAGGGAACCCAGCTTGCCCGAATCATTCCCATTAATACGGGGGCTATAGAGAATACTAAGATTTATAAAATGCCTGAACCAGAAAGTGTTAAGGATGAAAGAGAAGTTATTTCTGATAAACGGGGTAAAACTGATGACTGGACCAAAGACTACTTTAAGAAAGCACGAAGATTTGTTCGGTCTTCCCCTGTTATATACTGTTCAAATAGTTTCAAAATACTTGAAAGTAATGGCATCTACTCTAAAGAATCTTTCTTAGATAAAGATGAATGTGATTTTTTAATTAGAAATTGGGTAGCCGAGAATCCTAATGATACTTCTCAGTGGCAGAACAGGGTTTGCTGGTCAGCCCTCGATTCAAATAAAGGGGTTATAGAAGAAAGGATTCTTCGATTTGCCCGACAAGAGACTGGATTAAATCTCTCAATTATGGATACAAATATTGTAAAATGGAATAAGGGAGATGAGATGCCACCCCATAATGATTTAGGGGCAAACAGGGAATTTCCTAATAGAAACTTTGCTGCTATAGTATATCTTAATGATAATTATCAGGGTGGTGAGTTAATGTTTCCGGACTTGGGTTTTGGAATTAAAGGACATGCCGGAGAATTAATTATTTTTAGAGGAGATTCTATCATGCACGGTGTAAATAAAATTAACTCCGGAAACAGATATACAATTGCATCTTGGCTGACCATTAATGCCTGATTTTACTGACAGAGAACTAGGTCAAATGGAAGCCCGGATTGCAGTCCTTGAACAGGAATTGCATGGAGTACGCAGGGACACCCGTGAAATTCTCACCACTCTCTCAGAAGCAAAGGGCGGCTGGAAAACCATAATGATGATTGCAGGATTCTCAGCTGCCATGGGCGCTTTTGTTTCTCAGGTTCTACCATTTCTTCCGATAAAGTAATCAAGATATGTCAACAGATACGATCACAACCAAGTTCAAGTTTGCCCCTACCATTCTTCGTGATGACACACAATACGAAGCCGAGGGCGGCTGGTATGATGGAAACCGTGTCAGGTTCCGTAATAGTAATCCTGAAAATATCCGGGGGTGGAACAAGAGGGTCACAACAGCACTCACAGGAACTCCCCGTGATATCGAAGTCTGGTCAGGTCTTGACCAGAAAAACTATATTGCATGGGGTACCAACAATGCTCTTCAGATTTATCAGGGTGGTAATATTTCCGATATTACCCCTATCACATCCAGCACTGTTCTGTCAAATCAGATCAGCACCTCCGCTGGTTCTTCATCTATCACTGTATCTCTGACGGGTCATACAAGGGCATCCGGGGATCGTATCGCTTTTACCAGCATGACCGCCACAATCGGTGGAAATGTTTTCCTTGATTCTACCTACACCATCACCACGGCATCTGATACCAATCATTTTACCTTTACATATACCACGGTAGCCGCCGCCACATCTGCGGACGCTGGTGATGTTACCGCCAATTTCCTTCTTAAATCAGGGTCTAAATATAATACCAACGGTTTCGGTTGGGGTGCGGGGTCTTATGGCACAGGCACCTATGGTACCCCGGCTTCAACGACAAACATTGTGCTGTCCATGCGTAACTGGAGCATGGACACATTCGGCGAGGATCTTCTGGCCAATCCCCGTGGTGGCTCAATCTATCTCTGGGATGCCACCTCTGGTACCAATGTGAGGGCCCAGCTTATCTCTGCCGCCCCTGTATCTGTCAATGGTGTCATTGTCTCAGAGAAGTCCCGCCATGTCATCGCCCTTGGATGCAATGACATCAGCGGTAACTTTGATCCCATGCTTATCCGCTGGTCTGATCAGGAGGACTATGACACATGGACTCCCACCGTGACGAACGCAGCCGGTGACTTCAGGATCCAACGAGGAACCAAGATCAATCAGGGTATCTACTCCCGTGGTGGTATTCTGGTTCTCACTGATTCTGCCCTGTATGGTATGGCCTATGTAGGACAGCCCTATATCTTCACCATTGATATTCTTGGTGATCGTTGTGGTTCCATTTCCCCCCATGCTGCCAAGGATTTCAGCGGATCACTCTTCTGGATGGGCGATGGTAACTTCTTCGTCTATAACGGCTCTGTCCAGATTCTCCCATCTTCTGTTCGAAAGTATGTATTCAGTGACCTGAATTACGAGCAGAAGGAAAAAGTATTCTGCGGCATCAACACAGAGTTCTCTGAAATCACATGGCTGTACCCCTCCGCTGATTCTCAGGAATGTAACAGGTATGTCTCATTCAACCCTGTTGAAAACTACTGGGTCTATGGGGATGCCTATTGGACAACATGGGATTTCGGCGAGGGTATCTTTGATAACATCATCACAACAGGTGTCTCAGCCGGAACTGCCTATCTGTATAACAATGAACCTGAAGATACATACCATGCCGTCATCGGGGATAACCAGCTAATCGGATATAAGTCCTATATCCAGAGTGGTGACTTTGATCTTGGTGATGGCGATGAGCTTCTCTTTGCTGACAAGTTTATCCCTGATTTTCAATTAGCCGATCCCGGTGGAAACAATAATGATCCAGAGGTAAATATCCTGATGGGGGCCAAGCAATACCCAACGGCCACCACGGTTACCAAGGGACCATTTGTAGTCAGCGCCTCAACCAGATTCCAGAATATCAGGCTCCGGGGACGACAGGCCAACCTCAGAATCTCCACCAGTGCTGTCGGTACTTCATGGAGACTTGGTACCTTCAGGCTTGACCTTGTACCAGATGGAAAGCGCTAATGGCTATCAATGTAGGTAAATCAGGAAGCCTCTTTGTCAGATACCCCGGAGCCCCTCGTAATTCAACCCCGGAGATGATTGCGGCATGGTCCCAGTTAATCAGAACTCTGGAGCTACGGGATAACCAGAGCAATATTCAGGCTGCTTCTCAGAGTCCCTACGTCATTTCTAATGTCTCTGTTAACAGGACATATGATGTAAATGCTGGGGAAATCTCTGTGTCTGTGGTTGCAAATGCCCTTGGTACTTTATTGCAGGATCTTAAACTAAAAGGTATTATAGGATAATTAACGGAGGAATTTACTGATGAGCTATAGTGGCGGTGGCCCAGATTCGGGTTCAAGTGCTAGCGGAATGGGGAGTGCTAGTCGAAGCAAAGGTGCTAAATCCTCAAGCAGCACTGGTGGCTTCTTATCGGGACTCGGGGATTTTCTCGGTTCTGGTGGACTCATCGGTCTTGGACTCTCCGCTCTTGGTGATATACTTGGTCCACCAGATAAAGCGGCACAAGCAGCTAATATGTCCCGCCAAAGAGGTAAAACAAGTGCCCGTGGCGGTGGTCCCGAAGGTCCGGCTAAACAAACGAATCTGGGTATCCCTACCTTTGGGCCTACTGCTCCTGCAACAGAACCAGATTCACCCCAAGCCTTACGAGAAGCCGCTGATCTTCAGAATTATTTCTCCGATCTTCAGAATATTGCCCGTGGTGGTCTGGCTGCCCAGCAAGCCCTTGCCAGATTCGGCATTGCCCCAGAACAATCCTATTTCCAGTACCGGGAATCATTCCCGGAATTCGGTGATCTATCAGGAACCTCCGGCGGTCTTGCCGGAATCATTCGGTCACTCGGGAGAATGTCCCGAACCGCCGAAAGTTTTGCCGAAGGCGGTCGTGTCGGAGAATCCATGGGACGCCGGAATATCCAGACAGACGTTGGCAAATTCGGACAGATGCTCAGAGACCTCATGTTGATGACAGACGAGCCAACCGGTAGACAGGCTGAGAGACTGGCAATGGCCGAGGAAGCTGGATATATCTCTCCGGCTATTGCCCAGCGTGAGGGTAACCTTTATCAGCCCGGTGGCCTGATGCCCCGTGTTGCTGAGACAATCGAAGTATCCCCTCTGCCTCCTCCCGGCATGTCACGGGAGAGGACACAGAGAGAACGTGAACTGGCGAGAGTCCGGCGTGAGGGTAACCTTTATCAGCCCGGAGGCCTGATGCCCCGTGTTGCTGAGACAGGATCTCCCCGCTACGGTGGCGATGCCGAGGCATTCAGATTTGTAATGCCCCCCAGAGATAACAGCCCCTTAAATATTATCCCAGATCGTGATCGTCCTGAGATTGAAGTATCCCCTCTGCCTCCTCCCGGCATGTCACGGGAGAGGACACAGAGAGAACGTGAACTAGCCAGATTACGACTCCCGTCCCAAGCTGAACGGGACCTTATGGAGGCTGTCAGAAATGAACCTGATATTACTGAGATGCTGCTCAGAGACCGTAGGAGTATGACAGACGAGCCAACCGGTATGTCACGGGAGATGACACAGAGAGAACGTGAGCTATCAAGAAGCCGCCGTATGTCCCAAGATGAAGGTGTTGAGTTCGAAAGGTTAGGCACTGGCGCTAATATTTACAGTGCCGAGGCTCTGGCTCAGCTTGAGGCTGAGATGGCCCAACGAGATTCCGAGGCTCGGGACCTTATGGAGGCTGTCAGAAATGAACCTGATATTACTGAGGTAATGCCTCCAGTTCCCGGAGAGGAACCTGAACTTAATTATCAACCAGAAATTTTTGCTTTTATTCGCCAAGAGGAAGGTTCTGAGTCAGAAGGATACACCCTACCAGTAAAAGATCATCCTTTGTCTGGTGTTACGATTGCCAACGGGCTTGATCTTGGACAGCACGATGAAGACAGCCTGAGAAGAATGGGTCTTACTGATGATCTCATTGAATTGTTTACACCATATTTCGGCTTACAAGGAGCAGATGCTAAAGCCTTTCTTGAGGAAAATCCACTATCTATTTCATCTGAACAAAAAAGTTTTATAGAAGATAAACTAAATGAAGATGACTATAAGAGGTTTAGTAATTTTTGGAATTCATCGGAAACATATACTCCTTGGGAAAACCTAAAACCAGAACAGCAGGCTGTTCTCCTATCTGTTTTTAGACAGTATGGTAATCTTCCAACCAGAACAGAAAATTTCTGGGGATACGCCTCTACGGGTGACTGGGATGGTGTTTTAAGAGAACTAAGAAATTTTAAGGATGAAACTCCCGACCGCAGAAATAGAGAAGCTGATCTTCTTGAGACAGGGTTTGCCAATGGTGGTCCAGTCTACCGTCGTAATGAGGCACTCCCCATGATCGAGGGTGATCACGTTGTACCTGCCAAGGCAGTCAAGGGTAACGAGGGTGGCCTTGCCTCCCTGTCTCGCCGTCTCTCTGGTAATCCATCCTATGATGGGATGATTCGTGGTCCCGGTGGTCCACGTGATGACGCTATCAAGACCCGTGTCTATGCCGCTGGTGGTGGCATCTCAGGTATGATGGATAATCTACAGAACCCCTTTAACTCTGTTCCAGCCCGTGTTTCAAACAAGGAGTATGTCATCCCCCGTGATGCCATCAACAATCTTGGCCGCATGGCGGGGGCCCCTGAAGGCATGGCAAACAAGGCCGGTCAGGACATCATCTATCAACTCGTTGAGAATCTAAAGAGGAAAGCATAATGGGATTTCTAGACAGTCTCTTTGGTTCCGGGGGCTCAGCCTCTGAGGAACAGGCCCGTACTTCAGCCCAGACAAACTACCCTGATTGGTACAATCGTCTTCAGCAGGCTAACCTGCTTCGTGCTGCCGAGGCTGCCTTTGAAGAATATCAGCCCTATGGTGGTCCACGTATGGCCCTTGCCGGTCCTGAGCAGCAGGCGGCTCGTGCTGGTTTCGGTGGTCTTGCCGGAATTGCTGCCCCCTCTTTTGCCGAGGCTATGAGGCAGTCCCGCCTTGGTGCAACCCAGCTAGCCGGGGCTGACATCACCCCATACATGTCCCCATTTCAGCAGGCTGTCACAGACGTAGCCCTGAGAGAAGCCCGGAGACAGGGTGATATTCAACGGAGAGGTCTTGAATCTCAGGCAACCAAGGTAGGTGCCTTTGGTGGCTCCCGTGCCGCCCTAGAGCAAATGGAAGCTGAACGTAATATTCAGCGTGGTCTGGCGGATATTCAGGCCACCGGATCTCAGGCTGCTTATGAGAGCGCCCTTGCCCAGCTTTCCGCAGATCGTGCAGCAGCAGCCGCCGCTGCCCCTCAGATGGCCGCCCTTGGTACCGGGCTGCAAGGCGCCCTTACCAGTGGTCTCAAGGAAGCTGAGCTTGCCGGGGAGAGAGAACGGGCTGAACGGCAGGGTGCCCTTGACATTGCCTATCAGGATTACCTGACTCAGCGAGCATATCCGCTGGCACAGGCATCTGGATTACAGAGTCTTCTAGGTGGTGCCACGGTTCCCGGAACAACCCTATCAACCACTTTTGGACAGCCCCCATCAGTCGCCGGGCAGATTGGTGGTCTTGGTCTTTCCACCCTTGGTCTTCTTGGGTCCACAGGTGCCTTTGGGCCAGCTGGGTGGCTTGGTATCTTTGCCGATGGCGGCGAGGTGGGATATCAGGATGGTTCACCGGGTGGTGTTGCTTATAATCCCTATTATAACCCTGAAGGTTATATGGAATATTATCGTTCAAAATTAGAAGATGAGGATTCTTCTGAAGAATATGTTTCTCCATGGGAAACTTATTATGGGCCTAATAATTTAGAGGCTGAAGATCGTAATTATGTAACAGGTGATTCACCTGCGGAAGAAGCACTAAGCTATCTTGCAAATATTGTAAAACTAGCAGCATCTCCGGCAACCGCAATAGCTAACGAAGTTGCCCCCGGAATAGCCGAGGTGATCGATGATCTCACAACCAGACCCCGGTACTATTTAGATAGTGGTGAAAGTGGTGGACCAAGTTCCGATCCTGATGCGGGAATGACGCCTCTTCTGGCCGCAGTTATGGCCGGAGATGAAAACGTGACCGAACCAGAACCAGAACCAGAACTAGGACCAGATCCTGATCTGCAGGAAGCCCCAGCCCCTGAAGAATCAAAGGGTCTCGACATTACCTATAATGATATTCTGACTGCCGGTCTTGGCATGATGTCAGCCGCTTCTCAGCCCGGCGCAACTGCTTTTGGTTCTCTTGGTGCCGGTGGTCTTTCCGCCATACAGGCTAAGAAAGAAGAGGAAGCCCGCAGACTTGAGGAGGAGCTTGCCCGGAGAAAGCTTGATCTTACTGAGAGAGAGCTTGATATTCTGGAGGGGCGCTATGGTCAGGAGTTTCAGGCTGATATTGCACAAGCAGGAAGAAAGCAACTAGAGGATAGTTTAGAATACTATAACGACATGATTGAGAGGACTCAAGATGCCATTGATGATTACCAATATAACCCTACAGAGGGGGTAAATATTCAAGCTTTGATAAAAAACAGAGCAGAGTATATTCGTAAAGCAGAGAAACTGGCAGAACTTCTTGGTTATGACATATCAGCAATTCCTGACGATTCCTTTATAAATGGCCAGCAAACTCAATAGTGGATTATAAATGTCTGAACTGACTCTAGAATCCTTTGGGCAAACCTTTACCTTTGGTGATGATGTCACCATGGAAGAAGCCATTGCTGATATTAAAAACCGGTTTAATCCTAAATATCAAGGTACATCTTTAGAGAGTCTTTTTAATTCTTCTTTGAATCTCGCTGTATCCCGTGCCGATCCTACCCAGTTTGCCGTTGATCGTACCCTTCTCGGAGAAGCCTATGCCGGTATCAGGCGTGGCATCAGTGGCACCCTTGGCTCTGCTATCCGGGGTATTGAGGAAATTCCAGAAGCCCTTTTGAATGAAGAACTCTTTGGAAATTACTTTCAGGAGTGGGGCGACGAGTTTATCTCTGATTCTGTCCGAGATTACAAACCGGGCCGTGACTATGAATGGGTCGGGGGTCTTGGTGAAGCCGTGGGTTCTGCCGGTACTTTTCTAACCGTTGGTCTAATTGGTACAGGAATAGGTGCCGGAGCGGCGGCCTTGGCCCCCGCAGTCGGTATCAGTGCCCCTGTTGTTGGCGCTCTTGTTGCCGGTGGTCTTGGTGTCCTTGCCACAGGTGACGAGGCCTATCAGAGAGCCATTGAAGATGGCGCTGATCCTGAACAACTAAGAGCCTCAACATTCCTTGGCTCTCTTCTCGGTATCACAGAAGCAATCCCCGCCGGAAGACTGGTTGGTGGTCTTTTTGGAAGAATAGGCATCACGGCAAGTGCCGGAAGAATGGCCGGGCTTACAAACAAGTATAACGAAGGTCTCATTGATGATGCCACGTATTTTAATCGTCTGGATAATATCAAGGATGAAGTAGGCACACTCAAGGCATACATCCAAAACGTAGCCGCTGACGCCGGTCTTGAGGGTTCACAGGAAGCCCTTCAGGCTATCGGGCAGAATGTAATTGAACACTACATCTATAATCCCGATCAGCCTATTACAAACTTTGAAGACATTGAACAGGGCCTATACGGTGGTGGTGCCGGTGCTATTCTGTCAGGCATTACCTCGATCTTCAAGGTTCGTGGTGATGTCAGCCGAGTCGAAAGAGAAATCAACAGAGAACAAGACGCTAACGTACAAGCCCGGAACAACATCAGCACCGCCGTTGAAGACCCGGCACTACAGACACAAATCCAGAATATTCCCGGTATTACCGCCCGTACTCTTTCGGAATCTCTGCAACCCGTTGAACAGAAACTCGGTGTTAACGTGGCACTTTTCCCTGATGTAGCAACAGGGGGAGTCAAGGAAAAGCTCATTATCCCAACGGCCCTTCCTGATACAACACGGGAACAAATCAAGAATGTTCTTGGTGAAGACAATGTTGTCATGGAGGAGTCCTCCAGTATCAAACAGCTTATGTCCGATGTACAGCCAGCCTCCACGGCTTCTGCGCTTTTCCAGAAAGCCCAAGAACGTGCCAGAGCCCGTGAGAAAGCCAAGCTTGAAGTTGATAAGACAACAGGTCTTCCGCAAGTTTCGGAAGATGTTTCAAAAATTGTTGATAAAACAGGAGGCTCTGTCCAGTATGCTGAAGATCTTGTTGACTTTCAGGTATCACTTGTCGGGCAGCCCTCTATTAATCCTGCCAAGGCTCTATCCTCGATTACTAAAGCAACCAAGAATACTCAAAAAAATCTTAATAAAGTTCTTCCGGAAGCTTCTGTTTTCTCCCCCGGAAAAAGACCAAAGGACTTTGTGCGGCAGGTTGATGCTCTTTACGGTGCTGGAACCTCTGATAAGATTGGTCTGAGCGCTCTTACAGGTTCTGGCATTAATCCTGATGCAACCATCAATCAGGACTATATGAATAGCATGGATAAAATCATTACTCTTCTTGAGGGTGAAAAGAAGAAACGAGATGATATCCAGAAACGTATCCAGACTTATAAAGAAAAACTAGGTCTGGCCTCAGAGCAAGAGAGCATTCGGAATCAAGTTGAAAAGGCTGCAAAAACACAGGCACTTAGTGAGAAGCAGAAAAATATCAACAGTGAAATCAATAAACTTGCCGGTGATGATGTCAATATAGCTTTTGGAAATGCCTCAAGAGTACAGAATATGTATGACACATACCGTGGAGAAACCCCTTCTACTCCAACGGTTGGAGGCTTTGTCATCGGCACGGGCGAATCCATCATGCTCAATAAAGATGCCATCAATAAAGACCCTGCCGCCGCAAAACTGCTTGTTGGCGAAGAGGCATTCCATGTTGCACAGATTCGTTTCCTTACCCAGAATGAAAGAGATATTCTGGACAAGACCCTGACCCCAGAGCTTGCCGAGGCTAATGGTATTGATCTAAGTTCCTATCCTGATCCTCAAATGAAAAGGATGGAAGCTCAAGCCAAGCTTGCCGCCAAGTATTATGCTGAAGGTGCTGATTCAATCAAGGGTCTCAAGCCAGAGAAGAAGGGCCTTATTCGCAGAATTCTGGACAAGATCAAGAAGGGCATCGAAGGTATTGTCCGAATTGTCAAAAAGAACAACATGGAGACAGAGTACCAGAGTGTTGATCAGATACTCCGGGCATTTACCGAGGGCGCTCTGGCACGTCCCTCTGAAGCCAGAAAACCCCTGATCGTTGAGTCAAAGAATCTGGATAAGATTTATGCCAATAATGCACAGGCTCCAACAAGGGCTCTGAAGAGCACCACTGCAATAAATAAATTTATGCAGGGTGAAACACCAAGTAACATAAGGTCATGGTTTGGAGATTTTTTTTATAATCTCTACGGACTGACTGGAACAATGGGTGACTTCTTTGCAAAGTATGAGGGTCTTAAGCCTATTGCCCAGATTACACGAAAGATTCAGGCAAAGTTTGATGATGTCATTCTTAAAGTTGAGGAAATTGCCGGGACTGCATTTCTTGAAAAACTAAATCAGACAGAGAAAACAACGCTTAATGGTTTTCTGGATGCTGTCAATAGAATCCTTCAGGTATCCACGGAAGAGACCCTGACCGAACAAGATCTTCGTGCCATGGGCGTCACCAATACTGAGACAATCAGAAAGATTCTTTCCGGGGAAGATTTAAATATTACTGATTTCTTTGGGCAGGACATTATCCATCAAGATCCCTCCCTACAGGATCAAACATACCGCATTGATCCTAATACCCCCATTGCCAAGATTGCGGAAGACACACGAAAGATTTTTGATTATCTCTTTGATGAAAAACTTGATGCCTATGTCCTTATTAATCTTGCTGCCATTAATGAGGAACTAACAAAGGACAATTATCTTAATATCACTCTGGATGAAATTAAGACTAATCCAGAATCTTTGAAGTCCAAGCTGGATCAATTAAATCAAAATAATCAAACCAAGCGTGTCAAAGACATTGAAGATACATTAAAAATTTACAATGAGGCTAAGAAGCAGAAGAGACTGATGTATTTCCCATCAATCCGTAATGGTCGATATGGTTTTAAATATAAATTCAAGGATGCCCGTGGCGTTGAACAAACTGGCTTCAAGGTAATTAATGATACCGGGATTACTATCAAGTCTCTCCGTCGTAATGCTCAAGAATTTCAGAAGAAGTTCTTCCTTGAAAACCCGGACTATGAGAAAGACGGGGATGTCTTTGAAGTAACCTATGATAACTTCATCAGAAAGAACATTGATGCCTCTGATTCATTCATGATCCAGATGATCTTTGATTCTGCCATTGGGTCTACTGAACTTTCTTCCAAGATGGATAAGGATGCCCTGAGAGATCTGAGATCAAAATTCATTGGCAAGATCTCCAAGTCAGTAGGCACAAGGCTTCTGCCAAAATCAAAATCAGTATATGGGTATCTGACCCGTGATAATCGATCAACATACCTGAGTGAAAACTTTAATAACTATGTTTCATCACAGGCCAACCTTATTTCCAGAATGCCTAACAACATTCAGCTTCAGAAAGAAATCAAGAAAGCAAAGAGTGACAGATCTATCCCTGAACCTGTCATTCAACAAGTTGAGAAAGTCTGGGGGAAAGATGGCTATCTGACGGAGGAACATAGGGTCGCAGATAAGTTTAAGAGAGCAGCCTTTGTGTGGTGGCTTGGCTACAACCTCTCATCTGCCATGGTTAACCTTGTTGGTCTTGTACATACAACAATGCCTTATATTATGGCAATAGCAAAGAATCCCGCCGAAGGTACACAGGCTCTTATCAAGGGAGTCAAGCTGGCCACAATGTTGACGAAGAAAATGCCTTTTGCATCCCAAGAAAAAGTCGGAATGTCACGGGTTCTTCAATTCCTAGATTTTGCCAACAAGCCTTTTGACTTTACGACAAAGCCTGATGGAATGCCGCAGGATATCTTTGACATGCTGAAGAGCATTCAGCCAAGTCTTAACCCCATCATGCTATCAGATTTTACAGGCGAGCTTACACAGCAGGGATTGCGCAAAAATACAAAAGCTGGTCGTGCCTTTGATATTGCCGTGAGAGGTGCAGGATTTGCCTTTGCATGGGTTGAGACATTCAACAGAGTTGCCACGGCCATTGCCGCCTATGAGACCTATAAGAAAAACCCGGAGGCTGCCCGTCGCATCTATGAAGCCGAGGGGACTAATAAGTTTGGTGAATTCAATGCCGAGAACTTCACCAAGTTCTCTGTTGAAAAAGCCCAGTTCAAATTTGATAAGACAGAGAGGCCCGAATATAACCGGGGACCAATCGGTGGCGTGGTCACCCAGTTCCTCCCATATCAGTTTAATGTCATGCGTTATTTCTTTGGGGCTCTATATGCTGGCATCGTTGGTGCATCCGGTATTGATGCCCAAGGAAATCCTCGAAAACTGGATCCTGAAACTCGCAAGATTTATCAGAAGATGGCCCTCATTTCCAGCATGGCTTTCATCGCCGGTGGTGGCATTATTGGTATGCCTCTTGCTGGTATTATCGGAGATTTGATCAGCATGATCATCAGTGCTTTTGGCGGTGATGAAGAAGATCCGGAAAAGATGCTGACTGACATGTTTAATTCATTTGGTCTGCCACAGGAAATATCAGCCGCTCTGGCTTACCGTGGTCTTCCCTCTCTTGCTGGTGTTGAAATTGGTAAGAGAACTGGTATCGAAGGCCCACGTAGTTTTTTCAATAATGTACTTGGAAATCAAGAAGCATCCCTCCCAGATTTCCTTGGTCCTGCCGGTGGTATGTTGGGACAAGCGAGTAACTTTTTCCGTCGATATAATAATGGGGATGAAGACATTGCGCTCATGGAGCTTCTTCCTCCTGTATTCCGAAACATAGCCCTTGCCTCCATGGGATCTCGGAGAGTCACTCTGGCCGGACGTGAGCTTCCTGTTGAAGCATTCGGAGGCATTGATTTCTTTGACACGATCATGCAGGCATCAGGCTTCACTCCGACAGCCGTCGTTGAAGCCCGCAATTCCCAGTATCAGCAGAACATGATGGAGCGCAACTATAACAGACGTGGTGAAAGATTCAGGAATGAATACAGAAACACTATGGTTGATCTGTATGAGGCTCGGGCCGAGGGTGACCAAGAAGCCGTCAGGGAACTTCAGGAAGACCTCAGAGCAATTCAGATGGCTGTGGCCGAGAGCAGACGAGAAAATCCATCAGAGCCATTCTCCTTTGATCCCAAGACAATTGCCAGATATGCCCTTGATGATTTCCTGAGAAGAGAAGGTGTTCGTGTTCCTCTTACAGATCTGCCAAAGAATATTCGAGGGGAGTATCAGGAGAACATTCTTGGTCAATTCGGCTGGCGTTATCAGCCTCAGACCTAACAAACCCTGTCATAAAATTCGTTATGAATTAGAATCTGTCTGGCAGTCTCGTCTGTCAGTATATCATCCTTTGAGATCAGGATGGGCTCCATGATGGAGCAGATGTCAGTTCCGGCTCCATTTGTCGAGCAGGCGCCTAACATCAGCATCAGACATACCATTGACATCCATGCGTACTTCATTTTTTTCCTGTGATTTCTTGAGAGACTCCTCAGCATAATCGGCACGGGCTGCCTTCTTTCCTGCAAAATAGGGGAGAAGAAATCCCGCTAACTTACCGAATACGCTGAGGAGAGATCCAATAATAGAAAGCATTTAAGCCTGATCTCCTGGACCCTTGTCTTTGGCCTTGCCAAAATTAAGGGCAGCCCATTCGACAAGCTTATACACCCGACCTAGAGTGCTGTTGGGATCAGGGGTGTTGGTCCCTGCGATCAGCATGGATGCTGCAATGACACTCATACCGGCAATCTGGATGATCAGATCACGTGCGTCCCAAATTCTTTCAATGATATCCATAGGCTTTATGCCTCCTTATTCTGAGGATTCCACATACTCTATAAGAGCATACTGGATACGACTAAGCATAAAATAAATATCAGCCACTGACAAACCCGGAGAAATCCAATGTCTACACTCTGACTTAGAAAATGTAATCATCAGTACACCATCGACATTATCCTGAGATTCTTCAAGATATTCCTCAAACTTCTTAAGGTCTTCCCTGATATTTTGCAGCTTGTCTTCCTGAGTAAGCTCCTCCTTGACAGAAGAACCGGGGAAATTAATGATGGTCATTTTTATTCTCCACTGATTTTAAGGAATGAGTGATATGAATCAAAGTTCTTCTTGGCTTTCTCAATCTGCCAAAGGGCATAACCCATGCCTCCTTCACCATAGACATGGTATTCGATATCATCATCTTTCTGGAAGAACTGTTCCATGTCCTGACCCATGGCCAGAAGCTCTCCAGTTGTGATGAAGTTTTGCCCACCTACCGTAACCTGTAGATACTTCTGGCGACCGGAGGCATCCTTCTCTGTCAGATCAACTGGAATCTCTGGGTCCATGCAGGCATCATAGCCAAACAGATGAAAGGACCGGAATCCAAAAGTGTGCATCAGGGCAATAGCCCGCATGGCAGCACAGGTTCCTCCGGTGATCATCATCCTGTCATGGATATCCTTGAAAGTCATGACAGCATTTGAATAGGCATCCCAACCGATAATCTTGGCACCCTTCTTATTCAGGTGATAGGTAACTGAGGGGTCTGTCATGCTTGCCACAAAATAATAGGTATATGGATACGGCTCTTCAAGGAGATCCCGTCTTTTCACCCCATGTGTCGAGATGCCGTCCAGTTCCCGTGGATCAAGGATGACGCAGCCCCATGGAATGATCCCATTATCCAGAAGGAAATTATGAGAATGCTTGACACATACAATCTTGTGACCCTCGTGATAGAGATCCCGGATCTTCTCCAAGTCCTTCTTGATTGTCGGACCGGCTGATACACAGACGGCAGTCTCTGTATTCCAACGGAATCTGTTTGATACCCATTTCTTGATGATAAGATGATTGGCCTTGATGTTGTTATGGATATATTCATCAGGGACACAATCCTTTGGCTGAACCTTAATAGGAACTTGGATGTTCTCAAAGTCTGGCGGGGCTGGCAAAGTTGAATTGCAGGCGTATGCCAGACAGGTAATACCGCCACCTTGGACAGCATCACGGGATGGGATGACACCCTTATGATAATCCTCCGGTAGTTCCTTGTCTACGATCTGGTTGCACCCATAAAGTTCCGTGTCAAAGCTGAGGCTCCCGTCCCCATCCTTCTTGTAGTAATCATCAAAGACAATCACCGGAACATTCTTCAGGTTCTCGTAGTCTGACCTGATGGTTTCAACAGAATGACCACCGTCAATGTAGGCAAAGTCAGGGGTGTATCTGGATAGAATTTCCGGGAGAGTCTCCCGTGAATTACCCTTGACTAGTTCAAAGGATACCTTCTTACCCTCAAGAAGAGCATCCTTGGAGAATGTGTTAAGCAGGGCCTTTACATTATGCAGGTATGTTCTCTGCTTTACATTACCCTCGATCTTATCCAGTTCTTCATTACCGTCTTCAAATAGGTCCAGTCCAACATAATGGACAGAATCAGAATTCTGAAGCGCAGCCGTAATGAGACGGAGTGCCCTCTTTCCATTCCAAGTTCCGACTTCAAGAAGCTTTGTTCTGCTATAGTGTTGGATGAACTTCTCAATGTCCCGATAACGGTTAGGACCGGGTTCATACGGAGAATTGAGAATGCTCTTTCTGCCACCCTTGAAATGAATGAAATATTCTGTGAGAGGAGAGTAATCAAAAGCCTCAAGAGAGGCCGCATGTGGCGATAGATTGTGCGCTGTAATTCCATGATTCTTGTGGATATTGAGGAGTCTTTCAAATGAGAACGCATCAGTCCATTCCCTTAGTCCAAGGATTTCATTGGTTGTATATAGGGATCTCCAGTCTCTGAGGAAGTCGTGTGCCTTGTTATATGTCAGATTGAAACCGAGAAATCCTGTCTCGGAATAATCAATAACTCCGGCACGTCCAAGATGGACAATGTCGGAAGTGTCTGGAAAAATACTGTTTAGAAAAGATGGTTCAATCCTTTTGGTCGTCAGAACATCCGCATCAATCCAGACAAGCCATCCCATCTCATCTTTGACTGACATCTTATTTACATGGTCACAGATGGCGAAAACCTTATGTGAGAACTTTACAGCATCCATACGATAGTTATAAGGAGTGCCCCCATTAAACTGAGCGTTTCGTTCCTTGAAACTAACAAGCTGTTGATTCTTATCCAGTGATACATAATTGATGTTCTTTGCCTTGATAACATCTTTCGGAAGCTTTCCCCCATTATAGTATGCCGTAAGCCTGATATTCTTTGGCCAGAACTTTACCCATGATTCCAAGAATCTGGAGGCATATGTATGATAGTCATCAACCTTGAAAGAGGTTAGAACAGTAATGTCTGATGTTAGTTTGATTTTATAAGAGGTTGTCATTTATGAGTCCATGATTGTAAAGTGATCTTCGTCAATACAGGCAATAAGAGCCCTGTACCATTCATCTGCAAACGGACATTCCTTGTATTCTAAAAACCAAGGACCTCCTTCTGTGTAATGGATGGCAGCAGGCTCGTCACCCTGTGTAACCCCGGCTACATAATTCCACTGTGGTGGGATTTCCCCAATTAAATCTGGAGAAGAAACCCAGCCAAACCCATGTAGAAATGTTCCGGTAGCCGAGTTAACCATTTCTGGAGTAAGCTTAAGATTATCTGGATGTTCCATGTTAAACATAATGAGTGAAGACCATAGCTTCATTGGATAATTTGATTGAATCTTGTTATCCATTTTGATGGTTGATGTTGGATTAAAATTAAACTTGACAACCTGAACTGCCTTTGAAGGATCGAAGTAGTCCATTACCATTGTATGAACATCCTTCAAGAAGAGGAAATCGCAGTCAACAAAAATCACAGGACCTTTGTTAATCCCATCTCGTCTTGCTAACTCAGGGACAAGAAACCGGGTAAAAGAAAACTCGGTTGAGAAGGGCTTACCATCAAGCTCATCCCAGTATTGTCCACTTCCGTCAATACGCCATGCTCTATTGAAAATACCTTCATTTCGTAGGGTTTGATGTTTCACTGGTACAACGTCATCTTCAAGGAGAGTACCTGAAGAATTTAGAAGAGAGGACCGACAAACCTGATATGCAATGTCTTCCCTGTTGTCATAACCAATATAAATCTTTGGCCAGTAGTTCATGTTATTACCAATCTAGGTAGCTTAGAGGAATACGATGAAAGGCCAAGCCCATTTGAATCTTTCCTCCTTCTTTCTTAAGGGTTTCGACATACTTCATCCAAAGGTCCTGACAATTATCTACAGAAGCCAGATAGGAAGAATAAGCCTTTTCACTGTCTGACATGGTCAGTTCCTTGAGTTCGTCCATTCGATCCTTGATTTCTTTTTCAAGTTCAGAAATTCTATCGGTGTCATTCATATTTATAAATCCACTTCTTCTTGATTGATCATGACCATAATGGCCTTGCTTACTGGTATATGGAAGAACTTTTCCCCTTTGTCAATATACCTGTTGCTTGCCTCTCTGACTTCACATGATCTCAGGATGGTTGCCGGGATCTTCCAGAACCTCTCTTCATCTCCAGAGATAACATAAAATATCAGAGAATGATCTTGGTATTTATCCAGAAGCCGTTGCTTTCTAAATGGGATTCTTATCTCATCCCAATGCAGTGGCCACTCCCCATTCCATGCGTACTTGATTTCGGCCTCATGGAAATATCTCTTTCCATCCTTCTTTGTTTCAAGGTCAGCATGGTAGTTCTCTTCATCATCAAGAAGGGAGTGTCCTGACCTATTTAAATATGCCTTCAGAATATCCTTTGCTGTTTTATCGCTTTTGTTATAGAGGGTTCGAGAGAAAGCTTTTCTGACAACCATCACACGATTTCACAAAAGCCGCTTGAACATGCAAGCTCCTGTGAACCTTTTGTGTTGTCTTCTTTTTCAATCAGGGACAGCTTTGTCCAATCAATATGTGAAGGCATCTTCATGAGTAGTTCCTCATAATCTTCCTTGTTGATGTCAATGTAGGGAGCCTGCTGATAGATGTGGTCATCATAGGGTAGGAATGAGATACCGGAGAGGATATCAAAATTTCTCCAGCACCATGCTCCGACGTCAAGCCATTCTTCTTCTTTGACAGAGATTGTAACGGATGGCTTATGTTCACACCATGATGTGGCATAGATTTTCCAGAATTCAAGCTGCTCGATGGCACCCATATCATTCCGGCAGATGGCGTTTTCTGGTGTCTTCATGGGAAAAGAGAAGACAATGTTTTGTGAATTGCCTTTATCTACTTCATTGGGGATTCCACTTTCAACCATGAAAGTAGTGATAGGATCTTTGATATCGCTGCGTACAGAACGCACATAATAGGGGTTATGACGAGCATGAATACCGCTAGCACTATCCACAAGCTGAGATACAGTGCCGCTAGGCTTAACACAAGTAATAGCTGTACTTTCGTTAATACCCAGTTTAGCGGCATACTCATGATTGATTTCAATCGCATGATCCCGTAGATCATTTAGTAGCTCCTTCAGGTTGGCATTGTATTGAGTAAGAACGGGGCAATCCATGATACCAGTCAGGGACACGCCGAGCAGTCTTTCTTCCTCTGTGTTGTTCTTCCAAATTTTTCTAAGATACTTAAAGTTTGTCAGGGTTGACTGGATGGTTCCAAGAATGGTTGCAGCCTTGACCTTGTCCATCAGGGTTTCACGGGTATCATTGGGGCGGCAGACAACCTCTGTCAGGTTACAGAACTGGTTTGGCCGTAGAATAATTTCTGAACAGGGATTGGTTCCGAAATCATAAGTAGAATTTCTACGCTCGCTGTTTGCCACATGCTGCTTGGCGGCGAGACGATTGAAGATGCCACGTTCCCCGCTCTTGGAATTGTATAGAGCTAGCCACTCTTCCATGAATACGCCGATGCTTGGGGTCTTCTTGTAACATACAGAATTATTTGCAAGTGCCCGCTGCGGTTCATAATTGAACCACTCCCCACTCTTGGCCGTGCGCAGGCTAGTGTCAGAGAGATCTGAGAGTGAGATGAGGGCTGAGCGACGAACACCGCCGACCACAACGACATCCCCGATCTTGCACATCAGGTCATGACACTCAATTGGATCTAGCCGTCTTCCTGCTGCATTTTTAAAAATTTTAACAGTAAAATTAAAGAGGTCATCAAGAGGAGCAGGACCTGATGCTCTTCCGCCAAAGACCTTCAGCAGAGACCCAGCTGGCCTGACAGCGCTGAGATCCCACTTTGGAATGGAGCCTTGGTAGAGAGCCCCAATAAGTTCTCTGAGACCACGTGCCCATCCTTCCTTGGAATCATCAACGATGATGACAGAGTCAGATTGTTCCATGTTCTCAGAAACGATAGGGAGCTTTCTGGTGTAATCTTCTTCTACAGAAAACCCAACCCCGGTACCATTCATGAGAATATACAAGGTCTCATCAAAGGCACGGGGATGATCAACAGGGAGATAGGAACAGTTATACCCGGCAATGTTCTCCCGTTTCAGGGCAGGCCCAGCTGTCATCAGGCACCGCATGGATGGCATTACCTCCAGCGATAGGACCTTGTTTTCAAGATACTCTCTTAGTTCAGAGGTCAGAAGATCAGAACCCAACTGGTCCTCAAAGAAGGAAAAATAACGATCAACTGTTTCAGAGAATGTCTCCCTTCTCTCCTCCTCCTTATTCCAACGGGAATATCTAGATAGATGAATATACTGCTGATATAGGGTTGGGAGTTGATTAGAGATCGTCATTTTGAAATCCTTTGAGGTTAATATCTGATCTGATCTGATAGAATGGCCCAGATTTTCCTACCATAAATTTTTCAACATAAACATGGACTTCCTTCCCTTTCTGCAACCAGTAGTTTCGGATTCGGTTAGCAAGTCTCACGCTGTCTCTGAATGAGGAGACGTAATCTGGAATGTTTTGATCAATCATTTTCCGATAAGCCTTGATTCTATATCAAATTATGGATGACGCAAAGATTTACGAATGCGTGTCTCAAGCTCTATGACTCTCTTCTTTAGGTAGGCAACCGTGTCTTCCTGTTCCTTGGCTTTTTCCCTCATGCTGCTCCCGCCAAGCATATCATTCTGAAGGCGGTTGTTCAGTTTGTCAAGATTCATTTGAGCCACGGATGACATGCGGATATTAAGATCAGAGCAAAGCGCTGAGATATACCAGAGGACATCCCCGATCTCGTGGATAAGATCGTGGCGGATATCCTCGATAGAGATGTCACCCCGGAGTGTCTTCTTGATCTTGTTAGATACCTCTCCGGCCTCTCCCGCAAGCCCAAGGGCAGGGTAGATCACCTTTGAATTTTCTGGATAGATCGCTGTCTTTGAGGCATTGATCTGATATTCATCAATATCCATTAGTCTTTATCCTTTAAGTTTTTTATCAGCTATGATGTTACATTTAAGAATCAGGACACCATTGTGGTGCATGATTTCATTGGGACCATCTTCATAAAAAGAAGACAGAAGAACTATGTACTCTTCTGTTTCCTTAAACACCTGCCCAATGGTTGTCACGATTGCAGGAGTATAATTATCAGGATCATAGAGGCACCAATTAGATTGACCACCTCTGGCATCTTTCCATATTATCTTTCGGGTATCAGGTTTGTTCGACATTCTGAATAAGCCGATCAAGATACCAGCGGGCCTTCTTGAGGTCTGTGATACCATCCTTGTATTCATGTCTAAATACATACTTCATGATATTACCAAGATAATATCCCTTTAACTGATCCGGGGATAGCTTGGCTTCGATAATATCAATGACTTCCAGACCACCTGATTTATAGTGGCTTGGGTGATTAACCTTGTCATCATCACTCATCATAAGCATTTTCCTGATATGGAAGGGCGTCTTCAACGGGATCATATACCGTGCCAATTTTCAGACAGATGGCTTTCTTATACGGAAAGTCAACATAAATATTATTGAAATCCTCCGCAACCTGCTCACACCGTGCAGGTTCATCGCCCATATAAAGAGGCGTAGTATGAACTCCGGGTCCCTTCATAAAAGCAAACACGACAAGAGTAACCCATACATCTACCATAATTAATTCTCCTTTGTTGTGCTATCCAACAGTGCATTGATTCTGAATCTTTCAAAAGGAAGACCATCAAACAAGATATTGGTGGCTAGTTTTCTAATTCTATCTGAAGATATTCCAGCAAGTTCGCATACCTCTTCCATGTCTTCTGAGGTAACACATGCTGAAACAACAGTAAGCCATCTGGTTGCCGCTCTACGATGTTCCACGATTGCTTCTGAATCTGTATTTCGTGGTTCCTTGGTGGCATCAAGAAGAGCCTGAGCCACAACAGCAAGCCAGAGAATTTGCTCAGGACTCCAGTATTGATCTGAAGTCCTGAGCATACTCAATGATACATAGTCCAGATCATCATGATCTGTCTGTTCTATATCAAAGATACCCACTTGTTTATCAAGCCGTCTTTGGGCGGTTTCTGTAATTCTTGGAGAGCCAGTAACGAATGTACTTCTTGTTCGTCACAGGATTGTGACGCTCCTCTGAAATAATGTTGTATCCCTTCTGACGTAGGCGATAGACAACATCACGGAGAGACATGATGCCATAGTCAAGCATTGCTTCCCGTGCTGAGATATGGCCAACATTGGTCAGGTGTTCTTCAACGGTATTAAGGTTTGCAGTAGTCATTGATTATTTCCTCTAGTAGTTGGTTGAATTCAGGAACAACTTCTTTAGGGATAAACTTAATCCCCATGATATTGGCGTTGTAATACTCTCTGTCTTCCACGCCATCCAGCCTTGAAGTCAAAGCGTCAAGCTTGTGTTGAGCATTGGCTTCATAGTAGGTAAGTCCACCACGAGTTTCAAACTGTCGAATCATGATGAAAATAAAATTATTAACCCCGTACTTCTTGATATCTTGATTGAGGTACTTGGAAGAACCCTTGTATGTTTTCCAATCAGTGTATCCAACCGGTTTGTTTTTGAGATATCGTTTGTACTGTTTCTTACCTATATATTTCTTGTCATTCTTTTTGTTATAGACAAGGTATAAAAAACCAAAGAACCACTTGGGATCTGGATCGCCTTGATCCTTAGAATGGATCACCCATGGTGTTGGTGTAGTATCGTGTCTTACCGTCCGAGCCTGTTTCGTAGACGAGGCCGATTCCTTGGTTCGAGTCTTCCCAGCACTTGTCCTTGAAGTCGCAGTAGATGCACCCTGTCTTGAGATACTCTCTACCATCCCTAGCTTTAGCTGGGGTGTAGCATCTTTCGGGCGGAGTTTCTTTTGAGATGATGTCCTTAACTTCTTTGATTCGTTCTCTGGCATTGGGTAACTCTAAATCATGCACAGGCATATAACAGATTTCACCTGATTCCTTGTTAATGACAAGGAAGCCTCCCTCATTCTTCATGCCATCAGCTTGAATGTAGGCACCAAGCTGGTGCATGTATCCAAAGGGGTCATCCATAAGATTACCCTTTTTGAATTTACTAAAGGAGTAGCCTGATGCGCTTTTGCAATCAACAACATATCCATTGATCTTGCAATCAATATGCCCACGAACCCCATCAAGTTCATATTCTTTTTGGGAATCAGAGACATCATAACCTGCTGTCTTTACAAGAAGAAGGAGGAGGGATTCAAGAATATTTCCATAGGTAAATTTTAGTGCTGTGTCATATGGAAGGGAGTTATATGAGGCATCACTATAGGTGTGTGCCTTGTACCACAGCTGTCTATTTTTCTTCCCCAAAGAAGAGAATCGGAGGATATTATTCTCTTCAGTATCTCTTGAATCCCTCCTGTCAAATAGACTGATGACAGCATTCCTTACTTCTTCAAGGAAGATATCCAAGTCTTTTGCAGAAGGAGAAGACCCACCATTTTCAATGGTTTCCCGGATATCTCCAGTGATGTTGGAAAGTGTCATCAGTCTACCTGTTTCTTAAAACGGCAGATCATCATCAGGATTTGAAGCACCTGATGAAACAAAGCCGTCTTCTTCACTGAAGCCATCATCACCAGTGTATTCCACAAGGTTGATGATCTGTACCTTTTCGAGGGTGTAACCCCACTTCTTCCACTTGGACATCCAGAACTTTGCAATCAGAACCTTTACGTCTGAACCCCAGCCAAGTCGGTTCAGAACATCTGAGGGCACTGTGTTCTTCTTGGCATCCAGAACAAGCGGTGGCTCATTCGAGGTGCCATCAGACTTCTTCACATTCTTATGAAGAGAGACATAAGGATTATCCATGATGCTTGTCGCATCCTTGACGGTCATACCATTGGATGATGCAACATCCTGCATGTCATTATCGAGTGACAGTGCCATGCCCCAACGTGGGGTATAGGCAGTATCCGGGAATTCAGGGTGAAGATGACCGTAGAACATCTTGCCTGAAAGAATGAAACGCTCTGACTTATTGGTGGTATCAGCTGCGGGAGTATTAGCCATTTGTGTATATTCCTTTGTGTGTCTATTTGTGTAAGTAGGAAGCCTTATATAGGCCTATATGATCTTGGTGTCAATGGGTTTCGGCCCAATTTTTTCCTGTCTTGACATCGCATCCAAGATCGCAACGAAATTTAAGAATTTCTCTGACATTCTTTATAGCTTCATGGGCTGCTCCTGTTAGTTTATCCACGTCATTCTCATGAACTTCCCATTGCATTTCATCATGGATGTTAGCAATGGGTGTTGCTCTTAATGATTTCTTGAAGGCAATGTAGTACATTTGGATTAACCAATGCTTGCAGATGATAGCCCCGGCTCCCTGAAGAAGATAGTTGAGTCCTGTGTGCTGGTGTTCCACCGGAACTCGGCGACCGTCCAAGCCCGGAATGTACTGCTTCTGAACCGTCAGGTCAACCCTCTGTTTCAGCCGCTGAAGTTTCGGTAGGGATGACATGAAGTTATCGATTAATCTCTTTCCATCATTCGCCGATCCTCCGACAATCGCCCCAATCTTTGCAGGGCCAGCACCATAGATCAGGGCATAGATGAATGTTTTTGCCTGATCTCGTGTCTCCAAACCAGCCTTGTTCTGATTGAAGGTATGGATGTCTCCCTCGATTACCTCTTTTGAAAAATCTTCATCATCCATGTAATGAGCAAGACAGCGAAGTTCCAGTGACTTTGCATCACACCCTAGAAGAATATGGTCTTTTTCTTTGGGGATCCAAACCTCACGGCATTGATATCCATAGGGTGCCCGTGTACTTGGAACCTGAGCCATGTTTGGATTTGAATGTGTCATTCTTCCAGTAACTGTTCCAAGTGTATGTACACGACCATGTACAAGATTAGACTCATCAGCAGCATTAATCCACGACTGGACTTGGGCATTCCTCTTTTGAAGCGTCAGGTAATCAACAAGCTTCAAGGATTCATATGTGTTGATGTCCTGAAGAATTTTCTCATCAACCATTGGTTTCCCTGTTTCTGTAAACTTATCTGGTTTCCATCCAAATTGTTTGATTAGTCGATCCGCAATCTGCTGTCGGGATCCGGGATTAAAAGGGATAATCTTTGTCTTGGTCTTTAGATGAATTGTTGTAGGCTCAAAGATTTCCTGTAGCTCCTGTTCAATCTTATTGATATTGTCAGAAAGAAAAGAGGAGAACTCCATGACCTTTGGCATATCAAGACAGAAACCATGTTCTTCCTGTTTATGAATTATGTATCGAACTTTCTTCTCAGTCTCAATAACGTTATCGGGAATATCTTTATTAACAAGGGCCATCCATACTTTGCCATTGAGATCAACATCCTGCATACAATACGTCAGCATTTCCTGAGTCAGACCTGATTTAAAATCAGTAAACTCAATCTTTGGAAAATTCAGGATCTGCCCCCAATTTTTCAGAGAGTGTCCTCCATTTTTACGGGGGTCATCAAGCTGAGATAGAAGCAGGGTGTCCTCAATTTGATTCAGTTTGATATCCATATTGAGAAGCTTGTTGATAACAGGAATATCAAATGAAATCAGATTGTGTCCAATAAAAATAACATCATGATCCTTGATGAATTTTTTTCTGAACTCATTCAGAGACGGATAACCAAGACCTCCTGCATATGTATATATCTCATGTTCTTCAAATGATAACTTTTTGTTTGAAGGAAGTCCATTAATCTTTCTCAGGATTATGCAGTAAATCTTTGTGGCATTAAGATCGTCAGTCTCAATGTCAAGAAGATACCTTGATGTCATGGTCAATCATCCTTCCGATCATTTCATTGAAAGAAACTTCCGGCTTCCAACCAAGTACGGTCATGGCCTTTGCCGGATTTCCGCATAGGCGTGTCACATCATTAGGTCTGATATCGGCAGGGGTGTTATGTACTACAAGATTGGACCAGTTGTCAATACCGATATAACCGAAAGCCGTATCGAGCAAATCACTGATTGACCGTGTTTCTCCAGTGGCAAGAACATAGTCATCCGGATATGAATGCTGGAGCATTTTCCACATACCCCTGACATAATCTGGTGCATAGCCCCAGTCTCTGACTGATGAAATATTTCCAAGATGGAGTTTGTGATCGGCGTTATGAATAAACTTTTTATAATCAGCCACCCATGAAGTTACCTTTCTTGTTACAAAGTCCTTACCTCGACGTTCACTCTCATGATTGAAGAGAATCCCGGAACATGCCCATACATCATAGGATTCACGATAGACTGATACCATGTGATGTGCTGCTGTTTTTGCTACGCCATAAGGTGAATAAGGGTTCAGTGGTGTCGTTTCATCAGCACTCTCTGAGTGAATTGTCCCATACATCTCTGATGTTGATGCCTGATAAAATCTGGTGTGCTTTGATGTAAGACGGATGGCTTCCAGAATATTCAGCACAGCCATGGCATTTGTATCAAAGGTGATATCCGGATTGCTGAAGGAATATCCTACATGTGTCTGGGCTGCCAGATTATAGAATTCATCAGGCTTATGACTGGAGATAACCTGCATCATAAAAGATGAATCACAGATATCCCCATTGATTTCCTGATAACATGGATAGTATTTGAAATAAAGATCATTGTTATTATACTGGTTTACCTTGTACGTAGGTCTACGGGAAATACCGATAACTTCATATCCCTTGTTTAATAGTAGATCAGCCAGATAATATCCATCCTGTCCACTGATTCCGGTGATGATAGCCTTGGTCATTAGAAAGCCTCCTCGATGTCTGCTTCAAGATCTTCAAATGTTTCATTGAGCCGCCCGGTTTCCTTGCTCCAGACAAGGCGGGATGTAGGCCCAGTCTCCCCGGAAAACCGGTTCTTCAGGACACGCACGATGGTGGTGTTCCGGACAACGGGGTCATCATCCTGTGAGTTTCGTTCCAGACCTAGAACGATGTCAGATAGCTGGGCAATACCTGCGGAGCCTCTAAGCTGAGACAGGGTTGTGACACCACCGATCTCATGGCCTCCTCCATTCTGTGGACGCTTCAGGTGGGAGACAACGAAGAGACTGATGTGGGTCTCTTGTACCAGCATGCGTAACTTGGTCATGATCTCATCAAGGGCCTTGCGTTCATCCCCGTTCTCCTGAGAGGAGACAATGATCGAGATGTGATCAAGGAATACGTACTTGCACTCCAGACCTTTAGCCATGTACCTGATTCGGGAGATGATGTTGTCAATCTCAGATGAACCAAAGTGATCATAGAGATAGACTCGGCCACATCCGACCGTGTTCTTGAAGGCTGTCTTAAGTTCTTCCTGAGTGTACACGGTTGTTGGCAGATGGAACTGCTTGTTCGCATCAATGGACATCAGGCCCTGTGCTGTACGTCGGATGCTCTCCTCCATAAAGAGAGCCCCTACATTTTCCTCTGTGTTTTTCAGAATGTGATAGATGATCTCCCTCATGATGGCGCTCTTGCCGATACCAGAGCCTGCCGTAATAGTTACAAGCTCACCACATCGAATGCCGTAGGTTACCTTGTTCAGGTCTTCCCATGGGTAGGAGATCGAGTTGTTCTCAAGTTCAGTCGAGACAAGGTCCCAGACATCCTCGCCTGAGACAATACCATCAGGGGACAGAGGCTTTGCCCTCCACCACTCTCGGGTGAACGAGGCGCTATCCCCGGCCTGTAGATATTCACAGGGGTCCTTACGAGTCATCGGCATGATCAGACACTTACCGATCTCGAAGATTTCGGATAGCTTCTGGGCTGCCTTCTTTCCGGGTTCATCATTGTCAAGGCAGAGAACTACCTTGTCATAGGAATTAAAGAACTCCAGATTTTTTCTGATGTCTCTTTCAGCACCCTGAGCCCCGGAACGTAGAGAAACGACAGGCCACTTTGAACCAAGCATCTGGTACGTAGCCATGGCATCCAGTTCACCTTCGGTGATGGTAATGTATTTCCCGGTGCCATTGAATAGCTGCTGACCAAAGAGGGTGGCTTGATCAAAACCATGATGGACCTCTTTCTCCGGGCTGATGACAGAGAAGCTCTTGTCAGAACAGACACGCTTCTTGTATGCAACAATCTTCTGCCCTGTCTTTTCATAGAAGGGATAGACATGGGAAATAATACTACCATTGGTATCCTTGGATACCCGGACTCCAAACATTTCTGCTGTTTGTCGATTAATCTTACGATCTGAAATATCAGAGAACTGATAGGCGCTTGTATCGGTACGCCCTTTAGACACAGGTGCTACGTAGTTGTTCATACTGGAGTGCCTCTCTTGGTCAGGGAATGTTATCTTTTCGCAGGAGAAACAGAAGGTCCTGATGGACACATCCCCGTTTGATAACTGATCTTCATAGATTGCATTGGCATCACTGCTTCCACATGATTCACATGGTGAGTGTCTGATGAACTTCGAGTGTGTGACTTCAGAAATTTTAGACATAATTTGAACTACTCAAAGAATCGATGTTCATGGTTGATCTCGATGTCATGGTATTCTCTGTATGTATGCAGAAGATTATTCTTGAATGTGTTGAATTCTCTGGGGGATGCGTACCACTCCAGAACTCTGAGCATGGCATCATGTGTCTCGGGATCAACCATGAATGACTTGTTCTTAGCATCAATCTCAAGAGTATGCTTGATGTTCTCAACAAGAATACGATCACATGTTTCAAAGTCAATCAGGACTTTTAGCCCTTCTTCTTCTTGGTTACTCATCTTAATACTACTCCTTTGTTGTATGAGTGGTGGTGGTGGACGCTAGTGGACTCGAACCACTGACCCACAGCTTAGAAGGCTGTTGCTCTATCCGGCTGAGCTAAGCGTCCATGATCCAATCCGGATATTCCCTGTTGGTATAGGCATGCAGATGCTTCTTACCATGGATGTAATAGGAACGATAAGCCTTAACCGTGTCTTCATCATGGTATTCAGATGGCATGCACTGGGGTGGATCCCTGAGCCATGAGTCCTCCTGAATACCCGGTGGTACATGGGAAAGATACTGGTCAAGCTTGGTATATGACAGGTGATCCCTCCCATACCTATGCTTGAACTCCCTGTTGAGTTCCATGAATAGACCATATAACCATTCGTAATGTGCCTTGGACTCCCGGGCCCAGATGGCACTCGGATGATTCCGGTGTGTCATCCGGTAGACCGAGAAGACAAACGGGGAATCACAAAGGTGATGTGCCGTGGAGAGAAGCTGTGCAGTCTCCAGTACCATCTTGGATGCATGCTTGTCAACATGGTATCTGGCACAGGTATTCGGATCTCTGTCAAGAAAGAAGATGTTCATAATGGTGCCTCTCTGGCGGGGAAGGCCGGACCTTACCGGGAAAAACCCGGGGATGTCAAGCGTGTTTCGGGGGTTGACAGGGTTGGTTTCGTGTGGTAGGTTGGGGTTGGAGGCCGGGAGAAGCCTAGGTTATTCCTAGGTTCCTAGCTAAGTCTTAGCTCTGTCTTAGCTCTGTCTTAGCTCTGTCTTAGCTCTGTCTTAGCTCTGTCTTAGCTCTGTCTTAGCTCTGTCTTTATTATCCTTGTTATCCTAGCTCTGTCCTAGCTAAGTCTTAGCTCTGTCTTTATTATCCTTGTTATCCTAGCCAAGATCCTCATGGATACCCTGTAAACTAGGACACTGTTCATAGAGAATTCTCTGACACTCCAAAGCTACCTCCCGGTGTTCTCTCTGTGTCTCTGGTCCTGTTCTAAGATTGACATAATGAATCCAACTACGTATGCTCCCATGCATATACAGGCTTGTCTTGATAAGACCCTCCGGTAATACTGCCCGGGCTTGTTCCTTGGCAATACCCTGATCAAGAGCCCATGTATATGCTTTGGTCGTTGTCTCGATTACATCGTATTGCAGAGACTCCCACTTTTGATTCATGTTGAAATGTTCAAGATTATCAGGATCAGGGAGTACAGAAGATTGCCTGTTGTTTATATCTTGAAATCTCATGTCTCTCTTGGTCCACCCAAGGTCATCAACACGGGCATACCGCTGAGAATATTCCTGAAATGAAAAGGACCTATGCCTGAGTATCTGTCTTGATATGTCTCTGGTTGTCTCAATATGGAGACACATGGAGATCATCTCGAATGGAGACCAATGTTCATGTTCATAGAGATACTTGAAAAGTCTCGGATTGTTCTTGGTCTGCCCTGATGGATTGGAGACACGGGCATAATAAAGAATGGATTCCTCCGGTGTCATTCCGGGGATCGTGGATATATGGGATAAAGAAACTTTACTCATTTGTGGTTGTCTTCCTTTTAACTATGAAACACATGGTTAATACCGAAGTGTTTAACAAGATTGCAGCATGAGGTGCATGGCCGGGAGCCTGCCAATGTACCATCCTTGGTAATCCTGATTACATACAGATCACATTCTGAAAGAATTTCGGAGCCATGCTTGTTGATTGTCTTAATGATGGCGTCAGTCTCAGCATGCAGGAATATTCTCTGGGGCCTTCCGGCATCGATGGAAAACTTGGCCTGCATTGGATGTGACTTAAGCTTGTTCCAACCAGTGGCAAGAATTCTATGACCACGGGGCATGATAATGGCAGCAGCATGGCGGGATGATCTGATGCGCCCCGACTTATCAACGGCAACCTCGACAAGCCGATTGATGAACCGATTGGTTGTCTCTGTTTCGAGTAGGTGAAAGGGCATGATTTTTGACCGTAGAGTGGCCTCTGGGGTATCTCAGGTAGGGGGATACCTGAGATAACCCCAGAGGGCATCAGGTGAGCTTCCTAGGTGGTTTCTTGGGCCTGTTCTGCGAGGAACTGATGTAGCTCCTTGATAAATTGGAGAACCTCTTCGGTTGTAAGGTCCTCATATGGGGTTGCTGAGACTTTCTCGATATAGTCCCGGAGCAACCAATCAGCATTTATTGACATGTCAGACGTTCCTTACGATCCAATAAAGACAACAAATCCAGATGATAAATATGACGATGCTCATGCTGCCTCAGCGACAAGCTGGGACCACGCCTTGGAATTGAGCCATGACATGACCTTGTCATTGCGCTTGTGAAGGCGCTCCGTGGTGGTGTCATTATCATTTGCCATGCGATTTAGTGAGAATTGTGCTGAATCATGGGATGCATAGTAGGTCATGGCGCTATACATGGCCCACACATTATGACCCCGTGTATCAGCTTCTGTAATGTACTGACTCAACAGATTGTCTCCCATCTTATTGTAAGGTAGGTTGATGTTTTTCTTCGTGTTCTCATTTGGGAACAGGGTTTCAATGAAGCGATGCACAGACTGATTCTTGAGTTCCTTGCTGGCCCATGTCTGGTACAGTTCCATCTTGTTTGTGTATTGTTCCAACGCCTTAATGAACAGACCATCAAAGCTTGGAATTTCATTGCTCCCCTTGTGAACCTTCTTGAACACGTCATAAGAGCCATGGACCATTCCATTCGTGCAGAAAAAGTCGATAGCACCAAGTAGAATCTTGACCGAGCCTGAACCATCAAAAGAATTGTCAATGATGATCCGAAAACCTACGTCAGTTTTATGCCGTGATGTCGTGATCGATCGGGAGATTTCCGGGAACCTGATATCCCTGAATGTGCGGGCATAACCACGGGATGCCTTATCAATGATCTGCATAGTGTCAATTGCAGAGCTATTTAGGTTGGTATGGATTGCATGGTCAACCCGTTCGAATAGTTCGGCATTCGTAATAACCCGGTAATTGTCCCCGACAATGCCGAGGACATTCCCATTTGGATGCACGATTGCTCGGTGTCCCTTGATGGGAGAGCCATTGGTAAGCGAGATGTTGCTCATGATCGGGGTGAAGTTAAGGTCGATATTGGACATTGGATTATTCTCCGAAGCGTTCGATGAGACGATGGGTTGGTGTATAAGATTCATATCGGGAGGATTCAATGATTACCTCTTGATTACATTGGTGGCAATGATAATGCTCATTACCTCCCATGTAGAACGTATATTCCAGAGGGCACGTCTTGGTATTCCTCTCACACTTTGACATTTTCTTCTCCAAAAAGCTTGGCAATTGTTGCGGGATGACCATAGAACGACCAGCGATCCATGAAGCAGGAACCTTTCCAATCCCATACATTGATTGGCTCCTGATCAATATAAAAGCGCCATGAATGACTGACCTTGTCAATGTCATCTACATAATTGGATGGCCCCAATAAAGCTACCATGTCAGACACACTGACGTTTGTAATGGTCCCGACCTTATAGCTAAGACCATCCCAGTTTTCCACACGAATATTCATCTTACTCGCTCCAGTTTTCTGCATGATTGTTGAAGGAAATGATTTCGGCCATTTGCATGGCATCGTCAAAGTTGTCTGTTTCGTATATCTCGTCATTGTCACATTTGACATAATAGGATTTACCATTGTCAAACGAGATAACCAGAACACCGTCCATTTCTACGTAGTTTATCATTTGATTACTCCTGCTTAGTTAGTGCTTGGGATACGAAACATTGGATACAAGCCGAGACCAGCAGGCCCGGCAATCACCACACTTGCCATCTCTTTCGTAAGCACGGCAGACAAAACCATGTGGCTCTTCTTTGTCGTGAACTGTGCTTGTGAATTGATAGGCTTTCAACGGTTTCTGGTCGACCTTGGGCGATGAAACCCTGATGACAAGGTTGTCTGGAAATGCTCCAGTGAAACCATCGATCAGGGCATATTCTTTAGTCGGAAGCCAGAACTTAATGTCCGGCAATTGCTCAGCAATCCAGATCCAATCCCGAAGCATGGCTTCCGACTGAAGATCACCGCTGTCAAATATCCTGAAATATTTATCATCCTCTTCGGCACTTTCAGGAATACGCTTCCGGATTAACTCAATCATAGCGTTGCGCCATCCAATGTTATCCCGGTCATAACCATCGATCCGGTTTTTATGGGACGTTACCACGGATTGATAGAGATAGTTTCCACGAAGTGCATAGCACTTGTGGCATACAGAACCCTTTATTTTAGCTAGTTTAGACCCAGTCTTACAAAGCTTTGCACTGATACCCCATGCATAACCCGGCATCTTGCTTGGCCGGCCTAGATCAGAACCTACAGAAGCCTTAAGGACACTGAGCTTTGTCATTTAATCCTCCATTATACGTGTGACGATCTATCGGAAATCGCCGGATTTCCTGAGCCGAATTTATCCCACGACCCGAACCCGGCGGTCAACAGGTTTTTTTCCCCAAGCTAACCCCCGGAAAACGCTGCGTTTTTTCGCCCCGGTGTGGCCTTTTTGCCACGGTCAAACAAATTTTTCGGCGGCCTCCCGGCGGCCTCCCGGCAGACCAATGAAATAAACAATGATATAACCTAGTGTTGCATAATAATCACAGTCAAGAACAATGTTTATTCATGGTTTGTTCCCATATCCATGATCATTCTTTGTTCTCTTATGTGTGTTCCCGGTTTGTTCACGGTTTGTTCTTTTAGTTTATTCATGGTTTGTTCACGGTTTGTTCTCATATGAGTGTTCACCTTTTGTTCTCTTGGTTTGTTCACGGTTTGTTCACGGTTTGTTCCCGGTTTGTTCCCGGTTTGTTCAAAGTCATGTTCATGTTCAGAGTCATGTTCATGTTCAGAGTCATATAAAGAGAACAAACCGGGAACAAACCTAAGAGAACAAACCGAGAACAAACCGGGAACAAACCTAAGAAAACAAACCGAGAACAAACCGGGAACAAACCTAAGAAAACAAACCGAGAACAAACCGGGAACAAACCTAAGAGAACAAACCGGGAACAAACCTAGAGGAACAAAAGGTAAACAAAAAAAATCCCTTGTTGCCTTATTTTCGCCACAGCACCAGGGTTGAATGTCCCCGTTAGCCGCAATCAAGCAGCGACATCATTGGAGCAAACGCCCATGACTAAGAAAGTCGATATCGTCATCTCGATCCCTCTGGATGCCTTCACTGTCGGGAACGCCCTGCAGCCCGCTGGCAACATCGTCGCCGGCCATTGGCTTAACATTGGCGCATGCCAGCCTAACGTGACAATCAAAGGCCTTCCTAAAGATGCGGATGTTGAGGCGGTGTTTAACGCCTATCGCAAAACCCTAACCCTTCGCAGGGTTACGGAAAGGAAGCCGGACGTTCCCAAGGTTGCAGTGAAGCAGCCGCCGAAGGCCTTCGGCTAATCCACTAGGCAAAGCCCGGATGCCACATGGTGTCCGGGCGATGCTTTACCACCTGGATGCGAATGATTCTTAGTTGCATTCGCAGTGGGACTGGGGGGGAGAAAAAATTGGCCCTGTTCTTTTCTGTAATATACCCACCCAAGAAAAATTCCCAGAAAACAGACTTAGTGTTTCACAACGATACACCCCATCATTCTGGAAACACCCCCCCTTTGTTTTATTTTTAGGGTACCCATACCCCCGTAAAATTTCTGAGAATCAGCCGTGTTATGCTAAGATCAACTCATGGAACTTCTTGATTACATAGGCACTCTATGGCCTGTTGGTCTCTCTTTCATCACGCTTGTCATCGTACTGGCCAAGATGCATTCCGAGATTGACATCTTGAAAGAAAAAGTCAAGACCTTATTTGAACTATTCAATGACTTCCGAACCAAGTAAAACCACCGGCAGAGCCCGTGCCAGAAACCCGAACACCCGGTTTCTTCAGCTTGAATTCAAGTGGATGACCACGGATGAAATCCGTGAACTCATCGGGTATTATTCTCGGATTCATCGGGGAGTATATGCCGAGATGAACCATGGAATCGAGCGTGATAACAAGGATGTCGTCACCGATCCTCACCTGATTGGCAAGTTGAAAAAAGAGTACTACTATCGTATGGCCCATGGTGGTACCACGGTTGCCGAGAAGTACCCGGATATCTTTACGGAAAAGGGACCGAAGAACATCAAGACTCTGAGAAAACAGGATCGTAGACTGATGAGTAAATTTGAACACTACCTCAAAAACAAGGACAAACCCAAGAACAAAATCAGGTCCAAGAAGACCATCCTGACTGACTCCAGAAAGCCACACATAAACAAGAACGGCACTTATCATGACACCACAAGCACCCGTCTTTCCAATGGTCTTACCATGCGTGAAGAGAAGTATTGCATTGAATACATTGCCACCGCCGATCCACTTGAAGCTTGGATCAGGTCCGGGTATGATATTAGTTATGAAGGCTGGGAACGCCATGCAGTTACATGGCGGGAAATTCCCAAGATCAAGGCACGTATCATTGAACTTATTGACGAGGCAAAAGAGAAGATGACTTGGGACGCTGAGAAAGTACTGAACAGATTTGATGAAATCTACCAGAAGGCTCTGG
>Ga0208644_1000336_pt1 | contig 37785 bp, 48 predicted proteins | sample VirMetDEL_Nov_18_FD_184517 | JGI IMG/M metagenome (GOLD analysis project Ga0208644, IMG submission 184517) | Aqueous microbial communities from the Delaware River and Bay under freshwater to marine salinity gradient to study organic matter... | ecosystem: Environmental > Aquatic > Marine >...
CCGACAAAAGCGTCAAGGTTAGCCGCGTCTCCTCCGTTGAGAACCTCGGCAAAGATGTAAAAGTTTGGGCTTTCAATAGACGTCGAACCTTCAGGCACAACGTAATGGCATGGCGCAAACTGCTGCTGGTTGTTGATGGTGGCGACTTTGCCCCAAACAATTTGGCCGTAGCCGTACCATGTGTAGATGATGCGCCAGATGTCACCTTTACTCAGATCGGCGGTGACGCCTGATGGCCCCGTCCCGTCAAGTTTATCAATGTTCCAATCTGATTGGTACGTCTTGGTGGCAGCCCCGCCGTCTTTGATGGCCGTGTAAAGACCAGTTGCGTCTACTCCGAAATACAGGCCATTGTTCTCGGAGACATCGTGACCGCCCCACTGGGCGTACTGATTTCCGGTCGGCAAGGCTGGAACGCGAAAGCCGATGCCCATCTCCGAACCGTAGCCGGGGCTGCACCGCCCAGCCTCTGCGCTGTCCAAGTGTGCCTTGCTGTTTGCAGTAGCTCCAGTAGAGATTTTAATCTCCCCGGATGCGGGTGCCACAGACCCGCTGTTGGTCGTCTCGATAACGTCACGCAGCAACGAAGTGCCGTATGAACTATTGAGTTCAATGATCGGTGTGCGCTCAGCTGTGATTAACTCGCCAAATTGGGATAGCGGATCAAGTATGTTTGTGTACGGCACAATAGCCGTTGTGCCGTCAGATAGTGAGACACGCTTACTATAGTTATGGTGCCCTACGTTAGCAGAGCGTTTACGTGACCCGTTAACGGCCATTAAGCGTTCTCACATACCTGCTTGATAGCCGCTTCAAACGCTTTGACGCGCTTTTCAAACGCGACTTCACGCTGTTTCAAGCCGTCCGTGTCGCGTTTTACCGCCTCACGCTCTGCACGAATTTTCTCGTACATCGTCTTAACGCGCTTTTCCTCTTGATTGAGATTAGCTTCACGCTTACGCAAATCAGCGTTTGCTTCCTCAAGCGGTTTTGTACCTTGATCCAAAATGCGCTTTTGCTCGGCGCGGATTTTTTCAAGTTCCGCGCGGGCCTGGTCAACCTGCGCAAAAGCCTCCACGTTAAGTTGCTTGGATTTCTCCATAGCTTCCTTGGCGCTGGCTTCAGCCTTCGCCAACTCTTTCAGCTTCTTATCGTATTTGGAAGCGTCTTTGACGAGTTCCAAAGTTTCAACAGCGCCAAGGGCCATGATCTATCTCCTTTATGCAGCTTGGCCGGCGGCCATACGAGCAAGATTTTGTTTCTTCTCGACCGCCCATTTGTGCGACGGATGGTTTTTATCCATCCATGCCGCCATAAACTCTTTATCTGTGCCTAGCTTTTGCAGCTCGCGCATCGCAGCGTTTGGCGTCAGCGCGCCTGTACCGGCCTCACCGTCGAAGTCCATACGATCCTCGCCCAACTTTCCGGCCAAACCGTCGACAAATTTCATGGCGGCCACCGGCCCCATGCTGTTGCGCAAACCTTCAAGTTGTTCCGGCGTCATGCCGAGCTTTCCGGCTGCTTGGTCGATGCCGCGCACTTTCTGATCGTATGCGGCCCCCCACTCTTTACGAAGCGAGGCTTCAGCTTCTTGTGCCGATTGTTGAGCCACTTGCACCTGCTCTTGCTGCATACCGCCCACGTACTCATTCCACGCTGACGCGACGGCTTGTGCCTGTTTATCGCTCAGACCGGCTTTATGAAACACGCCACGCGCCCAATCCGCCATTTTACCGTCGTCGCCTTCTGGTACTGGCAAATCATATTGTTCCGCCTTCTCAGGGCGGCCCAAACGCTGATAGAACGCGTCCAGCTCCGTCTCTTCAGCGTCCGGTCCTGGCAACATGACCGTTCGATCAGCCTTATCAGCGCCGATCAGTTTTTCAAGATTGTGATAGCTCTTAACAACATTCTCAATGCCCGCGTTGTGCAAGCCTTTAGCTTCCACCCAACCGCGCAAACTCTCGTCCTGAACCGCGTCGGCCCAGGATGATTGCTCTGCCGGCGCGTTTACCGGCGCCGGGGCTGCTTCCGGTGCCGGGTTGCCCGCTTCAGGCGCGGACCCTGCTTCTTCAGCCATGTGTTAAACTCCTTGTGGGTTGAAATACGCCACCAGCTCATCTGGTGACAGGTTTAGATGCTTTTGAATGCGTAAATATACCTCGCGCCGCCCTTCAAGTAGCGCGTGGTCCCTTGGATCAGTTGAGTATGTGCTTTCATCCGCCCGGCAAAAGCGTGCGAGGTCTTCCATCACAAGATCGGCGCCTTTTCCTTTAAACGCCTCTTGGTACGCACGTTTTCGCTCTGTCAGAAACTGTTTTGGGGTTTTTTCCGTCATTTTTTTGCCCCGAGAGCGCCTACCGCACGGCCGCCTTTTGAGCTTCTGATTTTTGCAGCTTTCACAGCGGTATCTATGTCAGGAAAAGATGGGAAATTCAGCCCTGTTCGCAACGCCGCATCGACAGCTTTATCTTCTGAGCTAAATTCGACAACTTTTCCGTCTTCAACGTATAGAGAGGGGATGTTTGTCGGTTTTCCGCCGTTTAAAAAAGGGTGGACTACGGTCTTAGTTATTTCAGTGGACCGCGTTCCGTCAGGGTTCTGACGAAACTCATCTGCGTTTAGCGGACGGATATATTTTTTTTCTGGCATCACTGCAACGCCTTCATAACGCCTGCTGCTGCCGGCGCCGCTTCGATCATCTGTTGCGTCTGCTGCGCCTGCGCACGCTGCTGACGCAGCGCTTTAACCTGATCCGGCCCATTCATCCACGATGCCGGGACAGCGTTAATTTCCGCTAGCGCCGGGTAGATGACGTCCGAATTAAAGTGGTCGAGCGGTGCCAGGTCTTGCGTCGTGTTAGCATACGCAATAGCCGCTTCAAGCGTCCGTAGCCAGCCGGCCGCCTCTTCAGCTCTCTGCGAGCGGCTTAGCGGGCTGTCATACTCAATCTCAAACTCACCTTTAGCTTCGATCAGCGCCGGCGGTAGCGGCGGTAACAGTCCCTGCTGCACCAAAATATCAACTTCACGCTCAATCATCGGGCCGAGCATTTCACTCTGCTGCCGTCCCATCGTTGGAGACAACAGCGCGCCTTTCTCGCGCGCTCGTTCCAGCACTTCCGTTGCCGTCATCGCCGGCGTGTCGACAAGAATTTGAAACAGTGAAACAAGAAACGCATCGTTAATCACGACACGCTCCATATCCATCAGCTCTTGCCCCGCTGCCAAATTACCGACCGGCAGCTCATGGACGAGCCGCTGCCCTTGCGCGTTTACGCCCCCAGGGTTAACAGCCCCAGGCTTCAGCGATACCGTGTCCAAAACGCCATCGTCATGCGTCAAAAGCACCGGATCAACGACCCTATGGCCCTGCTTGAGCATTGTCTTTTTCTGCTCGTTCAGGACTTTAATTGCCGGGAGAGCCATCATGGCTGGGGAGCGGCCATAAATCTCTCCCGGTCCCGTTACGTAACGGGAAATAGCGTACGGGAACGTGTTATAGCCGCCTTCGTGCAGTACGATTTTCTCATCGCAGCAAATATAATACGACGCAAACTCCATACGCCGAAAGTCAGCTTTGCTTGTGTCAACCTCATCGCGTGGCATTACAGCGTGAATGATGTCGAAACGCTTGTCAGGCTCTTTTTCGTGGCACTTCAGCACCGCTTCAGGCGCCCGATCAAACGTCTTATTCTCTACGCGCTGCATAATCTGGCGAGCTGTCAGCGCATATTTACGGTACGCAGTGTCAACAACGCCTTGATAGCTCATGTCGAACACGATTTCGCGCAAGTTTATTGCGTGATACCGTAATCCGCCTTTGTTGTGCGGCATCGGCAAGATACCTGCCGTCCCAAACGCTCCAAGCCCGATATAAACTTCATGCTGTTGCGACGCATAATTTGCCTTCGGCGCGTAGCGGTGCTTAAACAGAAGATTAGTAGCTTCCTCAAACCACAGCTTAGTCGCTCTGTCTTTTTCCAGATAGGGATTGCTCGGCTTCAGCCGGTGCCATTTCTGGTTACGCGGCGTCAGCATGCTCTCCATCGCGGCCGCGAAACGCTCAAGCGCCAAAGCGGCCGTGCTGTCGAACATCTTTTCAGTGCGTTTCTCGCCGCGCGTCTGCTGATCGGTCGGCGACGAGTTCATATACTCGGAATAGCGAGGCAGGCAGCGGTCAGCAACCTCATCCCAATGCGACCGCCAAGTGCCTAACTCACCGTCCAGCTTCTCATATCGTTTGATAATGCGCTCAGCGATCGCGTCAGCCATATTATTGCCCTAACAGCGTTTTAGTGGCGAAGTCCGCCGGACCTTGAACGCCCGTCGTGGTGACGCCGGCGCGCGCCTCGGCCTGTTTTCTACGTTTTGTCATGGCTTGTGGTGTATCAACCGCTGCCGGTGCGGGTGCGGGTGTAGGTGCCGGCGCAGGCGCAGATTTCTCGCCACCACCGAAAACACTTCTAACAGCTCCGCCCATAGCTAAGCCCCTAGCAGCGTCTTAGTAACGATCTGAGCTTCCTCAGTGACCCCTTGCGGCGACGTCTTAATCGTCTCCGTGCGGCCGGTAGCTGCTGCTCGACGCTTACGCTCCTCAAGCGCGGCGGCCCTTACGTCAGCGTCGCTGCGCGTCGGCGGCTCCGGCTGTTGCATGATCTGCGGCGACCCGCCGCCGCCGCCAAAAATTCCGCCCATATTTTAACTCCTTCGGCCAAAGGTGTTGCAACAATAGCACAGGTGTTGCAGTTATGCTACCCTAATACGCTATAATCCATCCCGGTTGCAAGGAGACGTTTTTTCCTGAACCTGCTTATCCCTGCATCTTTCCGCGCCACTGATCGGCTGAACGTCATAGCCAGCGCGTCTCCGCTGTTAGGCGACGCATACCCGCGCCGCTTCATCTTATCCTTCGGCTCTAGCTTCATCTGCCCCTTGAGCGAATAGTCGTACATTGGCGCGCCCAGGTCATCCGCCAACTGCCTATCTTCCGGCAGTGCTGCTGTCGGCAGCCACTCTCGCATGCGCCCCCACAACTCAGTCCGGTGATTAGCGTACATATCCTTATCTTGCGCCCCGCCTCCGGCCGTCACTTCCATTACCCGGTAGCCGTAATGTTTCAGGATGTCGATCACACCACCCCCAACGCCATCACCTTCGATGAACACAGCATCCGGCTTGTAGCGATCAATAGCCGCCGCACAATACTCGGCCAGCTCGGTCGTGCTGCACCGCTTATATTTCTGCCACTCAATGCTCTTAGCGTCACGGCCGCACCGAAACGCTATCACGGCCTCGTCATCCCCGAACCGCGCCGGGTCGACCCCCATCAGCAACGGCGCGCCTGGGTCATCCACCGCTTCCCTGTCCATTGCGTCCGTAATCTCGCCCCGGCTGATAAACTGTTGATCCCCCTGGCGCGGAAATTCCCCATATACCTCGACGCGCGCCTGGTCGCTATCCTCACCGTATTGCGCGATGATGCTGTCATACAGCGTCTGGTCGTTCTCTGATACCGATCTGGCGTCGATCGTCGTCGTAACCCAATGCGCCCGATTAGAGTGAAAGCACTCAAAAAACGGCCCCGACGGGTTTCGCGGGTTGCTGATAGCGATCCACACGCGATGCACCGTTTTATCTGTAAAATATCCCTGCGTTACCGGCCAGATCGGCGCGGGGATGCCGCTCGCCTCATCGAATAGCACCACCATACCGCGCTGACTATGCACGCCGGCGAAAGCGTCAGGGTTTTCTTCAGACCATAAACGCGCCTGGATATACCAATACGCGTCATCCAGGTCAGTTGACGATTTCAGCGTTTCGATCAGCCACGGCGCCGGTCTAAGGCTCATAGCGTTATGCTCGAACCAGTTAGCGTTGATCGCCATCGTCGCCCATTTTCGTATCTCAGGAAACGTGGTCGACTTCAGCTGTTGCTCGGTGTTGGCGCTGACAACCGTCGTACTTGCCGGGACGCAAGAGAATATCCATAGCGCAATCCACGACAGAAACGCCGTCTTGCCGGTGCCGCGACCAGAGCTGAAAGCCATCTTCAACAGCTCAGGGTCGATCTTTTGCCTGACCTTGTTCCTGTTGGTGGCGATATGGTCCCTGATTTTAGTGAGAGCTTCTAGCTGCCAGCCGCGAGGGCCGGTCATATTTTCCAGCGGAGAGTTAGGCTTTCCCCAAGGGAAGGCAAAAAGAACGAAAGCCAAAGGGTCGTCAGCTAAAGTTAGCAGCTTGGAGATAAGCTGTTGTTCGTCAGTTCTTGGTTGAGGTTTTGACATTTGTCAATAAACCCTTTTCAAAAATTTTAAAAAATTTGACAGCGTGACCACCGGAAACTTTTACCCGGCGGCCGAGCGCCGGCCCCCGCCCCCGGCAGCCCCCCGCCCTAAGCTTTTTGCTTTTAGTTTCAAGCACTTAGCCACTAGTCCTCAGTTTTTGGTTTAAGCGATCGGCGCCGGCGCTTGTCTAAGCTCAACGCATTATCCTTATTGACTAATGTCAATTTATTGAGCTTATCAGCTGCCGGCCGATCGCTATCAGCTGCCGGCCGATCGCTATCAGCTGCTGGCCGATCGCTATCAGCTGCTGGCGTGATGTCAATTATGCCGGCTTCGTACGCTCGCAAACGATCGCTGGCTTCCTGCATTGCGTCGCCTAGCGATACCGCAACGTTGACGGCCGTCTCGTTGGGCATAACCTTTTGCAGCATGCCGACAAATAGCGCCGGCTTATTTTGTGCCAGCTCTAACATATAGCCTTTTGCGCCGTCCGGATGTGCAGCTGATAGCGCATGGCGCAATGCTTCTGTTATCTCTTTGTTTAAAACTTCACGGCCGGCGCTCTTGCCTTTCGGATTAGGTGACGGCGCGCCTTTAATGAACTTTCCGCTGTCGTCTCGTTTTATGTTGCTCATACGGTATCCTGTTACCGTGATATTCACGTTCTGTCAATTAGGCGTATTTTCTATTGACGTTTGTCAATTAAAGTGATCTAAAAGTGACGCCGAGCGCACAACGCGCCGGCCTAACAGTGAAAGGTAAAGACATGGATTATAGAGACGCCAATTGTATAGAGCGCGATCGCGTTGCGCATTATAGCCGCTCGTTTGGCGGTTTAACGTCAACACTGCGGCGCACTATTCGGCAGAACCCGGACGTTCCGACGTTCAACGCCTATTATGCGGCGCTGCCGGCGATCGCTAAAAAGCGGCATATGCGCGATATCCGCGCCGAATATAACCGCAAGTTCCGCTCTTCTTAATCTCTGAAACCTTGAAAGGGTAAAACAATGCTAAGCTTTAACACGTCTCTTATTCGCGCGGCCGATCAATTTAAATCGAATGAACAAACGCGCTACTATCTGCGCGGCGTTTTCTTTACGGCGCACGCGGTACAAGGCGCGATCGGCGTTGCAACTGACGGCCATACGCTGTTGGCAGTCTATGATGAGAAGGGCTATTGCGAGCGCGATATGATCCTATCATTCGACAAGCCGACGTTGCAGCAGTTTAAACCGCAACGCGGCGACTACACCGAAAACCGGCGCGTTTTTATTGGCGCCGATCGCATGGCGAAAATTGTGCCTTGTGAAGACGACACTACCGGCGCAACGTACGGCGTTGCGCAAGTGCAAGAGATTGACGGCACTTTTCCAAATTGGCGCGCGGTACTGCCGAAAACTGACAGTTCAGAATTGGACCTGCCGAAAACGGCCGCAACTTTCGACGCGTCTTATATCGCCAAATTTTCAAAAATGATCGCCGAACTTGACTGCAAAAATGCCGGCATGGCGGTTAAACAATTCTCGCCTAATGCGCCGGCACTGGTAAAATTTGCGCGCGCCGACGTTTTCGGCGTGATTATGCCGCGCCGTGATGACGTCGACGGCGAAAACTTGCCGGCTTGGATGAAAGGGTAAAACCATGAAAACCGTCGAATATGTCATCCCAGAGCATTTTCTGTCCGCTCTTTTCAATGGCGATATAACCGGGCTGTCAGATAGCGACGCTGAGAGCCTGCGCCTATTCATTAACGATTGCGTCGACGAGCACGGATATTTTCACGCAATAGCGTCAGGCGAAAACCGGGGCTTTATGAAATATCACGATATGCAATCTTACGGCGTGCTCGCGTGCGATTGTGAAACCGTGATTTTTGACGTTGAAAGGGTATAAACCATGACCGATCAAAAATATAACGGTTGGGCAAACTACGAGACCTGGCGCGTTAATCTGGAACTATTTGACGGCTATGATCCAGACGGCAGCCCCGTCGACGGCGACATGCTGGCGGACATGGCTGACGATTATTTGACGGCCGACGGCGCCGGTGGTTTAGCGCTAGACTATGCGCGCGCGTTTTTATCAGCTGTCAACTGGTATGAAATAGCCCGCGCCATAAACGAAAATAACGAACTGGACCCTGAAACATGAAAACGCTGCTAGAATTTACGGCTATTTTGTCACTATTCGCTGGCAGCTATAGCCTCTTGTTAATCTTCTAACGATAAGCCGGCAGCTGATAGGTTTAACTACCAGTTGCCGGTTTTCGCTAGCAGATTAAACGGCTAGGCAACAGTGAAAGGTAAAAACCATGCTAACAATTACCAGTAAAAACGGATATCCCATAAACCTGGTAGAATGCGCCGGCGGATTTTATGCCGTAACATACGGCGCGCGATGCGATAAAGACCTGAACGCAGAACAGGCTTATAACGCGCTACAGTCTGCATTGTTGCACGCGCTAGCGTTGGAAGGGTTATTCGATGAAGATTAAAACTAAACGCGGCGCGCGGCGCCGCTACAACGCTATATTGCGCAAGGTTTGGCGCGATCTAGCGGGCGGTACGCAATACGGCATTGATTGGCATACGCTTGCCATTGTAGCGCCGGCAGAATACGCCGAGCTGAAACAGATAGAAAACGCATTTAACGCGTTGCCAGATTGAAAGGTTTAAAAAATGAAGTATGAAACTAGCGTCGATATAAACCCTATTTCCGGTATGGTTTGCGTCTCTGCTATGATCGGCGGTTTTCTCGTATCGCGTCAATTTGTGGGATACACAAAACGAGAGGCTATAGCAGAATTCAGACGCCAGGTAGCGCGCGATAATGCCGCACGATAAAAAACGAAAACAGCTAGCCATAAACCGCACGCGTAAAGAGATTGAAAGGTTTAAACGCCTATCGCGTAAACCGCCGGCCGATCTAATGGCCAAGCTTAAAAAACTGGAAAGCGAATAGATTTAACCGCCGGCCGATCGCCGGCGGTTTTATTTTATGCCGGCGGACGGATAAAAAACTATAAACCGCTCACAATAGCCTATAACGGCCGCTGGTGCGTATCTATCTCCCCAGGCTAGGGTACCAGCGGCCGCCTTGAACATGGCGCGCCACGCGCTAAAAAAACCGCCTTCTAGTCATATTCTAAAAACGATCGCCGATCGCCGATCGCCTGGAATTAAATTGGCAGCCGCCTGCCAGTTTACTCTGCCAATTTAATTTCCGGCCGCCATCACCACCGCTAAAATTTTCAACAGAAGTAAAGCGCGTTTCCAAAACCCGTCGGCTAAAATTTTCAGCAGAAGTAAAAACCGCTTCCAAAACCCTTCGCCAAAAACCGCCAAAAACGCCATTGGTACAAAGGTACATTTTCACCCTCTCCCTATAGAGTATAAAATTAAGGGATATATAGCAGTTTCTATCCCCTAATATATCATATAATATAGATATTATGTACCTCAGTACCTCAATAAGACTATATCTAACGTTAACGGGTTGAAAACACACATTTTTTGTCTGAGGAACGACTGAGGAAAAAGCTGAGGTACATGGAACATAGAAATGACCCTACATTATATAAGGTTTTTCCATTCAGAATCGCTATGTACCTCTGTACCTTGCCTCAACGCTTTTACCCGAGTTTGAACGCCGTCAATTCTCGGACGAAAACCCTTCCGATCCCCCACGTAAAAAGACGGATCGGGCAGCCGCCGCCATATCCTCGCAACAAGTCCTTCAAGCGGCCGACCCTGCATGGTCGACGCCAGGCCGAGCTGGCCGGCCGCCTTGCGAGCGGCGTCGGCGAGTGTATCGCGCGTCATATAATCACGCTCCCAATTCTCTAAAATCCAGTCTTCTATCTCATCGTAAGACGACTTCGACGCGTTCTCCATTGTCCGCTTACCTTTCGTCTCTGGCGCGTAAACAACGTCACGATCGACGCAATATCGACGCAGATACCAATACAGCCGTATATGCTCCATACCATTTGGGTCGCGAATTTCATCAAAAAGCGGCTGATAATAGTCTACCTCTTTACGCTGTCGGGGATTGGTTATCACCATAATCCGCCGATCATCCTCTGGAATGCTGAGCGCGTCGGCGTGGTTGGTGAAAATCAACGCGTTAAAATATAAGTGTTCTAGGCGAACGCGACCAAATTTCGGATTAACGCGCATTTCGACCGGGCGCGGGTCGACGATCTGCTTAAATTTCTCATAGCCCTTATAAAAATCGTCGGCTGACATGTTATCTTTCGCCTCTTCGACGGTGAGAAACTGACATCCTGATCCCCAATCATTATATGTCGCATCAGCTGACGACCCTTTACCGATCAGTTGACCGAGCGTTGCCGGCTTGACGGCGCCGGGCAGCATCTTAGAGAGAAAGTCTTTAAGTAGGGAGCGGCCGACGCCAAATTGTTCAGCGACCATGACACAAGCAAACCCCCGCAAGGCTGGGTTCTGTATCTTATGCGCGAGCCAGGCCATGAACCATGCGCGTTCGTCTGCGTCAGGAATAAGAAACTCAATATGGCGTAGGAAAAGCTCAGGCTCTTCATCCGTCTCTGACCATTGCGGCGGCACGTACAAGTTGCCGACGCGACCGCCGTTGACTGTCACGATTGGCTGGTCGTCCAAAGTTGGCACATACTTAATGTTTTCGACCCTGACCGTATCGCGGCTTTCGAGAAAAGCTGTCTTCAGCAGCACCGTGCGGTCGCCGCCGGCGTTGACATGCAGGTAATACATATTACTGAAGTCGGCCAGGTCGATAACAGGATCGCGGCCGTTGATACGGGCTTCCAGGTCGAAGACCTTTGAGCCGGACTGAACGAACGCAAAACGCTGTTGAATGACAGGCAGCGGGTCATAACCCATAGCTGCCGGCCCGCCGCGCTCGACGATCCACTCACTCAGGTCGCCGATACGCTTTGTCTTGCAATGCTCATGCAGGCATTTGAATGCGCGGGTGTGCTTAAACTGACCATCGCCGTGACCGAGAGGATTATACCCGGCCGTGTCGGCGCCGGTGGTGTGCTGCTCGGACCAGGGGCATTTAATATCAGTCCAGCCATTACTGCCGACAGCCCCACGCAGTAAGCCCTCAGCTTCCAGCCAGGTCAAAACGGGGTCAACGAAACTGCCGTGCGTCTGGTAGACGGCAGACGTTGAGACTTCAGCTACCTTGACCTTGCAAGCCGCAAGCTCAGCGTCAGTGATGTTGAACGCGTCGATAAGCTCTTGCAGGGTCCAATCGACGTCTTGCCAGCTGTCTAAACGTGCCTTGAACATATTATTCTTAGGCTTCAGGTTACAGCTCGACGGTAAGCGCATGATCCGGTACGCGCCACCGGCACCGGCATCGCCATAGCCGCGCTGCACAAGAACCTCGACGACCGTCTCATACAGCTCGAAATCAGTACCGGGAACGAGCAGATAGCCCCACTGGTAGTTACCGGGTGACGTCTCTAGCTTCCAGCTAGGCTCTACGCCAGGAGCATCCGCCTTAGTGCCGATATCGTCGAGAACGAGAGCGTAATACCGTTTGAGGTGCTGACGGCCGCGCTTGGTCTGGCCAGTGGCCTCATCGAACGTGCCGTCAACGCTGCAAAGGCTGAAGTACCAGGCCGCCTCGGTACGGTTCGGGTTGCGGAGCCACCGCTTAAAACCATCGTCGTTGGGAAAACGGTTAAGAAAAATGATGTCGCCGTCATCCTTAACGATTTGTTTGGAAACGCAGACATACTCATCATCGGCGATATGCTCAAAAACACTATTGAGAAAAGTTGCGGCATCATGTACGGTCATATTCGTTAATCCTTTCACTGGTTGACACTATTACCTCCCTGGACTTCAGCCCCCGGCTTAAAAATCGGGGGCTTCTTTTTTGTCCAGGTCGCTATTGACAGTCGTAAAGTTAATAGCTAGATTGACGACTGTCAATAACATCTGCGGGCGATAACTATGGACTTGAGAGACTACTTAAAGCAAGAGCGGAGACCGTATCAATGGGTCGCTGACGCGTGCGGCGTGTCTCGTCAGGCTGTATTTAATTGGGCGAGCTTTATAATTCGGCCGAGCGAAAAGAATGCAGAGATAATTGAGAAGATGACGGACAAAAAAGTGACAGTGAAGGAGATATTAGATGCAGACTACATTACACGAAATCGTCGAGACTGAACGTCAGCACGCCAATCAGTACACTGGCACTGTTGAGATCGACGTCGATCTTCTAAGGCGCGCGCTGCGCGACGCCATGACCCTGCACACTCTTCTAGGGTCTAAGTTCATGTGCGGTGAATGCGGCCACTTGAACGAGATATAGAGGCTAAATGCCGAGCGATTGCCAGCGACAGAGAGATGCTGTTTCTCAAATTCGTCTGCCCTGGTAATGCTGGCGTGCCGGATCGTTTAGTTATCGCCAAAGGCCCGCGTTTTGCGTTTGTTGAGCTGAAAACAGAGACCGGGCGCGTGTCCAGACTGCAAGCAGCGATGCATAAGATACTGCGGTCGTTTGGCTGTTATGTGGCGGTGGTGCGATCAGTCGAAGAGTTTAAGGACGTTTTAGATGCCATCCAGAAGTGACCTGCATAAGTATCAGCTGAAAGCTATCGAATTTATCAGGCAAAACCCTGACGCGTTGATGCTTTGCCCTATGGGTGCCGGCAAGACCGTCATAACGGCGACGGCACTACAGGATATGCTGGATAAAGGCGACGTAGAACGAGCGCTAGTATTGGCGCCTAAACGGCCGGCGCAGATGACCTGGCCGACAGAAATCGAGAAATGGGACCATATCACGTTCGACTATAGCGTTGCGATTGGCGCGCCACAGGCCCGAGAGCGAGCGTTTGAGGTTAAAAGCAGCGTCGTCATTATGAATTATGAGAATTTAATATGGGCGCTGGATAATTTTGACCTGGCGATCATGTTCGATGCGATCGTATTCGATGAAGTAACGTGGATGAAAAATCCAAGCTCCAAGCGGTTCAAGAAGCTGAAGAAATATATACCGGCGTTTGAAACGCGGATCGGGCTGACCGGTACGCTTGGCGGCGAAGTGCCGGACGTATTCGCCCAGGTTTATGTCATCGACGGCGGTCGTACGCTCGGTAAGAGTAAGACGGCGTTTGACGCCGAGTTTATGGTGCGCTGGGGGCGCGAGCCATGGCAGATTAAGCCGGCACAAGGGGCCGAAGAGAAACTGGCGGCCATGATAGCGCCGTTAACTTTTGAGATTGATAATTCTGAATATGAAGATCAGCTACCGCCGCTGATTGAGAACATTATCGAAGTCGAACTGCCGCCTAACGCCAGACGCTTGTATGACGAGCTGGAACAGCATTTCGTAGCGGATATTGGCGATGGTGAGGTTCTTATGACGCCGACGGTCGCAGCGACGCTGAACAAGCTGCAACAGATCGCCAACGGCTTTTACTATACGGATGGCGTACCGTTCCCGGTGCATGAGGCTAAAGCGGACGCTATGGCCGAGGTTCTAAACGGCAGCGATAGCCTGGTCGGGGTCTATAAGTATAAATATGACGTCGAGCTTATGGGTGATCCGCCGTGCATAAATAGCAGCGTCTCTGATGATGAAGTCAAAGCTATGATCGACAGTTGGAATAGGGGCGAGCTTAAATACGTTGCAGGGCATCCGTTAAGTTTTGGACATGGGCTGAACCTACAAAAAGGCGGCAACGTCATAGCCTGGTTCGGGCATACCTATAGTATGGATGAGTACGCGCAGACCGTCGCTCGTCTGCGTCGCCAAGGGCAAGAGAGTGACCAGGTATGGTCGCATTTGATTGTGGCGAAAGATACGATTGACACGGATATTATCGCCGTGCGAAGAGGAAAGGGCGAAGTAGAAAAGATGATAGTTGAGAGTATTAGAGAAAGGAACAAGTGAAATGGGTAATCATTCTAACGTCGTGGGTGGATCAACAGCCGGCAGGCTGATCGAATGCCCGGCAAGCTACAAGCTATCACAAGGGGTTGAACGCAGGTCGTCTTCATTTGCGGATGAAGGCTCTATGCTGCACGCCGCTATGGAAGTTATCTTGCTTGAAGATAAAAGCCGTGAAGAGATGATTGGGTTCGAGCATGAAGACTACCCAGGCCATATCTTAACGGATGAGCTGTATGATGAAATGGTCGTGCCGGCGCTGGACGCTTTAGATGAAGTCGCAAGGCTTTATGGCGAGTATGATTTTGAATGCGAGGCGCAGGTGAAGTACCCTGACATCGACGGCGCGTTCGGAACGGCCGACATTATTGGCGGTAATGATAGGTACGCGTTCGTGCTGGATTTTAAGTTTGGCCGGGGCGTTATGGTGAGCGCTCAATACAGCCCACAGCTGGCGTTCTACACCAACGCCGCTATGAATACGCCAGAATTGGCGGACTTCTTTGAGGGTGACAAGCCGATCATTCAAGCCATCATCCAGCCAGCGTTTGAACCTGCCATCGACATTTTTGAGACGGATAAGAACGATATCGCTGAGTTTCATGCGGCGCTTATCGAAGCCTGGGAAGAGGCGCAGCGTGATAACCCGCCGGCAGCTGTTGGCGATCACTGTCGTTTTTGCCCGGCAATGCCGACCTGTCCTGAGCAGCGTAAAGGCGTTGATTTAGCGCTGCCGAAAGTAGGCCAGGACATCAAGGTGCCTGAATTGAGCGATTTAATGGCTCTCTGCGATCAGCTAGAGCCGTGGATCAAAGCGGTCCGAAAGGCGGCGCATGAGACACTGGAAGCCGGCGACCCGGTGCCAGGCTGGAAGTTAGTTCCTAAACGCGCAACGCGACGCTGGGCGAATGAAAGCGAGGCATTCAAGGCTATGTCGGCCGCTAAGCTGACGCGTGAAGATACGCTGGAAGAGAAAGTTATCTCCCCCGCGAAGGCTGAGAAGTTATTCAAGAAAAAAGGTCTGGACTTTGAAAAAATGTCCGACCTCGTAATTGCCGTAAGCAGCGGCAATACTTTGGCGCCGGACAGCGACCCGCGACCCGACGCCATTGCATCCCAACGGGAAGGTGTCGACCTGGCGCTCCCAAAACAGTAAGAGAAAGAGAGAAAGAAAATGAGTGATCTGATTAAATTTGCAAACTCTGCCGTTGCTGATGTTTCGGCTATTGACGCTCAGCTTGACAAAGCTCTGGCGAAGGCGCCGGCCGTTAACAGCGGTCAGCCATATTTGAAGATTTCGCAGAAAACCGGTAAGTGGGTTTTCGGCGCTGAAGGTACGCAAGTCGAGGATGATAGTCAGTGGGCTGTCAATCCAGGCTCGCTGATGCACGGTTATGTTTGCTGGTCTGATCCGAAAGTGACTAAGAAGAAAGCTGAATTGCTTGGCGAGATTATGGTGCCGGCGCCGGAAGACCTACCGCCGTCATCGTCTCTCGACGACCACAGCGCTGATGGCGGTATCTGGAAAGATGCCGTTGGCTTTGATCTGGCCTGCGTAAGCGGCGAGGATGAAGGCGAGCAGGTTGTGTTCAACTCAAGCTCTGGCGGTGGCTGTAAGGCGTATCGTGACGTTTTGCAGGCTATTCGTAACCGCCCTGAGCCTGATTATTTCGTCCCTATCGTTACTCTGGGCGAGACAAATTACGTCTCCAACTACGGCGAGACGGTCTATAACCCTGTTTTCAAGGTTGTCGGATGGGCGAATGCTACCGGCGAACGTATGGACGGAGATATCGCTGACGCGGGCGCTGACGAACAGCCCGAGGAAACTGAAAACCCACCGCGCCGCCGCCGGCGTTCTGCGTAACAGCGAGATAGGGAGCGCCGGGGTCTAACAGCCCCGGCGTTTTTCCTCCATGAAAATCTTACACGTTGACTTCGAAACATATTCTCGTTGCAATCTCATTGCGCACGGCGCTCATGCGTATGCGCAGCATATCAGTACCGGCGTTCACTGCATGGGGTACGCGTTCGATGATGAAGAGCCGCGTCTATGGCTACCGTCTCAACGCTTTCCGCAAGACGTCATTGACCATATCGAAGCTGGCGGCATGTTGCATTGCCACAACGCGCAGTTTGAACGGCTGATATTCTGGTATGTCGTATGCCCTGACCATGACGTACCTGAGCCTGCTATGGAGCAATTTTATTGCACGGCAGCTCAGGCCAGATGCCGGGCGCTGCCGGCTAACCTAGACGATCTGGGCCGGTGCCTGGGGTTATCGCTTCTTAAAGATAAACGCGGCAAGGAGCTTATCAAGCTGCTCTGCATACCGAATAAGGAGACGGGCGCGTTTAATCGTGATCCTGAGCTGCTGCAAGAGCTGTATGATTACTGTTTACAGGACGTCCGCGTTGAGCGCCTGGCGGCCGACTGCACGCCAGCTATGACGGCTGACGAGCTTGCGACGTATCACGCTATGGAGCGGATCAACGACGCCGGACTTATGGTTGACGTCGAGCTGGCTAAAGCCGCTGGCCGGTACGCCGCACTTGAGCTAGATGAGATATGCCAACAGCTGATAACTGTCACTAACGGCCAGATACACACACCGCGCCAATATCAGAAGGTTAAAGACTTCATACTGGCCCGAGGCGGCGAGCTGGCGCGCAAGGCTATGACGGTGGTAAAAACCGACCGCAAAACGGGTATGGAAGAGCGAAAGGTGTCATTCGGTAAGGATAACAGGCGCCGGCTGTTAGAGATTTCTGAAGCTGACCCTGACTTCTTACCGCCGGAAGCATTGCAGGTTATCGGCCTGGTCGACGACGCAGGGCGATCATCAGTTTCTAAGTTTGAGAATATGGTGAAGCGCGCTGACGTAGAGGATCACCGCGTTCGTGGTGCGTATATCTGTTTCGGCGCCGGCCAGACCGGCCGCGCCAGCTCAATCGGGCTTCAGGTTCATAACCTACCTCGCAACACTGCAAAAGACCCTGACGCAGTGCGGCGCTGGATCATCGAAGATCGTGAGCTGCCGGGCGTTATGGATACGCTATCGTCTATGTTAAGACCTGCGATCATAACGCCACCAGGTAAGTATTTCGCATGCGGTGATTGGTCAGCGATCGAAGCGCGCGTATTGCCGTGGCTGTCGAAGTCCAACGGCGGCAGTTATGTGCTGGACGTGTTCGCGGAAGTTGACGCGGACCCTGACGCGCCGGACCTTTACATGATCGAAGCCGGTAATCTGTTCAATAAAGACCCTAAGACGGTCACGAAAAATGAGCGCGCGATCGGTAAGGTCGAGGTTTTGGCGCTTGGGTATCAAGGCGGGTATCGCGCGTTTCAGGCAATGGCGCGGGGGTACGGTATTACTGTTAGTGATGAAGAAGCCGAGAAGATTAAAGATACGTGGCGTTTCAATAACCAGTGGGCCGTCGATTTCTGGAAAGAGCTTAACCAAGCGGCGCTGGCGGCCGTGTTTGCGCCTGGCACTGAGACAAAAGCTGGTCGGGTATCGTACTACCATGCCGGCGACGGCCACCCTCTATATTGCATGCTGCCGAGCGGGCGAGCGCTGTCATACCCGCAAGTAAAACTTGAAGAAGGCGACTATGGCCCTGAGCTGACGGCCGTAAAGGGTCAATGGAAGCCAAAAGCTGACGAAACGGAATGGCCTCGTATCAAGCTATACGGCGGCCTACTTGCCGAGAATATAACCCAAGCGGCGAGCGCAGACATACTATTCAACGCAGTACGCAATGCGCTAGCTGCCGAGTTAAATGTTGTCGGCACGACACATGATGAATTGCTTATAGAGACGTCAAAACCTGATATTGACAAATGTAAATTAGTCGATATTATGATGGAAATTCCAGAGTGGGCTGAAGGTCTGCCAATGGCGGTCGAAGCCTGGACAGGGAAGAGGTATCGTAAATGAGCGCTATGGATAGATACGTCATAAAAGACGGCGAGGATTATATCTTAGTCTCTGAAAACGACGGGTGGACTTTCTTAAATCGCGGGCCTGAACGCACTGAACGCGTCCTTGATATGTCAAACCCTAAAGACATTGAGATTTTGGAACGATATTATGTCCAAGCGTCCTGATAACAACCCTAAGTCCAAGTACGGTATGCAAAAGCCATCGCTTGGTCTTATTCCGAAAGCAGCAATGGAAGCAGCGGCGGGCGCGCACCAGTTGGGAGCCGACAAGTACGGTCCCTGGAACTGGCGGGAGAACTCTGTCGCTGCTTCTGTTTACGTGAACGCCATGCTGCGCCATATCAAGGCGTGGCAAGAGAGTGAAGACATCGACCCAGAGAGCGGCGTGTCCCACCTGGGTCACGTCATGGCCTGTTGCGGTATTCTGTTGGATGCCCAGGCTGTAGGTAACTTGATAGACGACAGACCAGTGAGAAAGGACAAGAAATGATTGAGACGTACCCAGAGATTTTGCGGGCGCGGGTCCGTAAGGGAGAGATGGACTATTATGACGCGCTTGACTTCTTGCAGGAGTACGCAGAGGTGTCCGTTGGACGCGCTAGGCAACTCATGGAAGAGGATTGCCCTGTGATCCAAGGAGGGCGCAATGGTGCTGACTGATTGGGAGATAGTGAGCATGGCGTGGGAGGAGTGCGCTGAAGAGTGCGGCGCGTGTGAGTATTTCGCCTACGACTATTCGACAGACCTGGGCGCGCAGTCTGATTGCACTCTTGGCGACATCCCCGGCCATGATCCTAAATGGTGCCCTGCGTATGAGCGCGTCTTGGAGGAGTTGAAATGAAGGTATTTTGGTTTGCGGCTATCGTCTTTCCGGTCATGGTTCTGGTTTCATACTTTGTTCTGGAAGCCATACATGAACACACCGTCATCTATCAAGAGTGCGGCGGCGTGTACTGCCCGCAGGATGAAACACGATGAACAAATCAGGCAACCTCCGTGGTTTTAACACGCTCTCTGAGGAGAGCATTGAGAAAATACGACGTAACACCAGTGAGAAGCGGCTACAGTACCACGACGGTTGGCCTACGCCTGTCGCCCGGTACGGTACGCCTGATTACTACGAGCGCGTGAACGACGAATTTAACCATCGCGTATTGATGAGCCGGTCGCGCCGGTGAACGGACCTGAGAACGTGTGGGCCGTGTATTCGCGGCTGATAGGAGGAACCAATGAGATGGATAATGAAATCACGGCCATTCAGGTGGTGGAGCAAGCAAGTTGGGCGGCATCACGCTTGGCTGTGGCGGCAGACTTGGGGGCGAAAATGAAGTGTGAATTTTGCCAAGGGTTAGGTATATCAAACGCCCGAATGAAAAGTGCCGCCGACGGGGTGCCTCCTTATTGCTTAGAGTGCAACGGCACCGGTGTGGCTGATTGCTGTAACGGCATGCAAGCCTGTCAGGTGGTCGATAACGATTGGCTTGCGGCGTCCGTCGTCCGAGGACAGGGGACAGCCGAAGAGGGAAGCGAATGAAGAAATGGCCTTTGATTAAGCAGAAAAAAGACTAACGTTGACCCTTCATCTTTTCCTTTGTGTCATGCGGTCGCCAAACCACCAAGTAACGCTCGACACTGCCATGTAGATTACAGCGCCGACGATCTCTGCTTTGGTTCCAAGGTCTGCAATGGTGAAGTAGATGATGCCGAGCAAAACGATAAGCCCCAGAGTAAGAACAGGGCGCACCAAGCGAAGGATGTCCACCACCCACCGTGACGCCTTTCCGGTTGCGCTGTCGTGAGCATAGGATGCGTTACGGAGTTCTGTTGCTGATCGGTCGGCTTCGATCTGTCGCTCATTCTCAAATTCCTTGTCGCGGATTTCGGCATTCAGCTTCGTCAACTCCATGACGCGCTTGTGTTCCGCTTCTTTCTCTTTCATGTCGGCGTACCAAGTGAACGCCTTGGTAATGCCGGAGAAGATCAGCCCCAGGCCGCCGGTGCCCGCGCCGAATAATGCAGGGCCGATCAGGCCAAGAATAGCTTCCATTACCAGGTTCTCCTTCGGCCCATGTCAACGTGGACGAACGTGTTGTACCTCAGTCCAAAACCTTGAAAGCCGACCAATCGACCGACGCGCTCAATCGTTTCCTTAGACGCCACCGACAGCGGGATATCAAAAGCGTCACCCAAGCGATGCCGAGACAAAGGCGCACCTCCCACACGCGCGTTGTGATATGCGCTACGGTAAGCCGAGTTTGGACTGAACGGTACGCCGATCTCGCGGCGCAGTTGATCCAGCGCCTGTAGAGCCGCCACGTTGACGAGGATCTCGCCAGTTCCCTTGCACGCGATCTCCCCCGGCGAAAAGAACTTGCAGGGCCAAGCGTTGCGCGGAACATCCTGCCAGTTCTCATATATCATTCCAGCCACAATAAGTTCTCATTTCCCGTCCTTCTTGCGAACGATATTCAGGTACTCACACCCATCCTCAACGTCAGCAAACGACCGGATAAATTTGATGGAATTGTCATGGTGCTTGGGCCGGATGACGAACATGATCGACGCGCCGTGCTGTTGTTCGTAGAAGCCATGCCGGTGCGCGTGATCGTCGATATATTTATAGCCGCGAGCGCGGGCCATGTGGATTATCCGGCCATCCGGCATTTCTTGTGTCATTAGCGCCCAAGTATGGTGATGCCCTGCGACATAGATATCCGCGTCCTCGTCCATGTGAGCGGCCCTAGTTTGACCGTGGAGCGGGTTCCACATGGAATGGCCCTTGTGGTTATGGGCGGCGTCCACGCGGCACTCAACATCGCCGGGGAACACCAGACGGAACCTTGCCCGCCAATCGACCATAGGAATCACATCGGCATTGATGGCGCGAAGGTATTGGACGAAGCCACCATCCATATGGTCATGGTTGCCCTCAAGCCAGACAATCCACGGAATGCCGCTGTCTTCAAGGAACCACCGCGCCAGCTTGCGCTCCGTCGCCTTTGATACGTCGTTGTTGGCGTATTGGGCAATCAGTCTTGATCCCCACGGCCAGTTGTCTGCTGTGTCGCCAATGTTCACCGCGTAGCAGTTTGGCGTCTTCTTCATTAGTTCAACGTGTTCGCGCAAGAGCGGGATGTTGCATCCGTTAGAACCAAGGTGCGGATCGCCAATGACAACAACCCCGACCGGCTCCATGGATTTGAACTTGATCGGGAACCAGCGCAGCGACTTCTGATGCTGTAGCCGCTTTTCAAAACGCTTTTCCATCATGCCAAGGATTTCTTCGGCGCTGACATCATCGTCGGGGAAGTTAGGCAGTTCCGCCGCTTGGCTGGCATCATCCAGCTTTGGCGTGATGCCCCGATCTGCCGCCATTTTTCTGCGCCGCCTGACGGTGCTGTCCTCGACGCCTAACTCGGCAGCGGTCGCCGTGTTCGTTCCGAGACGGGCATAGGTGTTTACCGTCTCTTGAAGTTCTTCATCGCTGATAGGTTTCGTTGGCATTATCTGTACTCACATTGAGTGACGCGCTGCAAGTGACGACGAATAGAACAAGGATGGCTGCTAGGACGTAGCGCATGGCTCGTCTCCTATTGCGTTGAAAACCACTTAGCTAATGCCGCTCCGGTACCGCTACCCATCAAACCGATGAACGCGATAATTCCTAGGCCTTTATTTTTTAGGTTTTTGAAGTCCTGGACGGCTGGCTTGATGTCTTCGTCGATTTCTCTTTTGATGTTGCGTTGCTCCAACGCGATCAACTCAATGGCGCCAGCGAGTTTGTTGATCTTCTCTTCGATGGCGTCCAGCTTCTTAAATGAGGCATGATGCTGGCGCTGGTTTTCCTGGACCTCGGCTTGCAAAGCGCCGAGGATTTGCGAGATACGATCAACGTCAGCCATCACCTTGCCCTTCCTTGTGTCCATGCGTCCGCACCACCGGCCAAGAACTTGTCGATGATTCCGAAATAGATATTGTCCACTGTGTTGTTGTTGCCGCCAGCAGACCGGAACTTGAATCCGTTGCTGTTAAGGTCAACTATATCTGTGGTGGGGTTTGTCTCAGCCGCCGGAGTGTTTAAATTAAGAAGTGCATCAGCAGGGTTGTACGTATCTCTAACGCTGTCATTAACAAACCATCCACCAGTCGTCCCGTAGCGTTTCGTTAGTAGGAATAGAAGGCTACAGTCTAAGGTGACGTTAGTTCCATCAGCATTGGTGTTTCCGTCGTATTCACCTACGCGAAAGCAACTGGTCGCCAAGTCGGCAACATCGCAGAACGCGTATATGACGTAGGAACCGCCGCTTGCGTTCACACCACCATTTGTACCGAGGTAGATAACGTCATCGTTCGGGGCTGTGTCTTGGAAGTACGCCGCACTACCTGACGTTTGCTGTGCATTTGTCGAGTTGATAATAATGCGTGACGCAGCGCCAAGAGAGCGATGATACACAAACCAGTTATCAGCACTATCTAGCCGCTTAACAATGAACATGGCAGGGGCAACCGGCAATCCATGCCCGACTGTTGCATTTGCTCCGGTCCCTGCCGCGTCGATATGGATTATCGAAAACCCGCTGATCGTATTTGCCGAAACGGTCGCCGTGATCGAGCCGTCGGTGTTGGTGGACCCTGCGCCACCGGCTTTGAGGCAGAGAGCCATTTCGTTATCGCCACTAAGCGAACTAAAGTTAACATCTGACCCGGTGCCAAATGTGAACCCGTCACTTGTAAATGCGGTTAGGCCAGAAATAGTGTCTTCTGCGTTCGAAACATCTGTGCGAATTCTCTTAGTTGCGCCACGAATAACATCATAAAGTTCCCAACGTGCCGTTCCATTATCGCGGTTTTTGCCAAGTACAAAGTCAGGCTGAAACGGTAAACCTGTATGCGTATAAGACGAGCCATCGTTTTCCCAGAGTACAACCGCAGCATGCTCGCTCGGGTTCACATCGGGCGGCGTGATGTTTTGGGTGGCGAGTGCGGAGAAGCCGGTAGGAATTATGCCGGTGCATTCCGCGTGATCGAAATAAATCGTCGCGCTTTCGCTTGCGCCGTAAGATTGCACAAATGCAAACAAGTCGCCGGATAGGCCGCTTTTCGTTGGGTTTGTGCCTGCTGATGGATCGCCGGTTCCAGTCGTCGCGTTGACATAATAGGTGTCGCCCACGCCAAGCCACAAATCCCCCGCATCAATATCGACCGCTACTTGCAGCCGCAAATTTGCAGCCAGTGTCGCTGACGTATTCGTCTGCGATGTTCCATTGTAGATGCGCCGGAACGCGTCAAAGTTGATCGTCCATGCGCCTGTGCCAGCACCAGTCCCGCCGCCTTGTTGGGTCGTTGCCATTGAAACGGTATCATCACAAAGGCCAGCCGTGACGCTGATAGACCCTGACGTTAGGATCGCATTCTCTACCTCAAAATAAATCTTGCCGGTAGCTGGAAGTTTGAAAGTAGAACGTCCGTTATTCCAAGACGCACCAGATGAAGGACAAGTTCTGTTGCCGTTTGTATATGCCACAGGGATTGAAGGCGCATTAGGATCAAGGGTCGCATAGTTCCCATACCCATTAGTCGCGTCATCGGTCGGGCTATCGTTGGTGGCCGTGATGGTGCCGTAGATTGCGAAGTGTCCATAATCACCCGTTACAGAAACATCGTCCCATTGCTGATTGGCATGCCCGCCAATCGCTAACCCAACGTTGCCAGTGAAGGTCGTAGCGAACGTGTATTGCAGCACATCGTTCTCGTAGACTTTGAACGTGCCGCTCTCTCGTGTGACTTTAATCGTGTCGCCAAGCGCGGTCGAGAAGCTTCCGGGGGTTGTGCTTCCGTAACGGCATTGCAGCGTCTTTAGGTTGTCATAGACAAACCAACTGTCTGTCATGTTGTTCATGCCAGCGTAGCCGCCAGCACTTGCCAGCGTCCCGGCTTCCGTCGCGTCAAAGAAGCCAACCGCACCATAACTAGACGAAGTAGGGTCTATGGTAAACTCAACAGAACAATCACCAGTGAAGTAGTACGGCAGGTGTATTTCTTTGTCATTAGCGCCAGTTACATCATCGCCGGTCCAAGAGAAGTTGCCTGTGTCGCCAACAAACTCAGTCCCATCGAAGGCATGCCCAGCCGTCCAATCAGTGTTAGCTGTGACCAAACCACCAGCGATATTCGTGCCGCCCTGAAGTAGGAAGCCGTTCTGGCCCCATTGATCCGCGCCATCAACAAATAGCTGCGCTTCGCCAATGCCTAGTTCGTTATCAGCACAAATTATTGTAAACCAGTGGTAACGGTAAGCCGTTGCAGAAAGTCCACTCATAGCAGACAAAGAATAGTATGTGCCCGAAGTGTTTGGAGTGTTGGCAAATTCTTTGAGAATAGTGCCATCTGTGGCGTTAGAAGGCGCACTATTTGATCCGTAAAACCTAATGGTACAAGAGGATGATCCAGTATTGAGCGACCAGTTAAGGGTTGCTCCTGTAGTGCCGGTTTGAATTACGAAGCCAGTGATTGTTTTCGAATTGCCGCTGCCCCAATCCCAACCTACGTATGCAGAACCACCAGCGCTGTTTTTAGATGCATACCCAGACGACCATGTTGTGCTGCCGTCATCTATCGCTGTAAGACCACCGGTAGCAGTCATATCGCCAATGTAGGCCGATACGTCAGCGTTCTCGTCTACCTCTGATTTTGCTTTTATTGTTAAAGCGGATACGTCGAGGATTTCCCAGTATCCGTCCGAAGTGATTTGGCCGAGGCCTGCCGTTTCTGGCGAGGTGATTGAGAGGCCGTCGAACATCACTACATTCGACAAATACCCACTCATAAAGTCATTACCAGACGGTCCGTAAGCATACCCGCCGATAACGTGCGCTTTGCCGCTCTGGTTAAACGGAAGTTCAGTGTTTTGGGCTGGATAGCTTGCGGACGAAAAAGACGTTATCGCTGTTCCGTTGACCCAAAGACGCACACGGTCTGCTGCTGTTGCTTGCGTCGTATCTACGGCTACAACGATGTGATAGTACGCCGCCAAATCTCTAAAGACAGCGTTGGTTTTAATGCTTACCCAAGAGCCGGTGTTGAACGCAACATAGATTGCATCGTTTTCCCACCCTATCGACGCACGATCATTTAGCGTGGCTGGAGTTGCAACCGAAACAATCGAACGGGTGTTAGTGTCGTTATAATTTTCGTCATTCTTAAGAATAGCAGAAACGACGAAAGTGCGACGGTTGCCGGAACTGCCGGGAGTGCGTGAAAGGTAACTCGTAGACCCATCGAACAACGCGCTTCCCGAGATGACATACCCGCCGCCAGCACCCGGCATGAAGATTTTGAGGGGAGGAAGGTGCAGCATTACGCGACCGTCGAGTTAGGAGCAAGCCACGTATTCGTGTCGATCTTCAAGAGAGACGCCCCCGCGTATTGCGCCAGCGTAAAACTGCCAGCAGACACCCCATTGACCGTGACCCCCGTGTCCCCGGAAACAGTAACCTCGCCCGCGCCGATGTTGACGAGGTCGATGCGGGTTTCGTTTGCCGTGAAGGCAATCGAAGCGTTCGTTGGGATCGTAACCGCCACGGCGCTCGCGTTACTGAGTGAGACAGTCTTGAGATTGTCCGCCAGTGCCAGTGTGTACGTGGTCCCTGTCTGAGCGTTGCGCCCGGCGATTGCCTTTGTCGGGTCAACCGCATCGTCGGCAAGCTGCGTCGTATCGACACCGCCTGTGCCTACGCTGATCGTGCGACCAGACTGCGTGATGGTGGAGCCGTCCACAACGAAGCGAGAGATTAGACGCGCCGACCAGTTATCAGGTGTGCCGTCGATGCTGATGAAGTGGACAACATCGCCAACCCCCGTAAGGCTGGTGTAATCTGCCGCCGATCCGTTGATCGTGTCTGTGCCGTCCCGCGCAATCGTGATGCTGTTGGATGCGTCAAGAACCTCAAACGCAAGCGTCAGGCCATCGCTGGTACCGACAGCCGGAAGGTTCATCGTGATCGACCCGCCACTGGCGTCGAGGATGTAATACTTGTTCGCGTCCGTGGTTTCGATGTTCGTCGTGCCAGCGGTGATAGACACGACATCCGACCAACCTTGCGCCGCTGCTGCTGCCGCCGCTTCGCTCGCTGCTGCGTTAGTCGCAGACGCTGACGCCTTGGCGCTGTAATGCTTGGCGCTGTACTCGGAGCCATCGACCAGGTCGTCTTCGGCAGCAGTCGCCCATTCTTTAGCTGCACCAGCAGACGCCGTGTCGGTGACGCCCGTGCCGCCAATGGCCCACGCCTTCGATGAATAATCCGTCGAGGCAACCTGACCGTCCGTCTTGGTAGCCCACTGGCTTGCGAGAGTGGCGCTTGCCGCCGCTGACGTTTCACTCGCGGATGCTGCTGCCGCACTTGCTGCGGCGTTCGTTTGGCTTTCCTCAATAGCCGTCAACGTCAAAGTAGATGCAACAGGATCACCATCGCTGTCAAAGCCGAGGACTTTCGTAGCCCGTGTAACTTTAGCTGGGAGACGGTCGATATCTGCTGTATCGCCGTCCGGTTGACGCAGCGAACGGTCGATAAGACTGTTGTTCTGCTGCGTCATAATGACGATTTTATCTAGCGTCTCTTCGACGCTCTCAGACGGAAACGGGTCATTCTCGACCAAATCAAGCCCCTGCGTATAAGCTTGAGTGCGCTCAATAACCAGCGTCTCGCCCGTAGCAGGTGCGACGTTCATCGTAACTGTGCCGCCAGCGTCTAACCCTGCGCCCGCCACCGAAAAATCAGTATCAAGCACTTTAACGGCTTCAGCGCCAGTGCTGTCAGTGACCAACGTGACAGTCAAGTCGCCGTTCGCAAAGAACTTAAACCCCGTGGCAAACGCGGTCGTGCTGTCGTTGCCAGCGTAGCTGATCCGGTTAGTAGTGGTACTGACTGTCATTGTTGCGGTTCCTCTGCCTCAATATCTCTTGCCGCTTCAGCACCGTCGGCCGTTATAGCTGCGATACCGGATGATACAGCATAGGCGTGAAAACGCCTAATAAGTTTAAAGGCGGCGCCCGGTGTTGTTGGTTTTTCCAGCAGCATCGCCATAACTTCAGGGTTTTTTGCGGCGTCTTTCAAAATTTCGATAATGCCGGCGCGTGGCAGTTTATTGAATACGCGTTTCGCTGCTTCTGAGCCGGCCCGCGCAACGATGAGGGCGTTCTGCTCAACGCCCGTACCAGAGGCTTGCGCTATGCCGATTGCGATACGTGAACCCGCGACGCTTTGTACGAGATTTCCTAGCAGGCTTTCAGCCCCGATATCAGCAGATACGCCGGCGCCGCCGACCCTACGCGTAAATTCAACCCTTGCCGCCTCGTCGAGCAGCGTCGTCAGTCGTTTTATTTGGTCGTCGTCGGTAAACCCTTCTTTTTTAAGGACGTCCATGACTGACCCCTTACCCGGCGCGATATCTTCCAAGAGCGCTTGACGGTATTTCTCAAACGAGAACGAACCGGTCGGCCCTGTTGCCTTAATCACGGCGGCGTCATATATAGTAGCTACTAGACCATCTTTAGCGCCGGGGCTTTTAATCTCGCCGCGTTTTGCGGTGCGGATAAAGTTTTTGAGGTCTTTATATGGTTGCGCTCCGCTAAGCGCTTTATTGACGGCTTTTGCGGGGTTTTCACCCTGGCCTAAAATCTTAGTGAAGCCTTGCTTATTGACGATATTCGCTTGGTGCGTTTTCAGAACAGCGCCAGCGAGCCTATCGCGCGCGGCTTCAGAATTTATCGCATTTTCAAACGTCTCACGCAGACCAAAACGGTCGATAAGCGGGCCATTATCATCTATAAAACGTTGTAGCGCCGGCACTGACACTTGTTTCGTGCCATCTTTTGTCGTGCGTATGGTGGACGCGGCCGCAAGACGGATAGTGCGGTCAATAGCATCGTTCATAACCGTCCCGTAATTTGAAATGTTTTCAGGATCGTCCATATCCAAGTCGTCGGCGAACTTCGTCGCCTCTTCAAGCTCACGTAGACGAAGATCAGAAGCGCGTTTGCCAGACGCCATAGCTCTGTCCAGCAACAGCTCAGGGCTGATTTCGGTTTTCCCGCCCATGCCGAGAGCCTGCCCGCCAAATTTACGAGTGAAAGTATTATTCAGCGCTAGCGAAAATGCCCTAGCTTCATCGTAAGCGGGATCGCCAACAGCGGCTAAGTCATCGGCGATATCTTGCGCTAGCTCATAATACCTGCGCTGATCGCTAGGTGAGGCGTCGGCATTTCGCGCCTGGTCAAGAACGTAGCTGCGAAGACGCACTAGCAGGTCAGATGTGATCGGCTTATTATCAGCTGCCGCGTCTCCTAAAAGCGCTTTAGCCATTGCTAGCTGTTCTGGATCAAGCCCAGATAGCGCGTCGTCGGCCGCCTCCCCAGCCATCTGTTTAACTGTCGCGCTCAAAACTGCGTCGAAATTCTGCCCCGGCAGCATCTCATTTTTCCAGCTTTCGATGGCGTTAATCGTGGTCGGCGCGTTAAGCTCCACGTTCTTAGGTACTTGCGCCCACAATTCGCTCTCTGCCGCGCGGCTTTTTTTCAGTGCGTCGGACAGCGCGCCATAGGCTGTTTCACTGATCGACGCACGCACATCCTGGTTTTCGACCGTTATATCCATCATAGCGGCCGTTGCGCGGCTGGTTGCATCATCGACGACGCGACCGATACGCATTTCATATAGCGTTTTTTGCAGATTAGCAGCTTCAACAAGCGCTTCAGGGTCGCCAATCTCTCGCATCGCTTCAATGACGTTTCTGATCGCCAGCTCGACAGCTTTTCCCTGCTCTTGAATATCAGCGCCGAACCGGCTGTCGGCGTCGCTTAATGCTTTCTCTAGCGCCGCCATCGACGGGTTTCCGGTCTTTTGCGCGGCAGAAGGCAGCGATCCGCTTTCAACTTTAGCCCGTAAATTATCGACGATCAGCGGGATATCTTCGTTTTGCTCTTCCAAAAAGTCTTGCAGAAACTTTGCGGCAGAAGTTTCGCGCGCTGCCGGGCTGAATGTGCTAGCTACTCTCCGTGCTGAATGAATCGTCAGCCTGGCAGCTTGAAGGTACATAACTTGAGGGTTTACAACGCCGCCTGTAATCTCAGCTGCCAGCCGAGTTGTGTTATCGCCAGGGTCCATGATTTCAGCGAAAAAAGAGCCGGCGCCCGCGCCGATAGCTGAAAAGCCTTCAGCGACGGCTGTTAGACCGGGGTGTGCTTTGATCGTATCCAGCGTGTCGTTAACAAAACGACCGACACGCGATTTACCAAGCGTGCGAATACCTGATCTAGCGACGCCGATCATAGCCGCGCCTGTCGGAATAGCGCCCCCGATAGTCTCCCCGGCGTTATAGGCGGCGGCAGCGGTTGTGCCAGGTTCAGGCCGCTCGCCACCTTGCACACTTTCAAAAAGCTGTTCCGCCCCCATAGCGCCGGCAATACCGCCCCCTAGCACGCTCAGGCCATAAGCAGCGCCGCCGATAGGGCCGCCAGCAAGCAATGGCGAGGCAACTTTAGCCGTTACGCCTGCGCCCGTAACGAAACCCATACCGGTTGTTGCGCCGCGCGCCGCGCCTGTAACTCCGGCCTCAGCCGTCTCACCAAGCGTAGACGTGGGGGCAGGCGCCTCGACAGGCACAGCGCCAGGATACATATCCTCTTGCGCGCCTTCTTCTTCAGGCGGTTCGCCTATAACTGTCGCGCCTGGATAAAGGTCTGACGTCTCTTCAGCCATTATTGCGCCCCCGGCGTCTGTCTGATCGTGCCTTTTTTATCGCGGAAAAGCGTACCGGCCGGATTATCCTGGTTAAAGGCTTCATAGTCTTGCGGTGACACCAGCGGCGGCACGCCAAATTGATCGCGGAAACTTTGAAGCTCGTTAATGTCATCAAGAGCCTGCTTACGCGCTTTCGCCGTACCGGACGTTAAATTTTTCGCGGCTTCATCCATCAAACGCTGCAAGCCGTCATCTACTGCGTACAGTTTCAGAGCGAACCGTTCAGGGTTGCTGAATATCTCAGGGAGCATTTGAACATCGCCAGCAATAGCATTCCGCTCACCTTCACTAAAGCGCGGATTATTTTGCAGCACACGTACCAGCGTTCGAGCCGTAAACCCAAGTCTATCGCGGGCCTGCACAATTTCAGGGTTTTCAGGGTCCATACTAAGTACAGCTTCACCAAGCCCAAACGGCAAACCAGCACCGGCAGCCGTCAAAGCCGCGCCAGGGCCGGTAAGATAGCCACGTCGCGCGTCGTTGAACACCGTATCAGAGCTGCTATTCGCCAGCCCCCCACCTTGCGTACCTGCGTAAGCGGCAGCCTGACCGCCTTCATCTTCCATTTTGATCGGAATTTGCCGCCCGCTGACTTCGTACGCTCTTTTAATAAACTCTGGCACAACAGGCTCGACGCGCTGCATAAGCCCGGTCGTCGGGTCAATCTTAGACGTCGATTTGTATATGTCGGACACGATAAGATCGAGTGTAGCGTAATCGTTTTCCGTCGCCATTCCGCTCGAAATGCGGGCCGAGACGTCCATCGCTTTACTGAACATCGTCCCTTTAAGCGTATCGCCGAAACCTTGATCCGCTTGCTCTAGGTGTGGCATGGCGCTGCTCAGTTGCGCATCTGTAGCTTCAGGAAATAGCGCCCGAAGGCGGCCGACACGCTCGCCCATCTGTTTTTGCGTACCGGATACGACGTCACCGACAGAAATACGAAGCTCAGGCGTAACCATTTGAGGGTCTACACCCATAGCGTTAAGAATGTTCGTCACTGCAATCTCGCGTTCGTTTCCGACCGCCTCTGACGCTATGTACGTACCTTGTATCTTACGAATTTCATCTGGCGTCGCTTTATATGGGCTGCCGTTAGCTTTAGACATCGCCGCCTCGTAGGCGGATATGGTCTGCGCAAGCGTCTGCTTACCGCCCGATACAGCTTTCTGCGCAAGGATAGGGCCGAATTTTTCTCGCGCAGCTTCAGTAGACATGCCTGACCAGTAAGCGTATTTCGCAATTTCTTGCTCGCCTTCACGGCGGCCTTTACCCTCGGCAAAACGCTCGACAAGCAAATCTTCGCGCATTTTGCGGTAGCCTTTAAGGTTATCCGCAAAAATTTCTGTCATGCGCTCATCGTTAAGTAGTGCTTCAGCCTCTTCAAAATTACGCTCAGCCATCAGCCGACCAAAAACAAGCGACGTCACCGACTGTTTTCCGGTGTTTTTGAACCGTTTTTCTTCGACGGCATTGAGAATATCCGCTTTTTCCATCACGGCGTCGTCGACATCCTCAAAAGCGTCGTCAACATTGCCGACAACGGATGCACGATCGGCAATGTCAGTGAGAGACGCCGTAAGGTCGTCCTTCATAAGCGTGCGGCCGGCAGCGATGACATCGCGGCTGTACTGACGCGTATAGCCGGCGCTTAGGTCGTCAAAAACGATGCTTAATTTCCCGACGCTTTCCTGAGAGCCGTCATGGCGGCCGAGCAGCTCCATAGCCTTTTCGCTGGCGAACGACTGAAACTGCGTGACTTGATCGGGGTCTGTCGGATCACCTTCAACCTGCAAACGCTGATATTCATCTTCAAGTGTCTGCTGGTATTGATTTTTAAGGCGCGTGCGATTGATAAGGTCACGGCGATTATCGACACGGATACGCGCTTCCGCAATCTGCGTCAATCCTTGCTGAACCGCTTTTCCAGCTGCCTCTAACTGCCCCGCCCCGAAATCTTCAGGACGCATATCAGCCTCAAGAGGCTGTGCGTTGACCATACCCGCGTTAATATCTATTGTAGCCATCAGTACACAAATCCCGGCATTGCCTGTCCAGTAGTCATCATAGTAGCGTTAGTGGTGCTGCCATAAGTCTTAGCCGCTAGGAAAGGATCGGCTCGGCTAGACATAGACCCTACCGTGCTACCGCCTAAATTACCCGCCATACCGTAAGCTGCCGCCCCCGACATAAGCAGCGTTGACGCTGCCGCGAGACGCGAGGCTTTCTTAGCCTGGCGCCCTCTAAACCGGGCCATTTCAGCCTGATTTTGAAAGTTTATCGCTCGCGTTTCACCCATAAATTCAATACTCTGCGCCTCAAGCTCTGCTTCCATGAGGTTATCTTCTAACACATCCATAGACACAAAAGTATTATTTCGGATCGTACCGCCAGCTTTTCGCCCCGCACGGCGCTGCCGGCGCGCGTTTTCGGCTGCTAGTGAACGCTCAGTTTTTGCGTTCATATCTAAAATGGCGCCGTTCGTATCGCCAGCCGTCTTAGCGGCGTTACCGGACTGAAGTTGCCCGAGCGCCTGCATCGTCCCGCCGGCGATCATGGCGCCGATCGCTATTTCTGCTCCGGTCATGCGCGTACCCTCGCATACAGCGAGCAGTCACCGCCATCAGGGCGGTATGCGACCATACGCTCAGCTTCCATGTTAAACCCTAACATACGCGCCCACCGATGCCCTTCTTCAAACTCACAATCGACTGTCATCTCAATACGCTGAAGATAGCACATATCAAGAAATCTTGATACGGCACGATGCACGCTTAAAAATCGTTCTTTCGCGGCCGCATTTGAAATGTAAGCCCACGCCATGCCACGTCCTTGCCACATAGGTAAAACCCCGGCACTGGCGATTGGAATACCGTTTACGACGCCGGTATAGCCCCACCCATCTCGCTCTAGTAGGTGCGCCTGAGCTGGCGTTAGCCAATCGGACAAATATGCCTGCCCGTTCTGCAAGTCCATATTAAGGATATGATCGCCCTTAAACTCTACGACGTCCATATTATCGGTCCTGAGTGTGCAGCTGAGGCATTAACGCCTCGACCGTCATAGGCAGCGGCTGGTCTTGTCGAATGTATATGTTTTCCTCTGTGCCGTACTCGCCATCCCATTCAACCTCAACGTCGCCATCAAATAGCGGAATTGCCGTATCCATATCATCACCGCCTTTGCGGAAAATTAACGGATTTAAGTTATTAGCGTCTATACCGACTTTTCCGCCGAGCGTCTGCCAAAAACGTATTATGAGGCGGTGTATGCGCTGTATTTTCCCTTGCGCGGTGCCGTCAGCCGCACCGGCCTCAATCCTGAGCGTTTCCATATCTGAATTATACGTAAGACCGACTTGTGCTTTACTCGTCTCCGGTGTCGTTATCGACCCAGATGACACGATGGCTGTACCAAGCGCCGCACCTTCGCCGAGAATTGTAACTGTTTCACCCTCAAGGTGGCCTAATCCTGTGATGCTGGTGACGCGCTCCCGAACTTCACCGCCCGTTTGATAAGCGGTAAAGCCAGACGTGTTAACATTTGCATCGCTACGGGTGTTCAACTCAAATGTGTTAGTCGTACTGTTGGCGACCTTATACACCTTGCCATTAACCTCAGTCATTCCTGAGACCTTAGTGATGCGTACGATGTCGCCATCGTTAAAACCGTGAGATGCAGCAGTGACTACGCCAGGGTTATTCTGGGTGATACCTGTAATGGTGACAGGGCTGTCCAGCGTCAGTCCGCTGTCGACGTAAAACGCATCCTCTTGGTCATTAGCGTCATCCCAAAATGTTTTCATATACTCTATGTATCTTTTGGTCGCGCCGTTGATGTACCGATTGACGACCATGTAAAGTTCGTCGGTCGCGCCGTCGGGCGCGGGGATAACCGCAACACTTTCAACTTTAGCGGCCGTCGTATTATATTGGTCACTGAAACCGCCTAAGATATGCCTGTGAAAACCTAATATCTCCTGATCCCGATCGTATGTCATGCCGACAACACTTCCGTCTGCCATAGCTATCCACACGACGCTTTGCGGTTCAGCCTGATACGCCATCTGTACTACGCCTGCCTGAAGCAGATGCTCAGCGACTAGGCCCATGTCAGGCGCGCGAAAGCCATCGTCTTCAAAGACATAGGCCAACTCGCGCACTTTTCGTTTACTGCGCTGCGCAAATATAATTGCGCGCCCGACGCGAACAGGTTTTATGTTTTCAGCGCTTCCAAACGCTGAGGAGCGCGTGCCTTGAATGTTTGAAGGCGTCAAGAGGCCGCCGTTATCGTTAGGTCGAACAACCCATTCACCGCCGACTGTGCCGACGACCAGACCTTTTTCATCGTCGACCATCCACTGAATAGAGTTTACGGTATCCGCAGAAAGCGTCGTCGTCGCGCCGCTATCGTCTAGTACCGTACCGTCCGTATCGGTAGGGGCAAAGTTCTCAAAATCTCCGGTGCGGCTAAGATCAATTCGTTGAGGCGTGTCAGTCGCACCCCCAAAACATAGCCTGTTCTGGTGAAAAGTCGATGTTGCCGGATAGCCTGTTGTCTCCGACCATACGCCAAGACGCCAAGTGGTTGTGGCGGTCGTTGCGGACGCGTCAGGGCCGTCTATGGTCGCTGTGACCGACGTCGTGCTGCCGACAGCAGTAATTGTTAGATACGTCCAATTCCCGGCGGCGTCTTCCCACCGAATTAGTCTACCAACGTCAGTGCTTTGAAATCCGGTATCGTTGTTAATGCCCGTAACCGCCGACGCAGTAACCGTAACGGAGCCGGTAGTCGCAGACAAGCCGAGTGTCGTATCTGTTGCGTTGGTATTGAAATAAGGGCCGTCAATAAAAGTGATGTTGGTGATACTCCAAGAAGTATCAGACGCGCGCTCAATTTTACGCGAAGGATAGTCAGGATGCGTAACGTACAGCACATCAGCCGACTGCGAAAACTGCAACTCGAACAAGTCGGCCTCAGCGTAAGTGGTTGTAAGCTCAACTGGCGATCCCCCGCTTTCAATTTGACCGCGATCTTTAATAAACCGCACGTAAAGATCGCCAAACTCTAAGATATACGCTTGCTCAGTGTTAAACTCAAAACGTACGACGCGGGTCGCTTTTGAGCTAGTTTTAACTTCGACAACATGCGCGGTCCCAGGGCGGCGCTGTGCCGGCCCTTGCAAAAGCGGAATAAAATTGAGGCAAGTTTTCAGTCCGGTCTGGTATTTCCCAAGATCAGGGCGCCCATAAACAAGCGGCGACACTTCGCCGCCGTTAAAATTGCTCTGAATAGGGCTGACTTTTGCCATTTATAGCCGTGCCGTAATCCAAGGGTCTTCAACGCTTTCAACGGGTGGGCGCTCAAAAGCGTTAATTTTACGCGCCTCATTTTTCATGTCTTCATAGATTGTTTGAGCCGACTGAAGTTTCGTATTCGACTGCGTTATTTTTTCGCAGATATCCCTGGCGATACGCGCAACAAGAAGGTCAACAAAGAGCTGGTCAAAGTCATTAGGGTCTGTAACACGGCGTATGTAGACGATTTTCAGCGGGGCGCCATCATCTGTCAGGATATACCCGCTTTCGATTTGAAGGTCTTTCTGAGCAGCTGTAGGAAGTAGCCTAAGAAAGTCGGCCGGCAGCTTATAGCGTTTTGCGTACCCGAAAGCAGGGTCAGTGCTGTCAGCCGCTAGTGAAGCGCGCTTACGCGCAAAACTCCATTGGTGCGCGCGTAATTCACTGTCTCTGGCGTGTTCGTAGACACGGTTGCACTCTCGCGCAGCTGTGCTGTCATCCGTTAAGGCTGTTATTGTTTTAGCGCCGAGACGCTGAAGAGCCAGATTACATATATCGACAGCGCTTGCCATGAGGCAGCGCCTTAGTTGATAACGACTTGATTAGCTGCAATCAGATCAGCGAGGTCTTTCAAGCACTGAACGACTTGCTGACGGTCTGCGCTTTCCGCGATATCGACCGAGACCGTACCCGCCGAAGCTGAACCAGCGTCGGACCCCGCAACGGACGTAGACGAGTTCAGGTCGAAATCCGCAAGGGTCAAAACGTATGTCCGGTTTGCCATTTAATTCTCTCCTAAAAGGAAGGATGGGGGGCAGAAGCCCCCCAACCCATTAGTCCACCACGTATTCGATTTTGAACGCGATGTCGCCGGCGGCCGCCGTAGCAGCAGCAGCAGAGGCAGTCAGGGCGATGTAGTAGTGGTCGCCGCCCGGATCGGACGAGACACCAGCATCTTCCCAAACTTTCTGGCCGGTGGTGGTGATGTTGGCCGCTTCGAAACGGTACTCGGTGAAGGCCGTAGCGGCCTGACCGAGCGTAATTGCCGTTGCGTAGCAGTCCTCATCAACAACCGTACCATCCGTTTCATAGACGCCGACATTCCAAGCCAGCGTCGGCGTACCGTTGCTGTCAAGGTCGTCAGAGGCAAGCTGGATCGAAGTGATGGAGCATCCCTTCGGAACCGGAGCCAGCATAACGATGTCGTTGTTGTCAAGGTCGCCAGTTGCGAGAGCAATGGTGCCTTGGGCGATGCGAACGCGGCCATGAAGCTCCTGCGTCGGGTTCATTACCGTCGGCGAGGCTTCATAGTTGGTTACGAGCGAGCTATCTTTGGTGGTCATTTATCAAGCCTCCGAGCAGGTGATAGCCACGACTTTTTCCTCTTGCAAGCGCGTCGCGCCGAACGTGGCTTTGACGTACACTTGGTTCGAGTAAGATTTGTCGGGGCGTTCCGAAATCTTGACTTCAATATCGTTCCACAGACCCAGGCACATACCGGACTTCGCGTAGCAGACCACGGTGCGGTCAGTACCCGAAAGCGCGAGGCGCTGACTGTCGATGAAGTTGAAGCCCATGAACGATTTGATGCGACCGTCAACAAGAACAGGCTTGTTGGTGTAGTCGAGGCTGATAGCCTGAGTTTCACCAAGCAAGTCGTCGTGCTGCTGCGCGCCGATCAAGCAGTACAGCTCTTCATTATCGACGTCGACTTCTGCTGCGATAAGAAGCTGCATGGCTTCACGCAGTTTGGCAATAGTGAGGCCGCCAGCGGTCGTCGCCGCCGTTTGCCCCGCCGGGAAAGTCGTTGAAGTGTCGCCATCTTCGCCGGTTTTTGCGGTGCCGGTAGCAGCGGAGATGATTGCATCATCCATAGCGCGGCCAATCGCGTATGCGCCATTGATGGCATACGGGCTGGTCGGGTCGGCGATAATACGCAGCTTATCCTGGTCGTCGATCAGATCGGCCCACTCCCAATCTGTCGGGTAAACCCAACGGCGATCTTGAGGGGTCTCAATGAGCGGCGTGTCGGAGTGCCGTGACGTGCGCTGTTGCGCAGTAACCGCACCGACTTGGTTAACAGGAACACCGGACTTACCGGAGAAGTTTTCGACCATAACGCTACCGCGCAGTTTCGAGCCTTTCTGCTGAAGCAGATGCTCGACGGTCGATTTATAGTCAATTACTGACCAATCGAGAATTTCATTGGACATTGGGCCAAGCCTCCTAAGTTGTCCTTAAAACTGAACAGCTTACGGCTTGTCCGAAAATCGGGGCCACCTACTCGCCTAAGTGCGGGGCAGAAGCTTGTCCGCGAAAGGCTTTCAGACCCTCACCATGAGGGCGCTTATCGACATATTAGCAACACTGTTGCAAGTATGCAACTACCATTCTTCCTGGACACGAAAGTTTGCTGTCACTGTCCCGGTCCCGCTTAACGTGCGAGCGCACAGCGTCACAGGCTGCTGTTGTGGCAGGTCGATATCAAGCGCTGCTACGGCAAGAGTGTTACTCTCGTTCTTTTTCCCCGCCTCAAATACCT
>Ga0208644_1000338_pt1 | contig 37761 bp, 52 predicted proteins | sample VirMetDEL_Nov_18_FD_184517 | JGI IMG/M metagenome (GOLD analysis project Ga0208644, IMG submission 184517) | Aqueous microbial communities from the Delaware River and Bay under freshwater to marine salinity gradient to study organic matter... | ecosystem: Environmental > Aquatic > Marine >...
ATTCTTGTAAAGTTCACGCCAGTCACCAGTCTGATAATAATCTTGCAAGGCTTTATAACGTGTCTTTTCTTTAATACCATCAAGTATTGCTTGACGCTGTGCATCTTGATATCTAATCATGTCAAGACTTGGGCCAGAACTTCCACCCATGCCAAGTGCATTAGCAAGAGCAGCATTTGGATTCTGTATATCAACAGACCCAACAGTCGGTGCGCTTTCGTCACCGTAATGCTTCATGTTATAAGCAGTACGTTGTTCTGGTGTAGCACCACCATAATAGAATGGGTCTTCGTTTATAAGGTTAGTTGAGTATAGTTCGCTAGCCCGTTCACGACGGTCTGCGCTAGAACCATAATCGCTAAGTGTCTGTTTTGGCTGAAACTGTCTTGTTGGTGTTGGCCAAACACTTACACCGGGTGCAGTAGCAACAATCTTATTGCCCTGCTGATTAGTCCCTCTATCTGCTGCCATATTAAACCCCCGCTCTCATTCTCATTAATTCCAAAGCATCTTGTTCTATTTGTGAAGCCTTATTGCTTTCAAGATTTGCCAAATCAGATTGATACTGTGCTTCTCTCTGCCTATTGCTAAAACCAAATTGTTGGTTTTGTTCATCCAATGACCGCTGGTAATCAGCAGTTTGGCGAGTTTGATTCTTTCCAAAATCAGCCATTGCTTTTCTAAAAGCACCGGAACGAACATTTGGTCCTTGTAGTCCACGACGACCAAACGACGCAACCAAAGGTTGCTGTTGTTTCTGATAACCTTCACGAAGGTCTTGCAAACCACGTGCTCCACGTTGGTTTGAAATAAAATTAGCATAAGCCTGCATTGCGCCAGTTGCAGAATAGTTATCCATCAAACCACGACGTTGCTGTTCAAAAAGTGCTGGATTATAAGCCATTATCGGTTCGCACTCCTTCTTGGTGATTCATCTTGCATGTTCTTCATGTCCTGTAATTCTTTTCTTAGTTTAGTTATTTCATTAATTAAAGTAAAAGTGATTTCACGAATTGCCACAGCATCAGTTGACTTCAAAGCATTGATTGCTGGAACAACAATGTATTCCATTATCCAAACACCTGCCCCGATAATACAATCTGGTCATTTTCCGCCAAAGCAGGAAGAACAGTCACAGAATCCAACTTCACATACGTGACTGTTCCGTCACTAATCTTTGTTGTTGTTACAGCGCTAGTAGCAAGTTTCGTATTGGTAATTGCGGAAGAGTCAATGTTTGTACCATCGGACAAACCATCAACATATGCCTTAACAGCATTAAAGTTTGCGTTAGCCTCTGACGCTTCAGCAATCGCTCCGCTAACAAAACTGTGTGGAATAGTAATAGCCATTATCCAGTAACCTTTCGTGTATTAAATTTATATGCAATACTGTCAATTCCCCAGTACAAACCAACAGGACCAGTAAACAGCAATTGAACAGAACGTGCTAAACCGAGATTTGAACCACGAAGAACCTGTGCACCAGCAGCAGCAACACCCCATTCACCAACTCCCCAACGACCCTCACCCCAAAGCATTCCGCTAGCAGAGGCATCGAGTTGAATGTTGAATGTTTTTCTTTCGTTTCCAACTGCTTCTTCAAAGTTGTGAAACACTTTCACATTAATGGTGCGTGATGTGTCAACCTGCTTAACAACAATGTCTGGTCTACGCCACATCTTCTTCATTGAGTAAGAACGACCATCAACCCAGCCAGTTCTGTAGTATGAAGCAAAGTTTGTTTCAACTCCAGCCAATAAATCTTTTTCTTCAGAGTAAACATCAACCCTAAGAACACGTGGAATATTTGGGTGAATCATATAAGGGTCTGATTGACCAGACGAATTAGTCCAGTCTGTTCCACCAATCGGTGCATAACCATCAGCAATCTGAAAAGCAGTCCATGAACCATCATTAATGGTTGGGTCATAAACAAAACACATCGAAGGATAATCAACTGATGTAGTTCTAGAAAATGGCATTGACAGCCAAACACGTTCACCAGAATACGAAACATGTATATGCTCGTCTTGTGTGGGGTTAATGTATCCCTCTGGATACATTGACTTCAAATTAGAAAACACATCAATTAACTGCGTTCCATTATAGAAATACAATCCCTGTGGATGTGAAAAGAAATAAACACCATCAGGAGCCACGGCAATATGTTCGTGTCTCAATGCACCAAGTTGTGGCGATAATTGAACAACCTGAAAGTCTTGAAAGTTGTAACCATAAACAATATAAACAGCAGTTGGCTTAAAGACAACAAGTTGACCAGCCACAACAGCCAAGGCTGTTATGCCTTCTCCGCCACCCTCAAAATCAATATACGAGTCTTCATCCCAGTTATCAGGAATTGATTCCAGGGACCAACGAACACGGTTGGGGAAAGCCACACTATCCTCGATGGTGTTAGCAACAACCATTTTATTTGCATGAATCGCAATATGTTCTGCGGTAGGCATCTTGTGGGCGTCGCCATTTGCTGTTGGCTGCCAAGCATGGGGAGCAACGCCAGAAGCAGTAAGTGCAGTTGCGTAAGTATCTGTTGTCATCCATGAATAACCACCGCTACCTGTGGTACCGGTGGTCATGTACAAAGTCTTGCCCCAAGTGGTCATACAAGAACCATGTAAGGCTCCTGCGACCACATCATTACCAGCAGAGTATTGCAGGGATGTAAAGTCACCACCGGTTGACTTCAGAACCTTTGTTCCATTAGCCAACATTAAATGTGGTGTTGCACCAGCAAATGAATACAACTTATGTGGTGCCCAGGTTCCAGTAATTGCTGTCTCGTTAATTTCACGCATAGCACCACGAGCAAACAAACCACCACGAGGGTCAACCTCGACATTTAACATGTCGGGTGACTCGTTCCGCTTTAACTGGAATTGGTCGGCCCTAAGGTTTAGACCACCAGTAAAGTCGTCGTAGCGTTCAACGGATACATTGCTCATTGGCCAATAGTCGCTCCAAGCGTCTGCAACCAACGACGCATAGTTGGATACTGACGACCACCAGACATGATTACAGGCTGTGCGCTCGATGCCTTCATCAAGTCACGACGTGCAAGACCAACGCCTTGCTCAAATGAATTCAAATGCATCTGTGCTAACTGTGCATCTTCCTGCCTTTGGTAAACCCTACCCAACACAAAATATGGGAGCAAAGCATGGAACCACTCATCGAGGTCAATCATTTCATCTGTGTCGGTCAACCAGGTGTAAACAGGATTCCTATAAGCACGAACTGTAATTGGGTAAACAGCATCTGGCTTAGCCCACAGTTGAATCTTCTTATCCCAGAATGAGTAAAAATACGGCCTAGATGGAACATCCGTATTGCCAAGCCAAATCTCTTCAGCATTGTCATAAGGAATCAATGTCAAACGTGCACCAGATGAGCTGGTGTCAAGAACTGAAATGATTTCACGAATATCTCCGATTGTAGATATTGTGTATTCACGCTGACCAGCTACAGTATTAAAGTTATAACTTTCCTGTAGATATGGCCAACGGCGTTCCAACGCATAAATACGTTGAAAGCCTTCACGGGCAAACTGGTCAACGACAACATCCGGCAAGTCTTCTTCGTCAAGGTCTGCCATTGAACGAACCTGTGTGCGTAGAGTATTTAGACTAATCATTTAGCCTGCCCTTGTGACCTTAGATGTCCGATGCAATAATCCGTACCCCGTGCCTTAGGACCCTCACAAGTGTCCTCATTGGCAATACAGCGGTTGCGACCAATGTATGGCGCAGATGGAGCAGCAATCTTTGCTCCTGCTGTCGGGGCTAGGCGGATGCCAGATACTGGCTGTCCGTAATAAGATTGGGCTTGTACGGCGTTTTTCATATACAACTAGCCCGATTTGTTACATATCCCCCACCACAGAAGAAGTCTGTGGTGAGGGAATGTAGATTTATTTAGTATCCACCTCGTGAACGATTTATTTCGTCCCTGCGACGCTTTGCGGCGCCTACTTTTTCGGCATTACGGATTGCTTGTGACTTTGAAGCAACCTTGCTCTTTGAAGGAGCAACACGCTTTTCCTTCATACTTCCTGCAGGATTACGTGTCTTGCTTCCGGACTTATATCCATCAGCACGACTCATCATCATTGAACTCGGTCCAGCAGTAGTCTTGGTCTTTCTAACCATTTTACGCTCTCCACGAGCACCCTTCTTGTCGTCCACAGAAGTGGCATAATAAGCAGTACGTGCCTGCTTCTTGGTTGCTGGACGGTCAGCCGACTTGGTGTTTTGCTTTAGGTACTTCTCAACAAACTTTGCACGATTTGGGTCGTTCTTTTTTCCGCCTGTTTTGTTGTAACCTCTTGGATTACCTGATTTCTTGCTTGCCATGGGTGACACTCCGTTGTCTAGAATTTTGTAATACTTTGGCATTTCATCTCCTTTTGAAATAGGGGAGTGGGTTTCTGCCCACTCCCCCGATTCAATTACTTGCGGTAGATACTTACCGTATCGGCTGCGGTGAAAACACCAACAAACGAAGCGGAAGATGCTGCTGCAACAACTGCTGAACCAACGAGAGTAACTCCCGATGCACCAGCGGTAAGGGTTACTGCATGAGTGGCACCAGCCAAGTTCACAACTGAAAACTCGAATGAGGTTCCAACTGCTTCATCGGCTACTGCTGCACCCAATTGTGCACCCGTAGGTGTTGTCAACGCACGACCTGCTGTCGGGGTCATTGTGTAAACAACTGGACCTCCGGCTACAAGTGTTGCTGCTGCTTGGACTGTTGCTTCATCGGAAGCGGCAACTACAGTTGCCTTTTCCTTTGCTGCTACCCATGATTCTAGACGCTTGCGTGTTACCGCACCATCTGTGTTATTTGCTACTAGTGGCATGTGATTATCTCCTTTTGATAACTTGCTTAGGCGGTCTTTGCCGTGAGTTTGCCCTGCTTCGCACGGTTGCGACAGGTAAGGTTGCCGTAGCACATGATGAGCGCATAGCGAGCATCAACGTCTTCTGGCTTAATAAACTCAGTCTGAGCAAACCACTTGCTGCTGTGACCCACCAAGGTGAGGTACTTCGTGTTAAGGAAGTAAAACACGCCAGCGGTGCAATGCACGTCGTACATTACAGGAGCAGCCTTGAACAACAGGTTCTGGAATCCAGCATCTGCGGTCTTGGTGTCCGTGTAACGGAGGTTTGGCTGAAGAAGTGCTTCGTACTTCTCAAACAAAGTCTGGGTTGTCAACAAGGTGTCTGGGTGGTCGTTACCAACCGAAACGCTGTTGTAAGCCGTTGCCATCTGTGCGAGGGTCAAAGCACCTGCGGTGTTTTCCTCGTACGAACGCCAGAACTCGTTGCCTGCTGTTGCCGAGTTAATGCCACCAGCGGTGTTGCCGGATTCAACCAAGTTGCCAAGGCCGTTCCAGTCTTTTCCGCTGTTGCCAGTTCCGTCAGCAAAGAACATCTGGTTGAACGATTCACGCATTGACTCTTCTGCCTGCATAATCTTGGCTTCGAGTAAGTTGATGATTTCTTGTTCACCGTTGTTCTTGGCTTCCTCAATACCGCTGATTGCGATGGATGCAGCGTACTGCTTCCATTCGTACTCAGCAGCCGAGATGCCTTCTTGTGGAGTCAACGACAGCGAATCGTAACCACTGTATGAAGCAACAGTTGAGTTCGTGCCGTAGATGAGTGGTTCAACAATCTTTGTTCCACCGTTGAGCATGCGAATGCGGCCCTTGTCCATCAACTGGTAGGTCAAAGGACGTGCGGTAAACACGTTGTCTGTTAGTTGCGAACGGTAGTTCGCAAGAGTTGTCGAGAGCAACTGGTCAAAGTTGCTATTGGCTGATGCCATGATTTTTCTCCTTGGGGTTAAACGCTACTCGCCTAGTTGCCGTTTTGCGGCTTCAAAAGCGTCTCGCAATGATGTAATAGGTTTTGCTGACACATCGGCACTGACAGATGATGTTCCACTGCTTACAACACCAGAACTCCGTTTGGCCTGTGTAAGTTGCTCAGTCTCCTGGGCCTTCTTAGCACGTAATTCACGAACGACTTGTGCGTCTTCGTAAATACTGTCAAACTTCATCTGCTTGTAAACCGCTTCCAAATCTGTTGAACCAATGGCCAAAGCCTTTGATACAACTTCGTTTGCATCAAAATCAGAACCGTATCGGCTCTGCAACGTCGCAACAGTCCTGTCCAACTCCTCCATTGCTTTCTGTTGTTCAAAAGCTTGGACTCGTTGTTCCAACTGTCGGTACTGCTTTTCAACCGGGTCTAACAGGAGTTCCTCTTCTTCCGAGATGGTTGACTCGTTTAGTCCGTAATGCTTACTAAGTAGTTCCAGGGTCTCCTTTGGATTGCTTTGCAAAGCTTCTTGCAAGGCTGTACCAAATTGAACCTGACGTCGTTGCTCGCTAAGTTCCTGTGTCTTGCGGGTGTAATCCGCCTGACGCTGGTACCCAGAAAGCGCCTCTTTGAGTGGAACTTTTACTTCTTCTCCGTTGACCTGAACAGCAACATACTTGTCGCCGTACTCATCAACAGGAAGCAGTTCAATTTCCGCTTCGCTGAGGTTTTCAACTACATCTACGACTTCCTGCGGTTGTCCCTCCAAAGGGGCCGATTCAGTCTCGACTTCATTGCTAGTTATTTCGCTCATTGCTTGAGTCCTCCAAGGGTTGCTCTATATGTAGTGTTTTATCGTTACATGCCTGGTGGCATACCAGGAGGCATTCCACCCTGCATTCCCCCATCTTGCATAAGTTGCATTAGCAACTCTGGCGGAAGTTGTGCAAGTTCAGGAGGTAATCCTGGTGGTGGTCCACCCATTGGTGGACCTCCTTGCATCATTGCTTCTGGTGGGAGACCTTGTGGTGGCATACCCTGTGGAGGCATCTGCTCCATTGGGGGAGCGGCCTGCTCAGGCATTGGTGGCTGTTGAGGCGCTGTCTGCATAAACATTGATGGCTGCTTAACACCAAAACCATATTGCAGAACATACTCTGCAAGTTTTTGGATATTTATGATTCCACTCTGAATAAATGGCGCCATTGCGTCCATAATCTGCATAGCGGATTGACGGCGGAAAGATTCATTTGTTGGCTGAGTAGAACCACCCTCTACCTCAAAATCAAATTCACCCTGAATGTAGTCACGGTCAAAGCGAACCCAGGCTCGCTTTTCCCCTGCCCCAACAACACGAATTGCCTGTTCACCAGTCATGTATTGCTGTGCAAGCATGACCAATCGTCGACCACAATCAGCGATGGTACGTTCAATTGCGGCCAGTTTGTCTGATGACCGGGCATTTGCAGCATCCTGGACAATGCCAGCTTCTGTGGCCGTACGACGAATCTCTGGCAATGTTCCACGCATGTACTCGGACACACCGGATATCTGGTTGATGTCGTTTGAGATTAGTTCTGACTGATTGTAAAACTCTGGTGGGCTAATAATTGCCGGCATTGGAACAACAGCATTACTTAGACCATCTTCAGAAATAACAGGAACTAGAACGTTGTCTTCGTCTGATTCGAGCGCAGCACGACCATCAGCATCAAAAGACGATTCACGGTAAAGCCATTTGCGTGAGAATCGCTTTCGGTGATTCATCATCTGCGTACGAGTCTGGTTAAGTTCCATCTGTAATGGCTCAATTGCCTCCAATTCACCCATTGGGTAAAAGTGGTCTGGAATGTCGTAGTTGCGAAGCATTACAAATGGATGACCAAATGCAAATGGAATCTTTGTTGGTGCAATCAAGAACTTGTCGCCACCATCACAGAACACAGAAATTGTGTCACGGTCAATGTCGTAGTATTCCCAAATCTCAACATACGAATCGTCTGGGTTGTCCCCACGTCGTGGTCGTAGGCTCCCACGCCATTCATCAACACTCCATTTGGAGTAATGAGATGGTGCTGCCTCGTTTCGAGCTGCAGTATTATAACGCTTGTCTTTTTTGACGTCCTTCAACGGACGACGAATGCGTTGAGCAATCCAGCGAACATCCGACATGGATGTCGCATCTGCATCAACAAAAACATCAAATGGAGAAATGCGCTCAACAAATGGTCGGTCTTCAGTAATAATAAGCTCTGATTCCGTTATTGATTCAGCAGTAGCCATTTCGTCTGCGGTCTCGTAATCTTCAACACCTTTTTCAACAAAACGATAACCGGTCTTCAACCATCCATGTCCAACAATCAACATGTCTTTTACTGAACGACGGAACTCACGCTGGCATTCAAAATGCCTCCACCAATAGTTCACAATCTCTTCTGTGATTATGGCTTTTGGTGCATCTTCAACATTCTTTGCATTAACAACAATCTTTGGGTAGTTAACAGAAACGCTTGGTGCAATTACGTTAATTGTTGCAAAAGCCATGTTGACAAGCAAGCGGTCTTCTGGCATTTGTGTCTTGTAATGCTTGCCACGATACATGTCCACCATGCGACCCCAAAGGTCGTCATATCGTTCTTCACGACGCCAACGTCGTGACTGCTCTATCTTGCCACGATATTTAGTAATAAGTTCCTGATTAGAAATTCGTGCCATTATTTGTCCTCTTGCCCTTCGTGCCAACCAATATGGTTGTCAAGTTTGCTACCAATTTTGTCAACTTTACTGCCAATCATTTTGAGCAAGATTCGACCTTCTTCGTGCTGCTCGGTATTTTCTTTCCGCAGTCTTTGCAAAACGACCACAAGGGGTCCCGATATGATTGCGACAACAATCGGTACCCATACCATCTCCATCTCAAATCCAACGACTTCCGACGGGCTCGGCATTGATGCCGGCTTCCTTGGCTACACGAACTTGTTCGTCAGCCCTTTCCTTGACCGTGGGTCCATGAAAGTCTTCCTGGCCGTAGGTGAATCCCAGACGAACAGACTTAATATGGCATTTGAAGCAAATTGAGCCACGACGGGGCAATTCATCTGATTCAAAAGTCGTGAAACACTCTAAACAGCGAAATTCTTTCATAACTATAGACATACTTCGTTACTCCCGGAAATTAAATGCCCCAATTGGCATTTCTTTTTCAACTTCTGGCTTCAATATAAATTTTTCCCACCAAGCCAAAGTGTTCTTTATTGGAGATGGGTCGTGCCTGTATTCAGGCAACCAGACGTATTTCAACATCTGGTTTGCAATTGCTAAAGACATAACACGGTCATCATGGGGTGAGCCATGCATCTTACCGTTGGACTCACGAACAAATGTTCTGAGTTCAGCAATTGTGTTGTGGTCGTAGAGCCAGAGTCCCTGGTCTCTTATCGAAGCATTAAGTTCGTCAATAGCCAATGGTTTGGAGACCGAAGTCGTTCTCCAACCCATCGTCTCGGTAATAGTTGGGTTTCTTTGGCCAAGCTTTCTTGAACGGTAAATATTCTTGTAACCAGTTCTCTGTAAACCCTTAATGGTTGTAAGGCCGTGGTTGTTAGACTCGATGCCAACCAATGCATAATTATAAAAGAACCCAATTGCATGAAGTATTTCCTCACCAAACAAGTCTGCGTCCACATGCCCGTGCCAGTGGGCAACCACCAGTCCAGTGTTTGCAGAAATAACATGTGCTGACGAATAGTCACCATGTCCTAGACCTTCTGCAACGTCAGCGCCAATTACATATATTTCACCAATATCTGGAAACTCATATATTGCTAAAGCCCCACCATCCTCAATGAATGTGTAGTTATTCTTACCCATCTGGTTCTTCAGGTATCCACGGTCTGGGTCTACTGGCTCAATCTCCCTGAGTGATTCAAGGTCAAACACAGGGCGCCCAGAACGGATAAAGGCTTCCTCAGCATTGTCCGGATACTCCTGCGCCAACTGCCAGTCAGGAAGGTCACGCTTCTTAGCCTCGTACCAGTCCTCGTCACGGTCTCCAGCAGACCAAGGAAAGAACACCCCAGTAAATCGGTTTGTGCCAGTCTGTGAACCAACCCACAGTTGGTGAAAGATATTGCCTTCACCGTTAGCGGTACTCAGGCAAATAACACGACCACCCACGTCGGCAATTGGTTCAATAGATGCCCACGCTTCTTCAGCGTTGGGCAAGAACGCCATTTCGTCAATGATAACTCGATACACCGATTCACCACGAGCAGGGTCATTGCCAGAAGGCAGGGACTCAATAGAAGAGTCATTAGAAAACACCATCTTCAACTGGTTGTCCGAGAGTAGGTCTGGTCCACGGGTACGCATCCACGCAGGCATCATCTTGTAGCCATACTTGGTTTTCTGTAGCAGCTTAGATGCTTCACGCTCAGTACGTGAAAGCATAACCGTAAAGCGGTCAGCCCAAAAAAATGTTTCCCAGAACGTAAATGCCGCAGCCAAAGTAGAGAACCCAATCTGTCGTGCCTTCAGCACAATGCTGTATCGAGAGTCAATCCAGACACGCACGGTTTCTTCCTGCGCTTCACGCAGAACAAACTTGATACGACCCCGCTCAGGGTGTCTAATCATCCAATGGGTGGCACAGAAATAAGAAAATGCGGCCACAAGTTCATCTGTGGTCGCACCCTCACTACCTTTGCATTTCCGCCACTCCTTCTCGTTGAGAAGGTCGGTTAGTTCCATTATTCCTCTTCAGGTACCTCGGTAAACAGGGCTTCGTCGGTTTTGGCATTCTCTGCACGTTGTGCAAACTCACCCAAGCCAAGTGCTGAAAGCACAAAGGCAACGGCTGGTTCAACCGGGACGTCGGGAACCACAAAGGCAACAACCAAAGCAACTGTTGAGGAAACAAAGGCTGCAACACGGACAGGGTTGTTGTATACGAAGGCTTTAATCTTGTTCATAACTATACTGAGGTTTGTTACCTAGTGATATATCAGGAGATTAGTGCTGCAACTTCTTCCGAAGTCAAACCTAACGCTGCAAGTTTCGCTTCTGCGGATGCTTTGGCTTCTGCTTTGGCTGTTGCTTCCGCTTCACGCTCTGCTTCTGCTTCAGCGTATGCGGCTGCATCTGCTTCACGCTGTGCGACTTCCTCTGCTGTGAGTTCAACTTCGGTGGTTACACCTGTTGAGCAGTTGACTACTAGTTTTGTTGCCATGATATTTTCCTAACTGTTGTTTATCCCATACAGGGATGCTGATGAATACTGTGACCAAAGGTACGCATTTGGATAAAACTCTATTGATGTTATTGCTGAAGTGTTTGACCATAAACCAGCAACAAAAAAACTATAAGCCAGAGTTATGTTATTTTCTGTAACAGAATCAGAACTAAATGATTTGTTTGTTGAACCAGCATAGTTCGGTATATAAATTGCGGTATTTCCAAAAGTAGTTGAACTAGAAGATGAAGCAGCACCAAAATATCCTATTGAACCACTCCCAGAGACAGCACTACTGCCATCCCCGTAAATATATCTATTGGTGAAACCTGTAGTTAAAGTATTAAACTTTCCAAAAATATCAACTGCACCAGCAGTATTTTGCACAGACAGCACTATTAACAAATCTGTATAAGTTTGAGGTATAGAAGTAAATGCAATACTGGCTGCACCACCAGAACCAACCGTAATCGTTTCAATGAGTTTGTAGGTGACAGCCATTATGCAGCCTTAATCCCGTAGAGCGTGAACTCGCAACCAATAGAAAAGTTTGCACCACCACTAGGTCGCACAAAAATTGTTGTTATCGCTTCAGGCGTTTTACGCCACAAACCAACACGGGCAGAAACTTGTGCGCCAGCCTGATTAGACCTACACAAAACCGTTTTGAAGGTTGTTGTGTTCGCATAGTTCATAATCTGAAGGATGTTAGTTGTTTGGGCGGTATGGAGGTTGCCAACAAACATCACATCTTGTGTTGAAGTTCGGTCTGAAAGAGTAACACTTCCGTTTCCTGATAGTCGTGTTGCAGAATAATTTGTTGCTGTGTCACCGTTAAAACGCAACTCCATGAATTGTGCTGATGCTGCTGTGCCGTTAAACACCAACACCAAATCGGTATAGGTCGCAGGGATAGAACTGAAAGTCACGGATGCTTGTGCTGTTCCTAGACTTTGTGTTGCTATTGGTTCATAAGTTGCTGGCATAACTACCCCTTAATCCCATACAAAGCGAACGATGAATACTGACTAATGTTTGGCAACGATGACCCAAAAAGCGAAATTGAAGTTACAGCAGATGAACTTCTCCAATTCCCAGACCACATACGAACAGACCCACTTCCATTTAGGTCAGCACCCATCAAAGCCCTAACAGTTTTGAATTTATTTGTATTTGTGTAATCCAAAATATCAACAATACTTACACCAAAAGTGTTTGATGCGGCACTGTTGCTCGTTGGCAAACCAAATACCATTTCTGTTTGATTTGTGTATCCTTCCGAGGTTGCTGAGGAACCATTTCCCAATAGAGCATGGATGGAATAGTTTGCTGCGGTATCACCATTAAATTGTGCGTAAAGATTATTAAGTGATGCGGTTTTAGCATCACGACTCATAATTCTTAACTGCAAATGTTTGTAGGTTTGAGGAATGTCGCTAAATGTAATTGGTGTAACACCACCTGCACCAACAGTTGTTGTAGCAATAGACTCAAAGTCACCCAAATCAACTACACCACCAGCCCAATACGAAGCAATCTGCGCCGTGTTACCACGGCGACCTCTAGGTTGTAATGCTCCGCCACTAATGGCTTTACCACCTGCTGTAGTTTTTAGAAACGAAGGCACTTAGTACCCCTAGTTATGCTGTGATTCGGTTGACGTATCCAAAAATGTTAATAGCACTAGTTGTTGCGGCGAAAGCGGCAATAACCAATGGAGTTGCATTACCTTTAATGATAAGACCGGGAACAATCAAATACAAACCGTTCTCCGCTTTTACCGTGAACTCGATGATGTCTCCACCTGCAGTTGCGCCACCCCACTCAATTGTGAGTTTGCGGTCTGTTGAGTCATAGTTTTGTGCATACAACCAAACTTCATCAATTGTGGTTGCCGTAGCCGACCCGGTGTGAATCGTCTTGCCCGGAGTTGCATCATCATCAATGTGAATGCCACGACCATCTGTTGAACCGCTGAGTGGTATTTTGCTAAAAGTTGCCATATATGTTCTCCTGAATCGTTACCTAACTAGTGAAAATCGCTGCTGACAGCACAAACTGGTCATCTTGAGACTTGGACAAAATGGCGCTAGAAACCGCTGAACTAGCAGAAACGTACTCGGCAACATCAGATGCCGATACCTTTTTAGTGGTAGTTGCACTAGTATCAACAATAGGCAAAACATCGCTACCATCAACATTAATTGCGGTTAACGCTGTTAACTGAGAAATCTTAAGGTCAGCCATTAAACATTACCTACTTCCAACAAAATAAACGAACTTCCATCTTCTAAGAGCAAATCGTTACCATCCTCCAACTCCAAGTTGGAAACCACAAAGTCCGGGTCAGACCAAAAGTTATTTGCCAAATCTCCCAAAGTTGTGCCAGTAGCACCCTGTGCTACATAGTAATCAAATTCCAAAGAACCACGAAATTGCAAACCTACAGTAGCCCAATGCGTGTACAGCAAGTCACCCAGAGTTGCACCAGCAGATGGATACAGCGCTCTTAGAGCGGTGTACATCGCATCGTTAGTTGTCGCCATAATCCCTCAATTCAAAAACAGCCATCTTAGGCCGAGAATTATCGTCAATACCGCAACTAGGGCAAATCCAATGAGTAGCAACAGGGGGGTACTCCTCTCCGCATTCTTTGCATTCGACCATGTTCATATTGCCTTCAAATGATTCCGTTGAGCCTTCTCTCGCTCCGCTACCGCAGCAATCAAAGAATCCAACTCAGCATCAGAAAGTTCTGCTGCCTTCTTATTAGACTGAACCGTTACCGTAGGCGGAGCCATACGGTTAGTCGCCTGTAGATACAACTGTGCAGATTTGGTGTCACCATCTAGCGCCTTGCTGTACAATGTGTCCAGCAAGCGCTGTGTTCTCTCTGGAGAACCTTGCACTTCGTCCACAGAGTCTTTCCAGGCATTGCGGAATACTTCTTTTTTTTCCCAGCGACGTAGTGTTGTTATATCAACACCAAGCTCTAAGGCCATGGCCTTCTTTGTGGCCGGCAAACGCTCGCTCGGAGCCGTACAAAGCCAATCGACATAAACCTGTTGTTGCTGTGTGAGCGTAAGTTCTTCGTTTTGTTTCATTTGCTGTAAGGCTTAATATTTGGCTTGCGTCGCTTAGAGCCTTTTGGTGGTCTCTTGGGCAATCTCTTTGTCGGAGGGGGCGCAATTTTGCCATCCCTTTTGGGGTTTGGAAGTGGCTCTGCTCTTCGTGGTTTCATATTATTAACACAAATCGTTACAGGTAACAAAAGTCAAATACTATATGGCAACAAGCAAAAAAGACCCAAGACTCGCACGTGCAGGTGTTTCTGGTTACAACAAACCAAAAGCAACCCCAGGACACCCAACCAAGTCACACATCGTTGTGGCTAAAAGTGGTGGTCAAGTCAAAACAATTCGATTCGGTCAACCAGGTGTTAAGACTAATCAGACCGCTGGACAACGTGAAGCGTTCAAATCCCGTCATCGCAGCAACATTGCTCGTGGACCAATGTCAGCCGCTTACTGGGCAGACAAAGTCAAATGGTCTCCATCTAAGACAGCCCAACCAAAAAACAAGAAATGGGTTAAGGGTTCATAATGGCCGGCAACAACTACACCAAACCAGGACTCAGAAACAAGATTAAAAACAGTGTTATGGCTGGTTCACAGGGTGGAAAACCCGGACAATGGTCCGCACGAAAAGCCCAGATTGTGGCTCAAAGATATAAAGCAGCAGGTGGTGGGTACTCGGGTAGTAAAACCAAAGCCCAATCAAACCTCAGCAAATGGACTAAAGAAAAATGGACAACATCAGATGGAAAGCCTGCTATTAGAAAGTCTGGTACGACAAGATATCTACCAGAAAAGGCATGGAAGAATTTATCCCCAAGTCAGAAAGCCGCTACAAACAAAAAAAAGGTTGCAGCCTCGAAACAAGGCAAACAATTTGTAGCAAACACTCCAGCAGCCAAAAAAGCTGGAAAAACTGCACGTCAAAAATAGGCGCCAGTACTTAAAAAAACACCCCCACCGTCTGTGGTCGAACAAACACTGAAAGACATGTAACACTTGGGGGGAAGGGTAGGGATGGGGGGAAGAACAGAACTGTCTTAAAACATGTTCGGTTGGTCAGCCATTCAGGCTGACAAACCGCAAAACACTGGTCGACCACAAGGGAGACCAAACAAACCTCCTCTATGCGGTGCAGTAAAAACCACCGCCAACCAAACCACAAAAACGTCCACCGTGGTCAACCACAAAACCAATGCACCGGGTGCTAAAAAAATGCACGTGCATTGCACCAAATTTTGCACTAAATTTCGTGTTGGTTTTTGAGTGCCGGTACTTAAAACTTAATACCCCCCACGTCTTACAAAACCCTTACTCGGATTGGGAAAATCCATGCTACGGACATGACCAGTGCCAGTCCCTTGGTAGCCTGACGGGCGTACACCCCCACCCCCCCTCTCGTGTCATACAGGTATACAAACCAGTTCGGCCCCAGTGTGCGCTGTCGTGTCAAGGTCAACCCATTCTTTTTCCGCCCCCCTATGACTGTTTACCTTTCTTGCACCCCCCCCAAGGGCTTTTGATGGGGGGGGATGCTAATTTCCCCCTCTCATCCTGACTCTCTATCCATTGGGTCGGTTGTTGTATTCACTTCACATGAAAGCAGGTTGGTTATGTCCGTATTACATGATTATGACCGTGAGGTCTGGGTTGATGAGTCTGATGACTCGTGGCGCTCTGTTCAGGCTCTAACCGAGTTGACAGGCTTAGAGATTGACGATGTTGTCAATACTTTTGGCTTGGGCTTCGTTGAGGAGCATGGCGTCAACATTGGAACCGTCGTTGAGGCGATTCTTGACCCTACTGTCAACCTTGAGTGGTTGATTGCTCGCTGAGTTTGCTAGTTCGTCCATTGGTGGACTCTAAACAACATGAACCTTGCGATAGCCCTAGCAAGTCAAACATTGGGCTTTTATTCCTACTATCTGAAAGTTGGGTTTTATGACATACACAGAACATCTGTTGTACAAAAAGATTGATGAACTTGAGGCTGAGTTGGGCGAACAGGCTGGTCTAGTTGCCGACCTTCGCATGAAGCTTCAGGCGACAACACAGTTGCTCAATCGTTATTACACAGGCTCAATCCCGTTTGAGGCCGTGTGATGAACTGGTTTGGCTTGTTCACCTGCGCTTCAATCGCTTTGTTGGTTCTTGGTCGCATCGTTTACGAGATGGGCTACGACAAGGCGGTTGAGGACATTTCAGTCAGCCGTAATTGGTGTCTAAAAGAAAGGGGCTAACATGCCTTCAGTATACAAGAAAGGCTCGGTGCCCGCTGGTTCTGCCAGCGTGTATGTGGGTCGTCCGACTAAATGGGGAAACCCGTTTCCGATGCGTAGTGAGTCTGAGCGTGATTCTGTCATCTCTCAGTTTCAGGACTACCTGTTGAGTTCCCCCGATTTGTTGGCTCAAATCGGTGAACTCAGGGGTAAAGATTTGGTGTGTTTCTGCGCACCAAGAGCCTGTCATGCTGACATTTTGCTGAAATTGGCGAATGCTTAGTGCGTTTCTCACGGGGGTTTTTTGCCCCCGTGAGAAACTTCACACACCTACAGATTGGAGACATTGTGGACGAACCACGCATTACTCGTTATGTGCTTGACAAACACTACGGCTCTGCCTATCAGTCCGTTCAGGACGAGATTGACGGAGTTGACGACGAGGACGACCCTGAGATTCGGCTTCACCGTTTGGACATGTTGCGAGACTTTGAAGCCTCGCAAGAGTTCCTTGACGATGACATATCCTGTCCGACCACAGATGTTGATGACCGTGATAGCGACCGCTTTCCGCAAATCAACGAAAATCAGGGTTGGGCAGATTGAGTTGTTCGCTTCTCGCCCCCACTTGCGTGTGGGGCGAGAAGCTCACAAAAAAAAATAAATAAATAAAAAAACAAGGCGAAAGCCAGAAAGGACATCATGTCCACATCAAAAAAGACCAACACAGCGAAGGCTCAAGCCTCGACTGTGCCACAAGTTGACACCGTGACAATGACGGTAGCCAGCATTGACGAGGGAGCCAAAGGTGGAGCGTTTGTACGCTTCGTGGCAAACAGCAAGGGCATTCAGTGGCAGGTCTACATGACCCACGCAAAGATTGCTTCCTTCAACATCAATGAGGGTTCAGAGTTGACGATGAAAGCATCGTCAATCAAGCAGGCATTTGCCTACGACTCAACGACCCGAAGCACAGTCGTTGACTCTGAAGGTAAGCCAGTCCTTGCGCCAATCGTCTACGGTTATGTCAATTCCGCAGGCGAGGAAGTCAAGTACAAGTACGGCAAGGGAACGCTGGACATTGGAGTCAAGGTGGTCAGCAACAAGCCGAACCCAAACATTGGCGAAGCACAGGCTCGTGGGGCATTCGACCCACGCTAAGTGTGACCCCACACACGAAAGGGGCTGGGCAGGAAAACCTGCCCGGCCCTTTCGGTGTGAAGGGCTAGGAGCACCGTGCTAAAGCACTATTTCGCATTCGCGAAATTGCCTATAAAAATTATCCCGCACAAACCAGTGCGTGATGGTTCAGGTCAAAACATAAACGACTTCCGACATGACCCCACAAGGGGGTCAGTCGAAAGTCGTTATACACAAACTTTGGGAAAGTCTCGGATGGGTCTAAATGCAAAATGAATTTTCAAAACTACTTGTCGAATGGCGGGTGGGAAACCCAATCGTAGAAAACAAAACATACTTGATAACTATCAAAACTGTGTATGACCACGATTGGCAATTCCATCTACTGACAAGTGTGTTCAACAAGTACACATACGACGAGGAGTACGCATTGTTCTTCACTAATCATGAGATAACTATTCTCAACAAAATGTGGGAAAACATTGATGTGCCCCCTTATGAAGAAACAGCTCAAATCGTTGCAAGTTGGGTCAACCTGCAACGTGAGTTGAATTTGTGAAGTATGTGTTCGTCTGTTTGTGCGCCCTCGCTTTGCGTGGCGCACAAACATCCTCTCTCGAAAGGTTGGTAATGATTACTAAACGTAAAAAAATCCAAATCATGAATGAAGCTGTAATCAATCTGATGATTGAAAACGCTGAACTCAAAACACAAAACAAAAAACTGGAAAACTTGCTTGATATAACTCTTATCAAGTCGGGTTCGCCGCAAGAAGAACAGTCCTACTAGGAGGGCACATGTCAGTACCAACCATCAACGAAATCAATCAAGCGTTAGAACAAGCCACCAAACTGATGATGGCTGCACAAAAAGAAATCATCTACCTCAGGAAAGAAAACGAAAAACTCCAACAAATAATGGGTTTTTCCATCAAAAAAGGAGAGTTAAATGCCTAGGGCAGAACATGCAACATGTCCTCAATGCGATGAAACATATGAAATCGAAGACATGGTCGACATTGATGGTTCATATTGGTGCAGTGAAGACTGCTACGACAACCATCAACGAACTTCAGATGATGACGATGGAATAATCCTTCCTTGGTCATTGAAGAAACGCCCAATCTTCCTGCATGAAAACGGTGACTTCCGTTCAATGTACCGTTCAGTTACAAAATACAACGGAGACAAACTAACACCAGAGTTATACATCGGAATGGAACTAGAAACAGAAGCAATTTCTGGTGACAGAATAAGTGGTGCAAGGTTTGTCAAAGCAAACACTGTTATCAACGGAACAGAAACCGTATACATAAAAGGTGATGGTTCTCTTGACCACGGATTTGAAATTGTTTCACATCCGGGCACATTGGAATTCTTCATGCAAGACTTCAACTGGAAAGCAATTTCTGGTCTAAAGTCTCGTGGATTCCATGCGTGGAACGCAAGTACATGTGGACTGCACTTACACCTATCACGCAATGCATTCATTGGTGACGGACACATGATGAAATTCATTTACTTCATCTACAAGAATCGAGTTCCACTCGTACAGTTCGCAGGTCGTGAATCTCGTTATGCAAAATTCGACATGAACATGTTCCTAAATGCCCAATACGACTGGGGAACAGAAACAACAGTCAAAGGTAATACCTTGACACAAATGGCAAAAGGACACGTCACAAACTCGGAAAGGTACATGGCTGTGAACCTGCAAAATGCCAAGACAATTGAACTCAGATTCTTCCGTCCATCACTCAACACAGACACAGTTATTGCTGCAATTCAATTTGCTCAAGCACTGTTTGAGTACACAAAAGATGTGACTGCCAAACAGGCAGTCTCAGGTGGTCTCATGTTCAACGAGTTCAACAAATGGACTGTTGAACGCTCAAAGTTCCACATCCTAAATGAAAGAATTTCAGACCGAGTAAAACAGAAAGAGACAGTATAAACAATGTGCTTACTAACACTTATTCCAGACTACGTAACACCAGACATGGACAGGTTCCGTATCGCCGCTAAAGCAAACCCTGATGGGTTTGGCTTTGCTATTTCAACAGGTAAGAAAATACATGTTGTTCGCAGTATGGACTTTGAAGAAGTTGCTAACAAGTTTGTGGACGCCCGCAAAACAATGCAAGGCCCTGCAATATTCCATTTCAGATGGACAACACACGGAACAAACACTGTTGACAACTGTCATCCATTCCTGCTGGGTAAAGACAAGGAAACGGTTCTCGGCCACAACGGAATCCTCCCTGTCAATATCCCCAAGAACGAAACACGCTCAGATACAAGAATCTTCGCAGAAGACATCATGCCGGCAATCGGTGGCATCTCGTCTCTTGATGACAGTGATTACTTCAACAAAATGGCGGAATGGGCAAAAGGTTCAAAGATTGCATTCCTAACCGTCAATGACGATGCAAAATATGACTGGTACATCGTCAACGAAAAAGATGGTCACTGGGATTCAGATATGTGGTGGTCAAATTCATCATACAAACGAGCACCAATTGCATACAAACAATACACAGGCATGTATGGCGGTGGTTGGAATGATGACTGGGAAACGGGTTACAAAAATGACTGGGACTACGGTTACAAAAGAACGTCATACGCATCATCATGGGACAAAGAAACAACAATGTACGACGACGAAGCCTGCCTGGTCAGCGGTGCACTAACAGTTGAAGAATGCTACGAAGCCGCAGAGTTGTACACAACAAAGTACGATGCAAAACGCAACCTTGTTCACTGCCAAGCATGCGAACTGCAAGACATTGTTCCAAATGACGAACTACGCACAAATTGTGCAACATGTAGCGCATGTTTACTATGCGCCATGGATGCCTGCGAATGCTGGGACGAACTTTGGACTGAATCAGACACAACAATCACACCTCACGGTTGGGAAATGCCAACCAGAATCAACACACACCCAAGTTACTACTAAGGAGAAATCATGACGCTTCAATACATAGAAAACCCAGTAATCAGAACACATCAAACAAAAGCAATTGTAAAAGAAATCATGATGTCAGGAGAAACCTTCAGATGGGTAATCGTCTCTACATCAGAAACAAAAACAGAAAAAGAATTGAATCAAGCAAGACAAAAAGTTTCTCAAAACAAAAATGTCTATTCGTTATACCCACTCGAATGGGCGGTTCATGAAGATGAAAGCAATTACTCCGTAATCGTAAGAAAGGTAGAAAAAAAATGACAACAATCAAACTAATACCACAAGCAATGGAATTCGATGTGTCTCTTGATAGTGCATCAATGCCATCTCTATTCAATCAATCAATTGAAACAACAATTGTTCAAGAAGTTGACCGTCAAGTCAGCGGTCGCATGCCAACCGCAGCAAGTATCGCTGATTCAGCAACAGAACTCATACGAGACGACAGAGACTTCTGCCGTAAAATTCGTGACTGGGTTATGGAATCAATTGACTACGAATCAATGACAATGGAAATAAAAGATAATCTTGACTATTCAGAAATCGCTGAGTATGTACTTGAAAACGATTCAATGTTGGACAATGTGACAAGAGCAATCATCCAAAACTCAAGGTTCAAAACACATGTGAATAACATAATGGAAACATTCATGTTAAACATGGATATTCCACAAAGAGTTGACGACAAAATTACAGAGTTGGCAACCAACATGGAAAATCGAATCATCGAACAAGTACTAACCACACTGGGTTCACGTCTAATACAGAAACTTGATGCATGAACCAACCCAACTTCAATGAAGCAAACTGCAAGAACCAACCAACAGAATGGTGGTTCCCGGGATGGCCCATGACAAAACAAATGACCATCGCAACCAACCAAGCAAAAAAAATATGCAACAAATGCTCAATAAAAACAAAGTGTTTTGAGTATGGAGTTGCAACAAAGTCCTACGGCATATGGGGTGGAAAAAACCTATATGAAGGAAAAACAGAATACAGAAAATACAAACCCAAACAGAAACAGGAGCAAACATCATGACAGCAATCAACTACTCGGAAAAGTTCGAGACAACACTAAAAGAAATTGACCGTGTAATCACGGAAAAAATCGTGGAACTACACGATGATGAATTCAATTTACCTAAAGCAACATTGTTCGGATTTGACTACATCCACGGCGAACTACCATGGTGCAAAGTCATCGCTGAAGAAGCAGACATTTATGACATGCTTGAAGACATGCTCAACGTAGTAAAAATACATGAAGCAGGGTTCAAAAGCTTCGCTGTCACAACAACTGGATGGGCAGCACCAATCAAAAATGAAGATGATGAAGAAAACCTAGATACACCACCATCACAACATCCAGAACGAGTGCGTGTACGCCTTGTAACCTTGTTACATAACGGCAAAATGGGTTCAGCAATCCACTTCCAAGGCAAAGAAGAAATTACATACGACACAGGTAACGCTCAAGGTTCTCTGAGAATAGCGCTTGAAATCTTCAACGACCTTGTAAAAGCAATGTATGCAAGTTCAAACGCAATGCAACAATCGTGAGAAAACAAGAACCAACACTCGAAGTGTCACTAACACTCTCCGAATTGCGAGCGGTTATCAAATCGCTCGCAATCGGAGTTGACCAGTTGGCCAAAAAAATCCAAAGGTTTGCCATGGATGAACGGATAGACTCTGTACACACAGAATTGACAGAAATTTTATCAGCAAAACATGAAATGGAAACTGTCCTAACCCTAGCACTACAAGGAGATTCTGCTTGATAGCACAAGTATCAGTAACACTCAGTCTTATCATGGGGGGCTTCATGCCCCCTGTGACCCCCGCTTCGGAAGGGTCTTTCTTGGTGCAAAATAGACCAATCAAAGAAGGGCCAGCAATTCGCCCTCCTGTGGACGCAAAATGCCCTCAATGGTGGCATCTTGCCGTAGAACAAGGGTGGTCTAGAAACCTGCTACCAAAACTAGACAAAATCATGTACAGGGAATCCAGATGCATACTAGACGTAATCAACAAAAAAGACCCAAATAAAGGCTCTTACGGGTTGATGCAAGTAAATGGCTTCTGGGTGGACTATCTCTCGTCTAGGGGCATCCTGAAGCGTCTGAAAGACCTTCATGACCCATCAATCAACCTAAGGTCAGCCCTGGCTATCTACAACTATGCCAATGCCAAATACAAAAACGGATGGGGACCTTGGAAAATGTAAAATTGTAGAACAACCCTTGACCATACACATACTAGGTGTATGATGGGGGGGTAAGGGGGGGCACAAGTCACAGTGCAACCAAACCCTCTGGGGTTTGATTGCCAAACAGTTCGTCCACAAAACACGCAGGGAGTAAAATGAGAATTCAAGAAGAAAACGGTATCACACGCATCTATGTCAGACAGTCATGGCTCGGTGATGCACTCATGTGTCCAGAACGAGCACGTCTCATCTCATTGCATCCTGAAACACGCAAAGAAAATGACTCAGCAATGATGGGCACAGCATGTCATGCCGGTATCGAGGCCGTGCTTCGTGGTGAAATAAACCCAATAAACATTGCTGAATTTTCAATAAAAGCTTTCCGTTCAGCAGAAACAGATTTGCTAAACCAAAACAAAAAAATCAACATCACAAACACCGAACCAAGGAACTGGGAAAAACACATCGCTTCAATGTCGGATGCGTGGGTTAGAGACATCATGCCACATGTTCCTCACAACGGTAACTGTGAATTCAAATTCGAAGCAAAAGTCGCTGATGTGGACGATGCAATATTCCCTTACGAACTATGGTTCGAAGGAACAATGGATTACTTCCATCCCAAAAGTATTTGGGACTGGAAAACAGCCGCAAGAAAGTATTATCAAGCGGAAAAACAAAACCAAAACATTCAGTCTGCTGTTTATGCAAAAGCGGCAACCTCATTGGGGTTGATTGATTACGACGTCGAATTCAATTTTGGCGTCATGATTCGCAATGCATCAAGTACTGGTCAAATTGTGCCAGTCGTCAGAACAGCAAATCATGGTGACTGGATTGTTGAACAAACTAAAACTTTGGTCAACAATCTACTAACCATAAGCAACCGCTGGCCATCATCCAGATGGCTGGCAAACGACCAACACTTTCTCTGTTCAGAGAGATGGTGTCCAGTGTGGTCAATGTGTAAGGGCTCTTTCATAAAGAGCGACAACAACAATGCCGAGGAGGCATAATCATGGATAAAGATAAGGCAATAATCACACAAGTCTGTGCAAAAATCGCAGCAGACCTAACAGACAAATCAACTGGAGTTGACGAACGACTTGGTGAATTCACCGTATTGTTCTCATCAATTACAGAAATCATCATGGAACAAATCTATGGCGGTGAAACATCGCAAACACAGAACAACAACATCATTCAAATGGCAAAAGACACTTTCAACGCAGATGAAGTAATCAAGCCAATGACTGCATCGAGTAACTCAAATTGGGATGTAACAGTCAAAGGAACACAACATGGACCACTACCAGAATGGCTGGTAAAAGCATGTAAGCGTGACGGTGTAACAACTGTTTATGACAACCGTGACGGTTTGGCAATAAATCCAAAACGTCCGTCATTCAAAGCAGTTGATGCCGAAAAAGCTTACTGGCCACCACGAGGCAAGTAATGCGGTTATCAGCAGAGGAAATATCTGCTGGCTGGGAAAATGTGGGGAAACCGATTCAATCGGTTTCCCCATCTTCCGAGTACAGAATGTACACACCGCTTTCAGAAGCGGCAGATTCTTTTATCAGATGGGCACAATCACCACAAGACCGTGTACATCTAGGAATACCTCGAATCGACGAAGAACTACGAGGTATTGCACCTGGCGAAATTTGCATGATGGTCGGGTTCGCACATGGCGGTAAAACATTACTTGTGCTAAATGCGTTACGCAAAAACATGGACAAACATGTAATCATGTTTATTCCGGACGAGCCAAAGCAATTAGTTCTAATAAAACTAACATGCATAATTCATCGAATTGATGCTCGTGAGCTAGAAACAAGAATTGCAAAAGACGACCAAGAAGCAATCAATCTGCTACGACAGACAGCAGAAGAATACTTTCCAAACCTTGCAGTCTTTGACCAACCACTAAATGGTTCAGATATGGAAAGAGCATACGATGAAGTATGCGATGTATGGGGCCAAGCACCAGACCTAGTTGTGGTCGACTACCTAGACCTACTAGAAGCAGGTGAAACCGTCCCAGACAAAGCAACATTCCTCAAAGGATTTGGTCGTCGTCATGACATACCAATGCTTGTATTGCACCAAGCGTCAAGAAACGCTGGTGCAGACGGAGCAAAACTAACAATGTCTTCAGGTGCTTATGGTGGTGAACAACAAGCAACCAGCGTCATCGGTGTGCGTCGCAAAAAATATCAAATTGCAACAGAGCTACATGAACTAATTGAAAAAAACGACAGGTCTCACTCAGAGCGAACCCAAGACAGAATTGAACACCTAAGACATGAAGCAATGATTCATGAACACACTCTAAGTGTGTCACTACTCAAGAACAAGCGACCTGCCGGTCAACTTGTTGACGACATTGACTTCGAACTTGATTCAGCCACAGGTCGTTTGACTTATTTGGATGGCAAATTGCCAGTGCAATATCAGCAGAGAGGGTTATATGAATGATGGTGTAGAAACATTCATGTCGCTTTTTGCTGGACGCTCTGATGCGTACGGCTCCTGGGATGGCGGTTGTGTGCGTTCAAGTGTCACTTACGAAACATTTGCCCGCCACCTTTATGGCGAAGAACTTATTGGCATATACCCTTTGACAGCCGGCAATACGGTCAAATGGGGTTGCACCGACATTGACATTGACGACCTGGATGCTGCACGAAATCTGCAATTAGCCTTCAGTATGAAAAGCATTCCAGCATTCGTAGAAAAAACTCGAAAGGGTTATCACATCTGGGTATTCGCTACAGACTGGGTTCCTGCAATAACCATGCGCAGGGCATTCCTTGCAGCGCATGAAGCAATCGGTTATCCAGCAAAAGAAGTAAATCCAAAGCAAGAAGAATCAACAGGACTTGGCAACTATGTGCGCTTGCCATACCCAAACGGTTTCAATGACATCCCAGAAAACAGATACATACTGTTCAAAGGCAATGACTCACCTATGTCACTCAAGCAATTCTTAGATTCAGCCAAAGAATCAAGAGTCAGCCCAAACCTGCTAGACCCTCTAGCCAAAATGCATCGTCCAAGACAACGTGCAGTTCTGGATTTACCAACCTCAACATCAGTAACAGAAGCACTCAAACATGCAAATGGATACATTGAACGCATGTGGCGTGAAGGCCCATTACCAAACTCGGACAGGTCAAGCACACTGATTCGAATGTGTCACTTCATGCGTGAGTTTGAAGTTCCAATACAATACGCATACATAATCCTTGTGGACGCCGACAGAAGATGGGGGAAGTTCCACGAACGCACAGATGCCGTGATACATTTGACCAAGATAATTGAAGACGCTTATGGCAAAGCCATGACAGGAGACCAATGAAGTATTCACAGGTATTCAGCATTAGACCAAAGTCAAAAGGAAGACCACGCATGACCCGAAGAGGTCGTGCGTTCACTCCAAAAGAAACAGTAGAGTATGAACGCTCTGTTGCCAGCGCTTATGTTGGCCCAATGTTCGCAGATGGACTAATCAGCATGAAGCTTCGCTTCACAAAAGAGGGAACAGAGTTATTCATGGAAAACGTTGAAATAGACCCAGAAGCCCCAAAAATCAAAGGTCGTCTTACAGGAGACATTGACAACTATGCCAAGTCAGTGCTTGATGCACTAAACGGTGTAGCGTACACAGATGACAAGCAAATCGTTTGTCTGTATTTGGAGAAGGCATGATAAAGATAATGTTTTTTATTGGCATACTCGTCATAGCAACGTTGTTTCTCGTATGAAAGAGTCACGCTGGGATTTCCCAGCAGAACGACGCTACAACTTCTCCGACGACTTGAAGTTTGGTAAGAAAGGTGAGGAACTCACCCGTGACTTCTTGCAGTCAATTGCTGATGGTTCATTCGAAGTAAAGACCGACCGTTATCGAAACGGTCGGATGGTTGTTGAAACCGAACAAAACCCTAGAGGCACCGGATGGAAACCAAGTGGTCTTGAAGTCACAGAAGCAAAGTGGTGGGTGTACATCTACTGTCTTGATGGTGCAATGCTTGCCGTTTCAGTTGAAAGACTAAAACGCTATATTGCAACACTTCCTAAAAACAGAATGAAAACATTCGCCTGGAACTCCGCCAATCCAGCAAAAGGTTTCTTGCTTCTTCCCGAGGAAGTAATGGACATGATGATAAACCCAGAATACGACTCTGAGGAATAGAGACGTACACCTTTCCCCATCCCTGCAGGCAACGCTGCGAGGGGGTAGGAGACCAGAAACGCCTATTGAGGCGTTGATGATGGCGGGCGCCCTAGAACCAATCGCAGAGTCGGTTCAGGAGTTGCAACCATTACGTGAAGCAGTAGCAGACTGCATCGAAAAACTAAACGAACAAGACCAGTTTATCGTCAACGCATTAAACTCAGAAATGATTTCTTTGCAAAAACTGGGAGAAAGACTAGGTGTCTCCAAGCCCCATGCTTGGCGGTTACGAAATGCAGCATATGAGAGACTAGCATTGCATCTCCGCAGTCATCCATATATACAAGGAAGGTTTAACTTAGATGAAGACGAATCAGGTAACAGTGGGATTTGACAGTGCGGTCAATATTAATGAAGTTGCCAAAATTCTTGCAGCGTATTACGGCCACATTGATGTGGGTCAAGGAATACAGGAAAACGGTTTGCCGTTCGGGTGTATACATGTTGCTAATAAGAAAAGGAAAAAAAATGTCGGATGACTGGATTTACGACATTGTTCCAAAAGAACAAATAGATTCAATAAACGAAAACGCAAATAAAACAATCAGCAATATGTCGGGTGGGTTAAATATTGTGTTAAGCGCAAATAACCAATCGGCAATAGATTTGTGTCAATGCTGGAGACAAGCTTTAATGGGCGATGCAACAGCATGGATTAAAGTGTCATCATTTATGGCTGGAATTATAGAAACAATAGAAGAACATCTATTCGAAGAAGGTATAAACCCATATGAAAAGTAAACATGTAAAATCAGAATGGCCACTAATCGTCGTTCACTGGCGTGATGCCTTTGATGGTGAAAACGGATGGACAGACTTAGAAAAATACACTCCAGAAGATACAACAGTTGTAACTGTCGGATGGCTTATACCAGACATACTCGAAGGCTACATAACAGTTGTCAACTCCTACTTCCCCGATGAAGTAGAAGAACCCAAAACAGTCGGTATGCCAATTCACATACCAACTGGAATGGTTATTAGAACAGTTGTTTTAGAACAACCTAGAGTTGCTATTCAGGACTCTTCGGACTCTCCGCAGGAATCACCAAGTTCGAAAACGCCTGCTTCATCTTCTCAGGATTATCCGCCATATCCGGTGAAATCTCAAAATGAATCCAGTCACCCGAACCACCACCTGAAATAGTTTTCTTTTTATACTTCAACCAAACACCACGGTTACACATCCATCCCCTACCATGTGGCTTTACAATATAATCAAACGCTGCTTCTAGGCCCAACGCATCTGCATTGGCAATAATAATCTTCAGCACACGTAGTGCTTCAATACGACCATTCTTGATGCCTTTCCTTGGTGGCATATGTCGGTAACTCAAGTCAACCGCCCTACCCGTTGCGTGAACGCTGAGCGAAGATTTTGAGCGCATATTCCTCACACCAAAATCCCCGTTATTCCAAAGCGCACCATTAGACAACTTAATTGTCTGGTTGATAAACACTCTCATGCCGGGGCGCAAACCTTTTGCAGCCCCGTCTTTGTTCCCTGTATAAACACGCTTCTTAGCCATTGTTTCTCCTTAATTGTATTTTCTTACTGGTGAACCCAAATAACCAAGCCAAGCATTGAGCTGTGACATTGGATTGTCATTCAGAATAAGTTTTTCAGCCTGCTGTGCAGGCGGTGCAATACCCGTTAGAGCATTCAGTAACCTGTCTTCCACATCCGTAAACTTCCTGCCACTATAAGAATCACGTCCAGTAGCCTGTTCAAATGGAACAACAAATAAAGGATTTAATTTAGGTACCATCCTTATCGGATTGGCCAAATCTGAAAGTTCTTTATTAATACGGGTAAATCCAAAGTCCGGCATGGCATATAGTCCATCTCCAAATGGCAATCTAAATCCACCCAACTGCTCAACAAATGGTGGGTTCGGCGTTTCGTTGTCCTGAATATTTCTTTGAATATTGTAGTAAATATTGTACGCACGTGGATTCAGCCACATGTTTGTTATCTGCGTATGCATGTTCCGTGAATAAAACAACCAAAAAGGCATAATTTGCTTCATGAATTTATCAACAGTACTAAGGTCTTCATAGTCAAAATAGAATCGCTTGACTCGTGCTGCAGCCATAAACTGGTCGTTGCCTTTCATCGCAGAATCAAAAGACAATACAAATCGACTGTAGTTATCTGATGCCTGTCCAAAAGAATAATTCTTTCTAACTATCCACCAATCCATAATTCTGTTACCAGAAGCTTCTTTCATAACTTCGGTATAAATACCACCACCAGAACCAATAGAACCATTTCTTGCAGTCTTCATAATTTCCTGCATATCAGGGTTAAGCGTTACGATAAACTCATTCCAACTTTTACCCTGTTTTGATGCGTCCATCCATCGCTTGAACATCTTGGTGCCCTGAATTGCATTATCCATTTCGACACCAGCCAATGCAAGTTGAATTGCATTTCCCAATCCGTTTCTAACATGGAAACCAGGTGACAACACGGCAAAGGCTTTAAACAACTTTGTGTATGGCCCAATATAATAAGCCATCTTCCTAATGAACTCAGGGTCCTCAAAACGTGCTGCATTGCTCAACAGTTCAACCATTTCGGGTGAACCGTAAAGCTCGGGAAAGTTCTTGCTAATAGAATCCCATCCAGCCCTAATACCCTTACCCGCTTCAACAACGGCGTCAACAGAAACACCATCAACTATCAAGCCATTAGACATTTGAACACGTCCATCTGGCAAAAGTCTTCCACCGTCATCAATCATTTTTTGCACACCCTCAAGAATGAGTTTGTCGTGCTGTGCCGACTTCATGCCGGCAACAGCAAGGTGTACTTCCGTTTCAGATGCAATTTGTGCACGAAGAATCGCATCCAAAGAATCAAAATCACCATTACTCTTGGCCCCCAACAAAGAAAGCACGGAGTTTGCGTACTCCAAAAACTTTTTAGCTTCCTGATGTTTGGTGTATTCAAATGAAATACCATCCGAATAATCAAAGGTTGATTGCTTGCCACGTCCAGCACGAACTTCAATTTGTGAACCATCAACCAATCTCTGCAAAACCTCGATGCGGTTCTCGAGATACTTAATCTGGTCTTCATCAACAGCCTGATTGGATGCAACACCCAAGTCGTACTTTGCCTGCAACCTGTCGGCCACAGAACGAGCCTCGGCGGCATCTTTACCGAGTCGGTCCACATCTGTGGTCGCACTCCTACCAAGTGATTCCAACTCTGCCTGTAGTCTCGCTGCGGCGTCCATTGGGACGTCCGTAGCAACTGGTGCTACACCCTTCGGGACTGGAACCATTTCGGTTTCTGGAAATTTCTTCCAGTTGATTTGATTACGCAAATCATCAAGTTCAGCCAATTCGGCAATCTCGTAATCGAAATCTGGTTCGTTTAATCTCATCATATAATAATCAACATCTTCGGGTGTGACCGCCAAACTTCGGTTATATTTGCCGTTACGCTTTTTCAAAGCGTTATCAATGAAACTATTAATCGAAAATAACATTTTGTCAATTTGTGTTTCAGGAGAACCCTGAACAATGGTCGCCGCTGTTTGAAGTTCGGGGGTTATACTGTACTTTGTACTCTGTGCAGCCCGTTCGAGAAATTTCTTCAAACGTTCAACATCCTTAGGTTTTGAAAGAACAAGTTTTTGCTCCCTAACTATTTTTTTTGCATATTCAACCGCACTTTCAAAATCATCAAACGGGAATGGCCCATAAGACGATTTTGCCTGAAGCCTCGAACCCGCAGGAGTAACAACAAATCCTTCACGCTTTGCCAATTCTGCTTTACGCAAACGAACCAAAACTCGCTTACTCTTGCCCGTAGTCCATGGAGTATCCATCTTGTTATTTATCAAAGTTTCAAGAATACGAACTTCTCTTTCAAGTTGCTGTGTTGATTTCTCAACATTAGAACCTTTAAGAAATGAGTCAACAACCTTTGCATTTTCCCTGTTCCTCAAAAGAAGAACCTCATCAGAACCAGAAAGACCAGTTATTGGAAGCGCTTCAAAATCAGCAACCTCCATTCCTTCACCCTTGGTGCCAAGAAAAGTGCGTGATTCAACTTGACTAACCTTTGGGCCCTTAGATGTACCCTCTCCAATACCAAGAGCATCATTGATAATTCTCTCAACAGAATCATCAAACTCATCAGCAACTTCTTTTGCACCAGGGTTAAAAGATTTGTCAATACTTGGAGTTGCTTCTTCAATAAAAGCAACTCTTGTTTCTTTCTTGGGAATAGTCTTTTGAACTTTTTCCATAGTCTCAATAAAATTATCAAACGCTTTTATCAACAACTCTCTTCTTGATACCGTAAAAGCAGGAACATCAACAACTGCTTCCTTACTTGCTTCTCTAACATAAGTAATTGCATTCGAGGCAGCATCAAGCTGTCTGACTTCATCAGAAGCATTCGCTGCAAAAGCCTTAGCAAACTTCCTTTGCTCGTAGGTCCTGTAATTCTCCAACCATGAATAATGCTCAGATTTTTTCCAGTTCAAACGAATCTGTTTACGACGATAAGCAATAACCTTATTGTTCTTGACAACTGCATCCGTATCCCTAAAGTTGGTAAGAACAAAATCAACAAACCCATCAATCAACCTCTCGTCAGAAACATCGCCACCACGTTGACCACGCAATGCTCTCAAAAAAACATCAAACTTGGGACTACCAGTTTCAAGTGCGCCACCAAGAACAATGTTGTCCCATTCGTCTGGAGTAAACACAACACCACCAGGCATCTGGTCTGCAGGCATCTTGCTTAAATCAACGTGCACAAGACTGTGAGCACGGTTAGCATTATTCTCGGCAGACCGTGCAATCGGCATCTGGTCGCTGTTTCGATAATTTGCAATTATCACATCAAGCTCCTGCTCTGTGGGCGGAACAAGTTCACCAGTTCTAGTGTCAACAACCCTTCCGCCCTCGTCCAAAGAACGAGGTGCGGCAAGTATTGATTCATCCACATTGCCGGCATCAAATCTGCCAGGTCCACTCCTAAAATAATCCTCTGGATTATTCAGAACATGTGAAGCCTGCCTGCGCATACGCACAAGACGTAGCATCTCATCGGACATTGAATCAAGATTAGAGTTAAACCCATTAAAGAAAGTTGTCTTGGTTGCATCAAATTCTTGCAACATCTTATTAGAAATAATCATTCTAATTTGGAATTTCTGTTGCTTGTACATCTGGCTTTCAGGACTGTAATTCTGCAAGATAAACCTAGTGCGTTCAATTTGATTTGCCATTTCATCAATAAAACTGTTCCAGTTATCTTCAATCGTTTTAGCAGCAATTGGGTCTTGGCTCAATCGTGCAGCGTCACCTATCTGCTTGGCAACCTCATACATTTCTGTAATCAAATCATCAAATAAAATCTGTCCACCAGATGCCGAGTCGTCCACAATGTTGAACAACTCACCAGAGTCAATCGACTTTAATGAATTGGTAAATCTTTCAGATATAACGTCCCAAATCGTTTGCAGTTCACTACCTGACCGCATGTTGTTTCTTGCATTCTTTATAAATTCAATACGACTATCAACATAATCAAGTACTTGTTTGTTTTCTCGAGAAACACGAGCCCATTGTCTTTGCTGTTCTTCGGGTAGGTTTTTAATAACGCTTTCAACACGGGGTGATTGAGAGCCTGGAAGCTTCCTGGTTGCAACCGGAAGGGGTTTGCCATCCGAAAAAGTTCCAGTCCTAACATCAAAGCCATGCAACTCCATCATGTCTTCAAATATCTGACGCTGACGCTCAATTAAACGGTGTGTACCAAGCGGCCCTGTACCACCATCTCTACCAAACTTTGCAGAAGTAAGTTGTGCAAACCTTTTATCGTCACCATTGCGCAAAGCGTTCAACGCATAATCTCTTGCTTCACGTTGCACTATCTCATCAATGACATCATCACCAATTTGAATTCCAAATGGAGAATACATTTCTTGCCATTTGTAAATCGTTGACAATGATTTTTGCTGAATCAACAAATCCTCAAAACCAGTTACATCACCTGCAACAAGCCGTCTAACAGCAGACTTCCATTGATTAAAAGTTCCATCGGTTTTAGTTGTGTCAACTATGCCAAAGTCGTATGGTTTCATTTTCCTGCGAACTTTCATATTAAGGAAAGTTTCCACATCATCAAGGAAACCAGATTCAAATCCACCACTAGCAAGCTTTTCATTCTCAACAATAAGAGCCTGCAACCAAAGTGTAACCTTGTTGCCCCTGCCAGATTTCATAACATCATCACCAAGTGTCGCAAGTTGGTCAACATCCATTAGTCTTACCTCATCAAGAAATGAGTTAATATCATCAATCGTTATGCGTGAAACAGCATCAATTAGTTCCCGACTCCAACCAAAAGTCTTAAATTCAATTGGATTCTTTGGACCCCACCGAGAAGACAACTGGCGAGCAGTAGTGCTCATCTCGGGTCCACCAAGGCCATCTATAATCTTTGCAAATATGTCATACTGCTGTGCCGCACCGTACTGTCCAATATTATTCAAACCGGGAAACACATCGCTCACAAGAGAAGAAAACTCAATGTCTCTCGACAGGACTTCAATGGCTTCTGTGTACTCACCATATGTATCAAAAAGTTCTTTTACTTTTGCCATTTTATCTTGGCCTTCAACCATTGCTGGCCCAGGAGTAGTTACGTCATCACCGTAACCGGTAATTTCTTTTACTAAAGATTTTAATTGCTCAAACTTCTGTGATGCTTGAACACTTCGAGTTCCCTCGAAAAACAAAGTAAACCCACTAATACCGTCACGGTTCTCTACTTGTGCGGAAATATCCGCAAGCATCTGCTTGTATTGCTGGTCTAATCCATCAGCAATAACAATCTGTTCATTCAATGCTTTCAGCAAACTGTCTACCTCTGTGGCCGACATTGTGCCCTCACGCATAGCAATTAGTGCTGCCTCAAACGAACCATGCTTTGAAATCAGTTCATTTCTAACACTTGTAAGCGAGTTGTCCAAAAACAAAGAGTGCTTACGAATTGCTTGTTCAAGTGCTTTGAACATCTGGTTCGGTCGCTTCTTCATAACCTCATCTGCATAAGATGGAGAAATCTTCATTAAGATTTCTCCAAAACTCAAGAAATCTGGAAACTCTTTAGCTCCATACTCCAAAGCGTCGTACCAACTCATCTGGTCTGAAAACTGTTGCAAATATTCAGCAAAAACTTTTGTTGTGTTTGTTTCAAACATATTAAAGTTAACCTTGCCACTTGCTATTGCAATTTCATTTAATCTGTCAGCAGTCAAATCTGCTTTTCCAAGAGTTGTGCCAAACCATTTGTCACCTTCTGCCAACTGACGTTCGTTGAAAACTGTTCTACGGTCTGAATACGGAATCGCATTCCTTGCCAAAACCTCTTCGTCGCCATATAACATGGAGTCGAATGCGTCATTGCCTTTCAAGAGTCTGTTTTGTTTTGCTTGCTCAGTTTCCATGTGTGGAAAATATCCATCATTGCGTGGAATTTCTGTTCCACCGATAGCCTTTGAACGAGCATTAGCCCTTTCATACAAATAATCCATATACTGTCTCATCTTGAGTGCGGCCACAGCACCGGGGTCGCCATCAGCGGCACCAGCTTCCAGCGTTGCCGTGGAAACGTTATCCAAATACCTGTGACCGTTTTCTATGTCAGCAAGTTCGTCTGCAAGCGGAGACATATTATTTGTTTCAGACTCAACATGAACTACACGACGTAAACGTGCAAAATCATGCATTTCCATAACGGCCATTGCCTTGTTTATTTCTGACGGCGACAACAAAGAACCATCAGCAAGATTCACTCTTGCCCGAACAAGTGGATTAAGAATTATGTCTTCACCAGTTTTCCTATCCACACCCCCCTTTTCCCCCATACGCATAATACGTCCAACGCCCCTACCGGTAGTGGATGTACGTAAAGCCTTACCCGCTCTTGTGGTCGACAAATACAATCGCAAATCAGTTAGTGCATCTTCACTCAAACGAGCAATTTCGGTTGTGCCGGGAACCTTGAATCGACTACCAAAATAATAAATACCGGGACCACGAACCCCGATGGATTCAGCAAATCCTTCGGGGATGTTTGGATTTCTAAAAAACTCACGTTTACCATCCGCATAAATCTTTCCAGAAATTTGGGTAATCATGTCGTCGGTAAGATTCTTGTAACCCTCTTCACCAGCATTCCTGAGTGCTGTCAGACGCTTTTTAGTAAAGCGTCCAAGCGCAGCACGACCATCCCGTCCAATGACATTCTTGCCAAGAACACTTCTTGCACTAACAAGAACATCGCCGTTTTCAAGAGTCTTTTTAATAATGAATTTCTTTGTAATTCCTTTTGCTTGCATTTCTGCAAAGTCTGTTGCAGCAAATTTTATTACAGCCTTAGCCGGAATAGCGCCACCAAATGTTGCCCAGTTAATTGGGTCAAACAACAAGTCCCCGATTAAACCTGTTGCACGTCCAGCCCAGCGACCAACAACATTGCTACTAGTTATTGGAAAAGCACGACCGTAGCCAAAACTTTTGTCTGTGGTCTGTTTTTTCCAATCAGAAAAAGATGCCCTAGTTTCGTCCTTAAAGTCAAGTGCGTCCACAACTTCTCTAATTGTGGATATTGTGGCACGTCTCGGGGTGTCTATTGCAGTAAGGAATCCAAGAGGGCCCTGCCCCTCTTTGATTGCAGAAAGAGTATCAAAAAGTTCTTGGTTAGTAGAAGACGTTTTTGTCTTAGGAAAAAACGTGCCAGGTTTCCTGTATGGATTCGAATCAAGTTGATTAAGAAGATTTTCAGTTAGAAAAGATTCACGAACAACCGGTCTGCCGATATCCGGCAAAACACTTTTTTTCTTAGGTGCCTTGCTAGCAGTAATTTGCTTCAGGGCATCAAAAACTTCGTTCGAATCTTGGTTTCTACTTACCACGCTTCAGTACAGCCTTCATCATTGCGGCTTGTATAAGTGCATCTTTTAATGGACTACCACCTCGTGATTCAAGTTCTGTTTGTATTACACCGGCAAGTCTTTCGGCATCAGATGCCTTGCGACTTGCGGTTCCTGGTTTGCGGGCAAGCATTGATTCAAGATAAGTTGCATACGCATCATTCATCGCAGATTTGCCAACATCTTTAATGGGTCCGCTAAACCTATCTTCCTTCAAAGCTTTTTCAGCTCTTTTTTTCTGTTCGCCAGATTCGCCCTCAAAATAAGTGCCTCCAAGCAATTTGAATATACGACCGGCTTTACCAATTCCAGTTCCAACAGACTCAAGAACCGAGTCACTAGATTCTTTTCGCTTATTTAAGAGAGCATTTCTTCGTTGCTCTTCCATTGCCATTCTCATCTTGTCTTCTTTGCTTATGGCATTCACATCGCCATACATGCCACGAATCTCACCCCTCTTCTTATTTTCCGCAGAAGATGCTGCATTGAAGTCTTGCATGATTTTTCCAAAGGCATCTGGAGCATACTTGTACATATCTTCAAGTTGATACCTTGCATCAGCACGTGGGAGACCCTGCTTCTCAAACGGGTCTTGTTCTAATGTTTGTTCCATCATCTTTGATTTAACAATCTGCTGTTCGTTAGCAATTGAGTCAACAAACTTCGCCCAAGAGCCACGCTTAACATCTTTGGGAACATTGTCATAAAGACTCCAAGGTGGTGAACCAGCACGAATCTGTGCTGCAGCAATCGTGTAAGGGTCATCAGGGTCTCCCTGCGCAGCGAGCAAAGTGTTAGGGGCGTAACGCTCCCACATCTGGTTCTCGTCAAACTGTGGCTTAGGACGATATGTACCCATCAAATAAGACATGACGGGGTCCATTGTTGCTGAAGAATAATCAGTTAATTTCCCAGATTGCATCGCCGCAATAAGCGCAAGTGTCTGCTCGTCCATACTCAATAAGCCCTTTCGTTACTTAAAGGCTTTAGCCAACTCAGGGAACTTCTTCTTAAGAGTTGCCACGGTTGCCTTAGGATTCTTCTCGATATAGGCAGGTGCAAACTGCTTAACAGCAGCCTTGAAGTTCGGTGTTGTGGCCGCAAGCTGTGTAATCTGCTCCTTTTTGGTAAGAGGAATCTTTGTTTCAGAAACAGCCCCACCTGGGTCATTGGCAATAAGTTGCTCTTGCAACGTCTGACCCTTTTCACCTTCCTGCTGGCTAAGGTCAAAACGACTCTGCGATATGCGATTAAGCAAATCAGAAAGCGATTCCTGCTGAGCCTTAGCAGCCATTGCCTCGTAAGCAGCACGAGTCGAAGACAGACCCTGATTAGCAAAGTTCTGTGCCATCTGGGATTCATTCATTCTTGACTGTTGTGACTGCTGTGCCGCACGACTCAAAAGGTCATACATGGTGTTAAAGCCCTGTGCACCCTGCTGGTTGTAAGCATTCTCAATTGCTGCCTGTTGTGCAACCTCTGGAGAGTCAACTCCATAAGCCTGCATAAACTGCTGTGAACCATCCTGAACTGTGGTCGGAGTAAACGATGCACCAGCATATGGATTCAAGTTGTTCTGTGCAAGATACTGGTTCAAAGCATTGTAGCCCTGTCCGGTCATGCGGCTAGCGTCAGCGTAGCCCGCACCAATGTTTCCAAGTGCAGATTTGTAAATATCGCCAATCTGACGAGTTCCCTGTGCCTGCATTGTGTCAAGTTGTGAACCAAGATTCTTGTAAAGTTCACGCCAGTCACCAGTCTGATAATAATCTTGCAAGGCTTTATAACGTGTCTTTTCTTTAATACCATCAAGTATTGCTTGACGCTGTGCATCTTGATATCTAATCATGTCAAGA